>Ga0209581_1001823_pt1 | contig 22937 bp, 12 predicted proteins | sample Coa_R2_FD_187160 | JGI IMG/M metagenome (GOLD analysis project Ga0209581, IMG submission 187160) | Surface soil microbial communities from Centralia Pennsylvania, which are recovering from an underground coalmine fire - Coalmine... | ecosystem: Environmental > Terrestrial > Soil > Unclassified ...
CTGGCAAAACAACGCAACTCACGAGTGGCGAAGCCGTCAACGTCGAGCCGCGCTGGTCTCCCGACGGCAAGCGCATCGTCTTCGTCTCTACGTCTTACAACAAGCGTTTCCACACCTTTCGCGCCGATGTCGTGAACGGAAAACTCGAAAACATCGTCCGCCTGACCGGCGAAACGAAAAGCAATCTCCCGCGCTACTACTACAGCGCGTACGACATGGAGATCAATCCTGTTTGGACGCGCGACGGCAAGCAAATCCTCTTTGTCTCCAACAAAGGCCACATTCACGGCACCGGCGGATTCTGGCTGCAGGATGCGGAGCCGGGCGCTTCCGCGCGGGAAATTCATTACGAGGAAACCAACTGGAAGGCTCGCCCTGATTTTTCGCCCGACGGCTCGCGCATGGTGTATAGCTCCTACCTCGGCCGCCAGTGGCACCAGCTTTGGGTCATGCCCGCGGCCGGCGGCGACGCGTTCGCGATCTCCTACGGCGACTTCGACAACACCAGCGTCCGCTGGTCGCCCGACGGGAAAACGCTGGCGTTCATCTCCAATCGCAAGGGCAACACCGAGCTTTGGCTGCAGGATCTCGCCAGCGGGGCACAGCGCCAGCTCAAGATTTCCGAACGGAATTACAAGAGGCCGGCCATCCACCTGTTCATTGACATCAAGGATGCACAGGGCCACAACGTCCCCGCCCGCGTTTCCGTCACCGGCGAAGACGGCCGTTTCTACGCGCCGGATGATGCATGGATTCACGCCGATGACGGATTCGACCGCGCGGAGCGGCCTTTCGAGGCTCACTATTTTTATTCGCCGGGAAAATCATCACTCACGATGCCGAACGAGAAATTCCAAGTGGATGTCCTGGCCGGATTCGAGCGGCCTCGCCCGTACAAGGCCACGGTCATAGCGTCCGGCACAAATCGGCTCGTCCACATTGCGCTCAGCCCGAAGTGGTCTCTTGAGCAATCCGGCGGCCGTTGGGTCAGCGCCGATCTGCACGTGCACATGAATTACGGCGGCGCCTATCGCAACACGCCCACGCACCTGGCTGAACAGGCAAAGGCGGAAGGCGTATCCATCCTGAACAATCTGATCGTCAACAAAGAGCAGCGCTTCCCGGACATCGCCTACGACGGCAAGGGAATCGATCCCGCTTCAGACGCGGATGCGCTCATCGTCCACGGCCAGGAATTTCACACCAGCTACTGGGGCCATCGTGGCCTGCTCGGCATCAAAGACATCCTGCTTCCAGGTTACGCCGGCTATCCCAACACCGCCGCTTCCAGCCTTTACCCCATGAACGCGGATGTGTACGACATGGCCCGCGCGCAGGGCGCGCTCGTCGGCGCCGTGCATCCTTTTGATGAAGAACCCGACCCTTTCGCCAATCCACCGCAGAAGATTACGGACGAACTGCCGGTGGATGTCGCTCTCGGCAAGCTCGACTACATGGAAATCGTCGGGTTCAGCGATCACAAATCCACTGCCGCTGTCTGGTACCGACTGCTGAATCTAGGCTTTCACCTCCCCGCCGGAGCGGGCACCGACGCGACGACAAACTACGCTGCGCCGATTCGCGGACAGGTCGGCTTTGACCGCGTTTACGCATGGATCGCAGCGCCGCTTACCCTCGAAGTCTGGCTCGACGCTCTGAAAAAGGGCCGCACCTTCGCCACGAACGGCCCGCTCCTCGAATTCACGCTTGGCGGCCAGATGCCCGGCGGCGAATTGAAGTACGATTCACCGCAATCGGCGGTTCCCTTCACCGCAAAGTTGCGCTCCATCGTTCCCGTGGATCACCTGGAGATCGTCTGCAACGGAAAAGTCGCGCAGAGCCTGAAGCTCGAAGGCGCGCGCGACTCCGCGGATGTCAGCGGCGGTCTGCCCATCAAGGAAAGCGGCTGGTGCGTCCTGCGCGCTTACAGTGACAAAGCCGAATATCCGGTCCTCGACAAGTACCCCTACGCCACTACGAGCCCGGTGTACGTGAGCGTTGCCGGGCATCCCCACAACTCCCCGGATGACGCCGAGTACTTCGCGGCTTGGATCGACCGCGCCATGGACATCACATCTCACTATCCCGACTGGAATTCTCCCCAAGAGAAAGAGTCCGTCCTTCAACGTCTCCGCACCGCTCGTGCCATCTACGGAAATATGAAATAGTCTCTTATTCGCATGGGGAACGCGGTTTATTGAGGATCTTGTCGCGCTTTGGGTTTGGCAGAACCCAGCTCATCGCAAACGATACCGGGATCAGAACACGAACCCTCAACTGAACCGTGCCGAGGTCTAGTATGGGCCGGTGATCATAAACGCGAATCGCAATCTGCAAAATCTTGAACCCAGGGAGGAGAATGTGACCTTACAGGCAGGCTTGGCTGCCCAGTGCTGATCATTCTACTGCTGACGAACTCCAGTCGTCTGCTATCGGCAATCCTGCTTCCGCCATTTGGATTTTCCCGCTTTTAGTTATAGAATGCCCCCGTACGAAAGCTGTACACGGACACCGCGTGTTCCAGCTGGCGCGAAGCAAAAGCAGGTTCCCGGAAGACAGACCCAAGCGCGAACGGCAAGCAAGTTTGAGACCGGGATCGCTCCCCCGACACATTTTTCGCTCCAAAATTTTCTGTAAGTTCCCGGCTCGTCACACGGAGGCATCTCCATGATTGTGGGCGTTCCACGCGAAAGCTACCCGGGCGAACGGCGCGTTGCCCTCGTCCCCGCGGTGATTCCCAACCTCGCCAAAGCGGGACTGCAAGTCGTCCTCGAAGCCGGCGCAGGCGCCGAAGCCGGCTATCCCGACGCTGAGTACACGGCCAAAGGCGCGAAGATCGTTCCCAGCCGCGCCGAAGTTTTCTCCAGTGCGGACATCATCGTCCAGGTCCTCTGCCACGGCTCTAACGACAAGACCGGCAAGGCCGACTTGGCCCTCATGCGCAAGGGCCAGGCTATCGTCGGCTTTCTCCGCCCGCTCGGCTCCGTTACTACTCTCGAGGACATCGCAAAAACCGGCGCCATCTCCTTCGCCGTCGAACTAATGCCGCGCACCACCCGCGCGCAGAGCATGGACGCGCTCTCTTCCATGGCCACCATCTGCGGCTACAAAGCCGTGGTCATGGCCGCGGACAAGCTGCCGCGCATCTTTCCTATGCTCACCACAGCCGCCGGAACCATCACCCCCGCGCGCGTCTTCATCATCGGCGCGGGCGTCGCCGGTTTGCAGGCCATCGCCTCCGCCCGCCGCCTCGGCGCCGTCGCTTCCGCCTACGACATGCGCCCCGCCGCAAAAGAGCAGGTCATGAGCCTCGGCGGCCGCTTCGTCGAGCTCCCCATCGAAGCCAAGGACGCCCAGGACGCCCGCGGCTACGCGCGCGCCCAGGACGAGGAGTTCTACCGCAAGCAACGCGAGCTCCTCGGAAAAGTCGTCGCGGAAAGCGACGTCGTCATCACCGCCGCCGTGATTCCCGGCAAGAAGTCCCCGATTCTTGTCACCGAAGAGATGGTGAAGAGCATGTCGCCCGGCTCCGTCGTGGTGGACCTGGCGGCCGAGCGCGGCGGAAACTGCGAGGTCACCATCGGCGGCGAAAACGTCGTCAAGCACGGTGTCACCCTCATCGGCCAGTTCAACCTGGCCAGCACCGTTCCCTACCACGCCAGCCAGATGTACGCCCGCAACCTCACCGCCTTCCTTCTCAACCTCGTGAAGGACGGCAAGCTGGCCATCAACGACAAGGATGAAATCCACCGCGACACGCTGCTCACCCGCGACGGCGAGCTCGTCAACGCCCGCGTTCGGGAATTTTTCTCGCTGCCCGCTCTGGCGGCCAAATCTTAAGGAGGGAAAGGATGCCTGCGGATTTCATCTCCAGTCTGTTCGTTTTTATCCTCGCGGCTTTCCTGGGCTTCGAGGTCATCAAGCGCGTCTCGCCACTGCTGCACACGCCGCTGATGTCCTTGACCAATGCCCTGGATGCGATCGTCGTCGTCGCCGCGATCATCATCGCCGGACGCGCCGAAACGAGGCTCTCCACGATTCTCGGATTGATCGCCGTCGCCGCCTCCTTCAGCAACATGGTGGGCGGCTTCCTGATCACCGACCGCATGCTCGGCATGTTCAAGACCGGTAAGGCGGTGAAGAAGTCATGACGGCTTTCACCACGCAGCAGCTTATCGATTTCACGTACATCGCCGCCGCCATCGGCTTCATTCTAGCCCTCAAGTGGCTCAGCTCTCCCGTCTCCGCCATGCGCGGCGTGCTCGTCGGCGAAATCGCTTCCGGCATCGCCGTTCTCGCCACGCTCTTCGATCCCCAGGTGACTCACTATAAGTGGATCATCATCGCCCTGGTGATCGGCGCCGCCATCGGCGTTCCCCTCGGCATGGTCAAGATGACCGCCGTCCCGCAGCGAACGGCCTTGAGCCACGCTTTCGGCGCGCTATCCGCCGCAATGATCGGTATCGCCGAATACTACGTCTCCGCTCCGAACGTCCCGAAGTTCGAAATGGCGGAAATCGGCCTCGAAGTCATAATCGGCTCCCTCACCGTCACCGGCAGCTTGATCGCCGCCGGCAAGCTCCAGGAAATCCTTCCTCAGCGCCCCATCACCTATAAAGGGCAGAACTTCGTCAGCCTCTCGATCCTCAGCGCCGCAATCATCCTGATGGTGATTCTCGTTTTCCATCCGGAATACACCTACCTCTTCCCCATCATGGTAGCCGTTGCGCTCGTTTTCGGAATCATGCTCGTCACTCCCATCGGCGGCGCGGACATGCCCACCGTCATTTCGCTCCTGAACTCTTACGCCGGTTTCTCCGCCGCGCTCCTCGGCTTTGTCCTCAATAGCAAAGTCCTCGTCGTCGCGGGCGCACTCGACGGCGCTTCCGGCTTCATTCTCTCCGTTATCATGTGCAAAGCGATGAACCGCTCCTTCACCAACGTGCTCTTCGGCGCGTTCGGCCAAGTGCAGGCCGCTGCGGCGGGTGCCGCGGAAGACCGCACCGTGCGCAGCGCCTCCGCCGAGGAAGCCGCCGCCATTCTCGCCGCGGCCAACAAGGTTGTCGTCGTCCCGGGCTACGGCATGGCCGTCGCCCAGGCGCAGCACAAAGTCCGCGAACTCTACGACTCCCTCACGAAGAAAGGCATCGATGTGAAGTTCGCCATCCATCCCGTCGCTGGGCGCATGCCCGGACACATGAATGTCCTCCTCGCCGAAGCCGACATTCCTTACGACAAGCTCGTGGATATGGAGGACATCAACGGCGAATTTCCCCAGACCGACGTTGCGCTCATCATCGGCGCCAACGACGTCACCAACCCGGCCGCGCGCACCGACACTTCCAGCCCCATCTACGGCATGCCTATTCTCGACGTGGACAAGGCCCGCACCGTCATGGTCATCAAGCGCAGCATGGCCGTCGGTTTCGCAGGCATCGACAATCCACTTTACTATATGGATAAGACCCTCATGCTCTTCGGCGACGCTAAGGGTTTTGTGGGAAATATCGTCCGCGAGCTCACCGGCTCCGGCGGCCACTGATGCCCTGTTCCCGTTCGCAAGCGGCCGCAAAAAAATTCAGGAAGTGGCTGGAAATCAAGCCTTTACAGCCATCTAAAAAATAACTAAGTCCTTTACTTATCAATAGCTTGCCCCTATTCTAGCCTCTATCAACCGGTTTCCATCGGAGGGGCGTTCCATGCACACTTTTCGATCCATCCGGCTGGCACGCGCCGCCGTTATTGCTCTCGCAATTTCGCTTGCGTTCCCCGTTCCCACGCTCCACGCAGGGGATAAATCTTCAGCCAACACCCCGGCTCTGAACGGCCTAGATCCCATCCGGAAGTACATTTCCAACGCCTGGGACACGCTCACCCGCTCGCTCTCCGATTGCAGCACCGTTGTCGATCCCAAGCTCGCCGCCCAGGCCTCCGTCTTCTACGTTCCCGCCGACGTTCCCATGCCGCCCAGCGTCACCGCGATGCAGGAAAAATGTCACGTCCAGGTCAAGCGCCTGCCCGTCGTCATTCATCATCCGGGCGAATTTGATTCGAGCGACATGACGGAACACGGCCTGCTCTATCTCGACCACAAGTACGTGGTCCCGGGTGGCCGCTTCAATGAAATGTACGGCTGGGACAGCTACTTTATCATCGTGGGCCTCGTTCGCGACGGCCGCATCGAGCTCGCCAAAGGCATGGTCGAAAATTTCTTTTACGAAATCGAGCACTACGGCACGGTACTCAACGCCAATCGCACGTATTACCTCACGCGCTCTCAGCCTCCCTTTCTCACTTCCATGATTCTCGCCGTGTACGACGCGGAGAAAGCCGCCGGCCACGAGGACCGCGCCTGGCTCGAACGGGCTTACGGCTATGCGTCGAGGGATTATCGGAACTGGGTCCATGATCCGCATCTTGCCGGAGACACCGGCCTTTCCCGCTACTACGACTACGGCAAGGGCCCCGCGCCGGAAAGCCTCAAGGACGAATCCGGCATTCACCGCAAAGTGGCCGCCTATTTCCTTGGCCATCCGGAGATGGGTCATGATTTTCTCGTCGTTCAGCCCGCCGGCAGCAAGCCCTCTTCAACCTTGGGCCCGCTCTTCAAGGCTGATGTCTGCGACATGCAAACGACGATGGCGCGTTCCGAATGCACCGACGCTGCCGTCGTCTCCCTCAACGCCGAGTATTACCGCGGGGACCGCTCCATGCGCGAATCCGGCTACGACGTCTCCTTCCGTTTCGGTCCCTTCGGCGCGCGCACCCACCACTTCGCGCCAGTCTGCCTGAACAGCCTGCTCTACAAGACCGAAACCGACCTCGAACAAATTAGCCAGATTCTCGGCAGGAATGAGGAAGCGGCGAAATGGCACGAACGCGCCGCCGCGCGCAAGCAACTGATTCAGAAATATCTTTGGGATCCCGAGCGCGGCATGTATTTCGACTACGACTTTACGCGCGGCGTTCGCTCTACCTACGAGTACGTCACCACGTATTTCCCCATGTGGGCCGGCATCGCCACGCCCGAGCAGGCGGCCTCCCTCGTCAAGCACCTCAACATCTTCGAGCGGCCCGGCGGCCTCGTCATGAGCCCTTACGAAACCAGCGGCCAGTGGGACTATCCCTACGCCTGGGCTCCCAATCAGCTCATCGCCAACGTCGGACTTCGCAAGTATGGCTTCAACGCCGACGCCGACCGCGTCTCTTACGAATTCCTCTCCACCGTCGCCGAAAATTTCCGCCGCAACGGCGACATTCGCGAAAAATATGACGCCGTCACCCGCTCCTCCGAAACGCAGGTCGGCGCCGGATACCACATGAACGTCATCGGCTTCGGCTGGACCAACGGCGTCTTTCTCCAACTCCTTCACGATTTGCCGCAGAATCTCGTCGCCAGGCTCGCCGCCGAACAGGTCCAGCCGGCTCCTGCGCGCTAGCGATCGCCGTCATTCTGAACAAGCTCGCCTACCGAAGGAAGGTCAAGCGCAGTGAAGAATCTCTCTGTCCTCGCTAGCGTTACTTATCCCCTGCCCTGATTTCCCCCAACACCTCTTCTTCCGCCGCCGGCATCGCTCCTTCCTGCGACGCCACCCACGCCCCCAGGCGGTTGGCCGCTTGGTTCATTTCCGCAAGCGTGCCGCCCCGCAGCGCGTGATGTACCAGCGCCGCCGTGAACGCGTCGCCCGCACCAACCGTATCCGCAACCCTCACGGCAAATCCTGGATGCGCGTTCTCTTCCGTCGCGGTCACGAGCAGGCTCCCTTTTGCTCCGCGCGTCACGCACACGATTCGAATCCCGAACTCCTTCACCAGCCAACGCGCCGCCGCAAGGTCGGACACGAATCGCCCTCCCAGGCACTCGATCAGCTTCGGCGCTTCTTCATGATTCAGCTTCAAGATGTCCGCCCGGCTCGCGGAATCCCGCAGCACTTCCGCCGAAAAAAACGTCTGCCGCAAATTGACGTCGAAGATCCGCGCCGCGCCGGGCCGCGCGGCCTTCAGGAATTCCCGGATCGTGCTTCGCGAAGCTTCCCAACGCTGCGCCAGCGAACCGAAACACACGGCGTCCGCCGATTCCGCCAGCGTCTTCCAAGCCGGAGTCCACTCGAGATGATCCCAAGCCACGTCTTCCACGATCGTGTACTCCGGCTGTCCTTTCGAATCGACCTCGACCTTCACCGTCCCCGTCGGGTGCTTCGCGTCCGTCTGAATCAGCGAAGTGTCCAGCCCGCTCGACGCCAGTTGCCAGATCGCTTCTTGCCCCAGCCGGTCGCTGCCCACGCGGCTCGCCACAATTCCGCGATCTCCCAGCAGCGCCGTCATGTACGCAAAATTCGCCGGCGCCCCGCCGAGCTGTTTGCCCTGCGGGAAAAGATCCCACAGCAATTCACCCAGCCCGACGACGGTGTACCGGCGCGACGTCATGAAATGAAAGCTGTGACCCGGCGTGTGGAAGGAAATCTCTTCGTCGCGCGCTCTTCGTTTCGCCTCATGGCTTCCCGGCTCCGCGATCCTGCAACTGTTCCGCGAGCTTCAACTCCCGCTCCGCGTCCTGTTCCCGCCCCAGGTCGCGGTAGGCCTGTCCCAGCAAGTGATGTGGAATCGGATTGTTCGCGTCCATCGCGATGGCCCGCTGCAGCGCCCGCACGGCAAGCGCGGACTCTCCCTTCTTCGCCAGAACTTTCCCCAGCAGGATGAACGGCCCCGTCGAGTTTGGATCCAGCCAGATCGACCGCTGCAGCAGCCGCTCCGCGTCGTCGAACCGCTGCACGCGCGAGTACGCGTCCGCCAGCTTGTAGTAGGTAATCGCCGATCCCGGATTGATCGCCAGTTCCTGCACGAGTTGTGCGATGGCATCCTGGATCTTTGATTGATATAGGTAAAGCTCTCCCAGCAGTTCGTGCGCCAGCGGAAGTTTCGGATCGAGCTCCACCGCTTTTTTCCCGTACTCCTCCGCGATCGGCCCGAAATCGAACCGCAGTAGCATCCTTGCCGTGAACAGATACGCCGAAGCCGAATCCGCCGGAACGCCGAACATTTTGGCGAACGCCGCCCGCGCCTGCGGATAATTCTTCGTCTGGATGTACGCCACTCCCAGAATGTACGCCGCGTCCACGTTCGCGCTTGGATACCATGACTGCACTTTTTCCAGGTACGGTATCGCCTCCCCGGGCTTCCCCGCGAGGTACAGCGAAAGTCCCGTCAGTTGCACAGCTTCGTTGTCGGCGGGATCCTCCTTCAATGCTTTTTGCAGATACAACACCGCGTTGACGTAATCTCCCATCCGGTAATAGGCCACGCCGAACTCGTGCGACAAGCCCTTCGCCGCGGGTATCTTGCTCCGAATGCTTTCCAGTTCCGCGATGGCTTCAGGGAATTTTCCCTCGCCGATCAATTTCCTTTCGGCGGAAAAATCCGTTTCGGAAACATCCGAAGGCTTCTCCGCCCGCGCTTGCGCCGCTTTGGCAACCAGGCAACTACCAGGAACAGGGCACAGCAGGAAGCCGCACACAAGAAAACTAGGAACCGCGCGCAGGATTCGCAGCGCCTTCTCAGACCGGGAGCGCTTTTGTTCTTCCATCCTCGGACTAACCGTTTGGATTACTCTCTGTTTTGCCTTCCCATCATGCTCTTGGACTTTCAAAGGATATCCAACCGAATTCCGGCCGGCCATAAAAAAACGGGGAACCCTTTCGGGTTCCCCGTTCGTTAGGGGTGTTGCAGCGTTAGAAGGTAAAGCGGAATCCGAACTGCAATTGCCGCATGCCGTTCGGGGCGTTCGGCGAAGCGTCCGCCTCGATGTTGGTGATCTGGCCGGCATTGCCTCCGCAGTCGATGCAGGTGTTGCCCTGCGCAAGGTTGAAGCCGAGCACCGGATGGTTGAACACGTTGTACGCATCCATCCGGAACTGGCCCTTGAAGCGCTCGGTGAAGCTGAACGTCTTCGTCACGGAGAGATCGGAGAAGAACACGTGAGGTCCGCGGAACGAATTGCGTCCCACGTTTCCGATCTGGCCGCAAGCCGGCAGCGCAAATGGTCCGGAGGTCGGACGCGCAAGGCCGCATGCATCCGTCCCGGTGATATCCGTGTTCGAGAACACTTCCGGCGATTGGTCAAGCGAGGAAACGGGCGTGAACCAGAAGATGTTCCCGTTCGCATCGGTGTGCTTCCCGACGTGGAACGACTGGCCGGGTAGTAGGTTCGGTCGGCACGGGCCGGCGTCGGAGATCTCGCCGCAATGCCCGAGGGAAGGAGTGAACGGCAAACCGCCGCCCCAGGTCGCAGTGTTGGCAATGCTCCATCCGCCGATAAGAAGATCCCCAGCACGGCCGATGTCGCTCATGAACTTCTTGCCTCGGCCAATGGGTAGCTGGTACAGCGTGCTGAGCACAAAAACGTGGTTGCGGTTGTAGTCGTCCGGCCCGTAAGCAAATTTCGGGTTTACGGAGAAGTAACCGCTATCGTAGTTGTAGGCGTGAGAGAAGGTGTAGTGCCCCAAGAACTGCAGGCCGTCCGAGAACCGCTTTTCCACCTTCACTTGCAGCGCGTTGTAATGCGAACTGGCGTCGTTGCCGAAGTAGTTGCCGATGTCCACCGCGCAGCACGTGTAATTGAAGGGCGCTCCGTAGGTGAACGCCGGGACGCCGTTCAGGAAGAAGCGCCGGCGGAACGCCTGCGGCACCGCGGGAGTAAATTGCGCCTTGCAATCGAACTGGGTGGCGCTCGGATTGCCCGCTGCGCCGGGCGCGAGGCAGGTGTACTTGTCCGTGCCCGGGCCGATCGCCGCTTCATTGGCATTGTATGCCGGACCATTTCCTGCGAAGACGTGGGTTCCTTTGTTGCCGATGTAGGCGACTTCGATGTTCATGGTCGGCGTCAACTGCCGTTGGATCGTGGCGTTCCAGGCGTCGAGCGTGGGCAACCGCTGAATGCGCGGCCGAACGCGCGGATCCACGTTGTTGAGCGGACCGCGCAGCGGCAGCGTGCCGGAGGAAGAAATCAGGTTCGTGATTTGGCTGAAGTCAAAGGCCGGAGGACCTTGTGCCAGCGTAAAAATTGCGCTGCGGTCATTTGTCGCTCCCGGCGTGATCGAGGAGTCCGAAATGTCCTGGTTCGCCAGAACCGGCAGGTTCTGCGTGACCACGTGGCCGAAGTTCGATCCGAACACGCCGATGTCAAAGCTGCGGCCGTAGCCTATCCGCACGACCGTCTTGGAATCAACCTGATAGGCAACTCCCAGTCGTGGAGCGAATGCTTTGTACGTGTTGTCCGTGTTGCCGTTCAAGCTCACGCCGTCGAATCCGGCAACCTTGATCACACCCTGGTCGATATTGGCGAATCCGCCGTTACCCTTCCCGTTCACCGTTTCCGGGAAGTAGATCTCCCAGCGCAGGCCGTAGTTGAACGTGAACTTGTTCGTCACGCGCCACGTGTCCTGGCCGTAGAAGAACCACCTCTTCTGCCGTTCCGCCGCGTTCAGGCTCGTGCTCACAAACCGGTTGAAACTGGTGACGTCTCCCAGCAGGAACGTGGCGATGTCCAATCCGCCGTTGCCCGCGTTGGAGGTGTCACCGGAGTTGAAATTGAGGATGCCCGTGCGATTGGCGTCGCTCGGCACGCGCAGGTTCTTCGCATAGCGAATATCCGCGCCGAACTTGATCTGGTGGTTGCCTTGGATGCGCGTCCAGTTGTTGACCACCTGGAACTGGTCTTCCTTTTCGGTCAGCGGGCAGTTGCAACGCCCGACGTTCAAGCCATCGCCGAACGCCGAGTTGTTGCCCTGGCTCAAGCCGTTCCCGCCGAAGAAGAAGGAAGAAAGTCCGGTCGTGTCCGGTGTGCCCTGGTTCAGCCCCGGAATGTGGAAGAGATCCTGCATTGGATTGGAGCTGGCGTCGGAATACGCCGTCTGCGGGTTGTACCGGAACCAGCCAAAGCGCACGTCAGTGAGCCACTTGATGCCAATGGCCTTGTCGAAACCTGTTGCCAGGCTGTAGTTGTGCACCGTGGAAGTCCCGTTCAGGCCGCCGGGACCGAAGCCAACGCCGCCCAACTGGCCCAGCGTCCCCTTGCCGGAGAGCGAGAAGTAGTCCAAGCTGAACCGCCCGAAGATGTTGAATCCACGAGGAGCATTGTAGTCAATGCGCGTGTCAAAGCTGTTCTGATCGTAGGGACCGGAACCGGCGCCCACGAAATTGTTGGTAATTCCGGACGCCGTCGGTTTCGGGAACAGAGCCAAGACTGCTGCGGCTTGGGGAGAAATCCGGCCGATCGGAATATGGTTGTTGGCGAACGGGGTTCGGCCCGATCCGTCAAGAGGGTTTCCCGTCGCAGGATCGAACACCTGGCCGCCGCCATTAGCCACTCCAAGGTATTCGCTCAAATCGCAGAAGCCCGTTGTGTTGGTGGCCGGATTGCAGCTCTGCTGCACCAGCGCCGTTGGAATCGTCATCTGGTTCGTAATGCCGTTCGTCTGCCGCGTTCCCTGGTAGTCGCCGAAGAAGAACAGCTTATTCTTGATGATAGGACCGCCAACCGTGGCGCCAAACTGCTTGAAATCGGCTCTTGGCAGTGGGTTGTTCGGCGAGTCCGTAAACGGATTGCGCGCCTGCTGCCCGTCTCCGCGGAAATCATAGAACGCCGAGCCATGCAGCTCGTTCGTACCCGATTTCGTCTGCACCGTCACGATGCCCGCCACGGCCTTTCCGAATTCCGCATCGTAGTTTTGCAGCGTGATCTTGGATTCCTGGATCGCGTCCAGGTTCGGATTCACCACGATGATTCCCAGAATCGGGTCCTGGTTGTCCGTGCCGTCCAGCTCGAACGCCGTTCCGCTGAAGTGCTGTCCATTCACGAAAATCTGCTGGCCGCCCTGCGGATTTTCCGTCGCCGCGTGGCTCCAGCCCACCAGCTTCTGCGTGCCCGGAGAAAGCAGCTCGAAGTTCGTAAAATTGCGGTTCAGAATTGGCAGTTGCGAAACGTACTTGGTATCGAAACTAATCGAAACATCGGCGCGATCCGTCTTCAATTGCGGAATTTCGCCGGTGACTTCGATGGATTGCGTCACCGCGCCGAGTTCGAGCTTGGCATCGACGCGCGCGGACACGTCCGCCGACACCTGAATCCCCTTCACCTCATAGGACTTGAATCCCTGCGCTTCCACCTTGATGTTGTAGAGGTCGGGAATCAGGTGTGTGACCGTATAGTTTCCACTCTCGTTTGTAGTCGTGGTATCGCTCGTGCCCTTGGTTACCGAAGTTACGGTGACCTTGGCCCCGGCGACTGCCGCGCCCTGTTGGTCGGTCACGGTCCCGATCACGCTGCCGTACACCGCCTGCCCGGACGCTGTCTTGGGAATTGCCAGTCCCAATACGAGGCAAAATGCGAACAGCCACCCAGCGTAAAAACGCACTCTCATTACACCCCTCCTGAATTTCCTCGCTCCCCACGAGTCCCCGGCTACCCCTGCCAGTTCTCTCGCAGGCGTTTGGCACCCTTTCGCAAACGAGAAGCCGATTGGATTTATTGAAGGGCACCCGAACGCCCCAGGAACGCAAGTGTTGGGCATGGGAACCCTTCCCCCGCCTCCAACCGCTGCCCGCTTACGGTTCTGTCTCGGTATTTGGAAACTCGACCTGCGTGCTTGGGCCGAAAGAATTACCCGGCCAAAGCCCAAAGAACTAGCGCATTCCCCCCGAGACACAACGTCCTTGAAAATGTGATTCGACTTATCCGTCTTTTTAGGGGCTCTGCGAAGTCTCCTTAGGTTTGATACGGTTACGTAGTATAAATCTATTACTTGCAAGCAGATGGCGGTCCTGATAGGCTCCTGTTACATCGATGTAACAGGAGTGGGCCGTGTCCGACCGGGCTCAGTTCCAAGCCCAGATCGAAAAACTGGTCTCCAGCCATACCCTTCATGGCTCTGAGTCCCTTTGCAAGCTCCTTCGCTACCTCGCCCGCCAGGCGCTCGAACATCCCGGCGTTGCCGTCAAGGAGTACCAGATCGCTACGGAGGTCTTTGGCCGCCAGTCCGATTTCGACCCTCAGGTCGATTCCATGGTTCGCGTCCAGGCCGGCCGCCTTCGCTCCAAGCTAGCCGAGTACTACAGCACGGAAGGCACCTCGGATCCTGTAGTGGTGGAACTCCCAAAGGGGAGTTACGTCATTGCCTTCCATAGCCGGCAGGCACATCCTCAGAACAATCTGGCGGAACCCCGAGCCGAAGGAACCTCCGAACGGGCCGCCTCAGGCGCCTGGCGCAACACCTCCATCGCTCTGGCACTCCTGCTTCTGGCATCTCTGTCTGCCACAACCTACCTGTACCTGAATCGCAAGGCAGGCGACGCTCCTCCTTCTGTGGGGTCCGATCCGGTGCCGGTGCAATTCCGCATCTTCTGGAAGGGCTTCTCCACCGGCACGGAGGAACCCTGGGTCATTTTCAGCAATGCCGCGTTTGTCGGGCGCCCCGATATCGGTATGCGCTACTACGACAAGGCCCGCGACGGCAACGCTCCGATCCTCGACCATTACACCGGCGTCGGCGAAGTTCTGGCCGTCCATAACCTCGACAACGTCTTTAATCAGTTGCACCAGTCGCTGCGCGTCAAGCGTGGCAGCCTCTTTTCCCTGGACGACGCCAAGAACAACGATCTCATCTTTATCGGCTCACCATCCGAAAACCTTACCCTCCTCGAAATTCCCAGCACGCAGGACTTCGTTTTTCGGCGCGTGCCCTCCGGCCCCCGCGCCGGCAACATGGAAATCATTAACGTTCACCCCGACGAGAAAGAACCGAGAGAGTTCCTGGCCAGTCCTTCCGGTGTGCCTTTGGTCGAGGATTACGCCGTCGTGGCCTTTGTGCATGGAATCAATCCGGAGCATTCCGAGTTGATTCTCGCCGGAACCACGACGATCGGAACGCAGGCGGCGGTGGAGTTTGTCACTCGCGAAAATTATCTGGCCGATCTTCTGAAACGTCTCGGCGTGACCAAACCCAGCGAATTGAAGCCGTTTGAAGCGGTGATTCGCGTCAAAGTCGCGCGCGGCGTTCCCGTTGAGTCCTCGATCGTGGCGCTGCGCAAGCTGAAGTCCTGACGCCAGAGCGACCCATTCTTCCGCGAAAATCCTTCAGGAGATCGGCGGAACGAGTTTCGGATCCAGTTCTTGCGCCCTCTGGAATTCCTTCCGCGCTTCTTCATCCTTCCCTTGCTGGCGCAAAGCCATTCCCAGTTCGTAGTGGGCAGGCGCGTAATCCGCAGAGGAATTGATTGCGGATCGAAACTGTGAAATCGCGCCTTCGAGGTCGCCTGCTTTGAACAGGCGCTTTCCGGAGTTGGTGGCAAACTCCGCCGCCTGCAGATTGGTTCGTTGCTTGGCCAGAGCCGCGCCTTTGCGCGCTTCGGCCGCCGCCCCTTCCTCATCCCCTAGCTGGCGAAGCACCGCCGCGAGCGTGATGTGCGCGCCCGCGAAGGCCGGCTGCAGCTTCAAAGCCTCGCGCAGAGCCGCGGCGGAGTCTTGCAGTTTTCCCTGCTGCTTCAGGACCGTTCCGAGCGTGTAGTAGGCCTCCGCGTAATCGGGCTTGACGGCAACGGCTTTGCGAAGCTCCGTTGCCGCAGCGTCGAAATCGCCCTGCTGCCAAAGCGTGACGCCCAGCGTGTACGGCGCGTCGGGCTGCTTTGGATCGAGCTCCTCCGCTTTCCGAAACTCCTTCACCGCGTCGGCAAGATGATCCTGCAGCTTGAGCGCGAGCCCGAGATTGTAGTGAAGCGTCGCATCGTCCGGCGAAGTCTTCAGCGCGGATTCAAACTGCGCTTGCGCCGAAGCGAAGTCCGCGATTTGCAGATAAGCCGCACCGAGATTTCCCTGATACCCGGGATCGTTCGGGCGCAAACGCAGCGCCTCGCGGAATTCGGCGATGGCCCCCTTGCCGTCTCCGGTCTGCAGCAGCACTAGGCCGAGGTTGTTGTGGCCTTCGGGATTTTCCGGCTGCAGACGCACCACCTGTCGGAACGCTGCGGCGGCTTCGTCCAACTGGCCCGCGTGCTGCAGCAGCACGCCAAGCTGGTTCTGCGCGTCGGGCTGATCGGGTTGTAGCTTGACGGAGGAGCGCAGCGCGACGATGGCCGCGCCCGGGTTGCCCTGTTCCTTGCACGCAAGACCGAGGTAATACGCGGCCTGCGCGTTCTGCGGCATCAATTCCGAAGCCTTCTCCAGTTCCTGCACGGCTTCCTCCGCCGACTTCCGCTGGAGAAGCAGCACGCCGAGATGAAAGTGCGCCGGCGCCAGGTCCGGGGAGATGCGCAGCGCCTCGCGAAATTCCGCTTCCGCCTCCTTGGATTGAGAAAGGCGAACGAGCAAGGAACCAAGGTCGTCATGCAGGTCCGCGCGGGAAGGTTCGAGCCGAATCGCTTCGCGGAGCGCGCCCGCCGCTGCCTGGGTTTGCCCGGCCGCATCGAGGACATAGCCGAGCGTGCGCCGCGCTTCGGAATCGCGGGGAGCCATGCGCACGGCTTCGCGCGCTTCCTGGAGCGCCGCCTGCACTTCGCGCTTGCGAAGCAGCGCGTTCGCGAGGTTGATGCGCGCCTGGGCGAAATCGGGTTTCAGATGGAGCGCGGCGCGAAACTGCGCGACCGCCGGATCGAGTTCTCCCTGCGCGGAAAGCACCCAGCCGAGGGAGTTGTGCGCTTCCGGGCTGCCCGGCGCAAGCGCGACCGCTTTTTCAAAAGCGGAGCGCGCTTCGCCCAAATCGCCGCGGCGCAATGCGGAAATGCCGTTCTGGTAGGCGGCGTTCGCTTCCGCGGAGGGACGCGCTTGAGCAGCGGCGGAAGCCGACTGCGTCCTTGCAGGACAAGGCGCGAGAAGGCAGGCCAATCCCGCCGCAAGAAGGCACGCGCCGGGTTTTGCCACGGGCTTTCGCTTGGTCGTCACAGAGTGAATTCATCCGCCGACTTGTAGCGTTGCTTTTAAAAAACATAGTAGCACTGATGCCGAAGGATTCCGGCGCGTCGTGCCAGGCGACTTGACGGGCTCTGCGGCGGAACCTACGATGCCAAAGGGCCCATGAACCTTCGCTCTCCGGCGATAAAACTCTCCGTTTGCGCGGCAAGCGCGCTTGGTTGCGCGGTCCTCCTGCCTCTTCTTTACGGTCAGCAATCGAAAAACACTCCCGCGGTCGAGGCCAAGCCGATCGCCTACTTTGTGGACGAAGCGGAAAAAGCCGGGCTGACGATGAAGAACGTTTTCGGGGGCGTGGATACGAAGAAATTCATCATCGAAACGACCGGCACGGGCGTGGCGATTTTCGATTACGACAACGACGGCTGGCCGGACATTTTTATTGTGAACGGCACCACGCTCGATCCGCTTCCGGGAGCGCAGCCGCCGACGAATCATCTCTATCACAACAATCATGACGGCACGTTCACGGACGTAACGGAAAAGGCCGGGCTGGCGCACACGGGCTGGGGACAGGGCGTGTGCGTGGGCGATTACGACAACGATGGATACGAGGATTTGTACGTGACCTATTATGGCAAGAACGTGCTGTACCACAACAACGGGAACGGCACGTTCACGGACGTAAGCGAAAAAGCCGGAGTCGCGGGAACAGGAAAGGCGTGGGGAACAGGCTGCGCGTTCGTGGATTATGACCGCGACGGGAAGCTGGACCTTTTTGTCTCCACGTACGTGGACTTCGACCTGAAAACGGCGCCGGCGCCCGGAGAGCGGGCCTCCTGCATGTGGAAAGGCGTGCCGGTGATGTGCGGACCGCGGGGACTGCCGTGGAGCAAGAACATTCTGTACCACAACCGCGGCGACGGAACGTTCGAGGACGTGACTACGAAGGCGAAGATTGATCAGACCAACGGGCACTACGCGTTCAGTGTTTCGACGTTCGATTACGACGACGACGGATGGCCGGATATCTACGTGGCCTGCGACAGCACGCCGAGCATTCTCTATCACAACAATCACGACGGCACCTTCACCGATACGGCGGTGATTGCCGGCGCGGCGTTCAACGAAGATGGAAAAGAGCAAGCGGGAATGGGCTCGACCATCGGCGACTTCAACGGAGACGGGAAGCTGGATATTTTCAAAACGAATTTCTCCGATGACACTTCGACGCTCTACCGGAACAACGGAGATGGAACGTTCGACGATGTGACATTTGCAGCGGGGCTGGGACTGCACACGCAGTATCTCGGCTGGGGAACGATGTTCTTTGATTTCGACAACGACGGATGGCCGGACCTGCTGCTCGTGAACGGGCACGTCTATCCGGAAGTGGACAAGCAGCACCTGGGAAGCGATTACGAAGAGCCGCGGATCTTGTACCACAACGACGGGCACGGAAAGTTCGTGGATATTTCGGCGTCCGCGGGGCCGGGAATAACGACGAAGAGCTCCTCGCGCGGGCTGGCGATCGGAGATTTGTGGAACGACGGAAAGCAGTCCGCGGTGGTGAGCAACATGAATGCCGCGCCGAGCCTGCTGGTGAACCAGGTGCGGACGGCGAATCACTGGGTGGAAATCCGGACGGTGGGGACGAAATCGAACCGCGACGGAATCGGCGCGAAGATCCGCGTGCATGCGGGAACGCGGACGTGGGTGGACGAAGTGCGAAGCGGATCGAGCTACGATTCGCAAAACGACATGCGCGTTCATTTTGGGCTGGGAGCGGCAACAAAGATCGATTGGGTGGAGATTCGCTGGCTGAGCGGGCTGACGGAACGATTCGAGGGATTGGCAGTGGACAAGATTCATGTGTTGAAAGAGGGAACCGGAACGAAGAGCGACGGCGTGTGAAAAGAGGATTTCACCGCGAAGGACGCGTTGAGACGGGACGAGAGTGGATTGGAGCACACGGATGAGCGGCGTGGCTGCTCGCATCACACGGCGAGAGAATAGCCTCTGGGATGAGGAATAGAGGAAGAGAGCCGGGCGGAGGACGAAGCAAGGCGAGCGTGCATGGCGGCGACCTGTGCCGGAGGGAAAGCGAGGGAACCACGGGCGGTCAGGCGAAGGTGATGCGGAGCTGCGGCTGGTGCTCATTCACGGAGCAGGCGAACGCCGCTTGAAGCTGAAAGGCTGGACGAGAATTTCAACCATTGACTGGGCAGGGGACGGAAAAAGCTTATGGGCAAGCACATCGCGGAACGGAAGAACCAGCTCGCTCGTGAATGTGGATTTGCTAGGGAACGTCAGGCTGGTCATGCGGGAGAATGGGCCGTTTGTGGGGTGGGCGATCCCCTCGCGGGATGGGAAGAAGCTGGCCATCTGGAAGGCGACCGGCGGATCGAACGTGTGGATGATAAAAGGGTTTTTAGAGAGTTCGCAGCGAGGAGAATGAAGTGGCTTCGCATCCCCCGGAGAACAGGCATCCCCGCTACCGAGTCTTTGCGCTGACGAAGGATTCGGTGCGGGTGATGCCTTTCCCTTCCGTAATGTAATAAAGCTGATTGGGCTTGAGGTCCTTGAGGGAATCGGTCTGGCTGCTGGGCCAGCGAATTTCGAGGAGATCGACTTTCTGCGCCGGGCCGATGCCGAAATGAACGCGCAGATCGTTCTGGGAAAAGTAACCGCCGCCGCTGCGAACTTCGTCGATCTGGCGATGGGGCTTCGATTCACCCGGCACGGTGGTGACGCAAAGGATGCGCGCGCCGATGCCGCTGCGATTGGATTTCGTGCCGATGGTGCGGACTTTAATCCAGTTGTCTTTGCGGCGTGAATCGCAGCGGATCAGTTGAGGAAAATCATTGACGCAGTTGACGATGAAGTCGAGGTCGCCGTCGTTGTCGAAATCGCCAAAGGCGCAGCCGCGGGAAGCCGTGGGCACGGAGATGCCCGGGCCAGCTTCGAGGGAAACGTCCTCGAACCTGCCGTCGCGCAGATTGCGATAGAGCAGCTTGCGCTGCGCGTAACCGGCTTCGGTGCGAAGCTGCTCGACTTCCGGATAGACGTGGCCGTTGCAGATGAGGATGTCCGGCCAGCCGTCGTTGTCAAAATCGAAAAAGCCGCAGCCCCAGCCGAGGTATTGGGTGTGCTTGCCGAGTCCGGCGGGAAAAGTGGCGTCCTCGAAATTGGCGCCGCCGAGATTGTGATAGAGCGAGGGCGTGTCTCCGGCGAAATTGGTTTTGACGATGTCGAGGTTGCCGTCGAGGTCATAGTCCGCGGTGGAAACGCCCATGCCGGCCTGGGGCTTGCCGTCGGCGCTGAGGGCGCAGCCGGCTTCCATGGCAATGTCCGTGAATTTTCCGTTCTTGCGATTGAGGTAGAGCGCGCTAGCGGTGGAATCGTTGGCGACGTAGATGTCCGGCCAGCCGTCGTTATCGAAATCGGCAGTGAGGACGCCGAGGCCGTAGGTGCCGTTGGCCTGGAGAATACCGGAGGACTCGGAAACGTCGGTGAACGTGCCGTCGCCGTTGTTGTGATAGAGGATGTTTTTGCCGCCGAGGAGGCCGGGCGGGCCGCAGGCAACCATTACCCCTTTGTACAAGCATGGGCCGGATTCGGGGACGGGAGCGGTGGCAAGGTCGAGATCGATGTAATTGGCGACGAAAAGATCGAGCTTGCCGTCGCGGTCGTAGTCCACGAAGGCGCAGCCCGTGTTCCAGCGCTTGCCGTTGCCGTCGACCCCGGCTTTCTCGCTGACATCGGTGAAGGTGCCGTTGCCGTTGTTGTGATAGAGGACGTTTTTGCCGAAGTAGGTGACGAAGAGATCTTCGTAGCCGTCGTTGTCGTAGTCGCCGATGCAGACGCCTTGTCCCCAGCCGGAATGGACGAGCCCGGCTTTTTCCGTGACGTCGGTGAAGGTGCCGTCGCGATTGTTTTTGAAGAGATGCGATGTGGGCTCCTGGCCCTTGGGAAAACCTTCAAGGCGCCAGCCGTTGATGAGAAAAATATCCAGCCAGCCGTCGTTATCGTAGTCGTAGAAGGCCACGCCGCAGCCGGTGGTTTCTAGAAGATATTTGTTCTTGTGCTCGCCGCCGAAGATGGTTTTCGCGTTGAGGCCGGCCTCTTTGGCGACGTTGACGAAATTCACGCCGAGGGGACTGTTGGCGATGGGTGAAGAGGATTTTGGAGAGGATTGCGACTCATTTTGGAACAGATCGGCCGCGAGCGAGGGCCAGACGAAGGCGAAGAGGTTTTCGAGCGGAAGCACAAGGGCCGAACGGCTGAGAGAGCGAAGAAACCTGCGGCGTGAGGGAAACAATCGAGAAGGTACCTTCCTGAGTTTTGCGCGTGTTACACTCGGCGCGATTCTTTTATAGACGAAGTTTGCAAGCGCGACAAGCCACGGGAGATGAGGTCCATGCTCGGATTCAGATTGTTGAGAGGCCGCAGGGCTGCGGGAGAAAGAGGACGCGGGGCAGCGCTGCTGGCGGCGGTCTTGTTTTGGTCGGGGGCGTTTTGCGCGCAAGGTTCGGCGCAAGAAGCAAGACGCGAGAAGCGGCTGGAGATTACGCGGGCAGCGCGGCCATGGGAGTTTTTGACGGCGGTGGGAAAACGGGCGGGAATTTTCGGAAACGAGGCCGGGCGGGTGGAAGCTTGGACCTATCCGCTGAAGATTCTCCGCGATTTTCACGTGGTGTTTCATACCGAGGGGCGGGCGATTCCGGCGGAGACGCTGGTGCGAACGATCGAGGCCAGGCCGGAGGCGACGACACTGGTGTACAGCGGAGACACGTTTTCGGTGCGGGAGACGTTCTTCGTGCCGGTGGATGAAGCGGGCGCGGTGATTCAGTTTGAGGTGGAAACGGAGCAGCCGCTGGAGATCGAAGCGGCATTTCATCGTGATTTTCAACTGGAGTGGCCGGCGGCGCTGGGGGCGACGTACATCTATTGGGACGCGACGCGGCATGCCTTCGCATTCGGGGAGGAGACGAAAAAGTTCGTGGCTTTTGCGGGTTCGCCGACAGCGCGAGAACCGATGCTGGAATACCAGACGAATTATTCGGCATCCGGCGAGAATTCGCTGCGGCTGGGAATGACGCCGAAGGGCAAGGACACCAAGATTCTGGTGATTGCGGGATCAGTCGAGGGGATGGAACCGGCGGCGGAGACTTACGAAAAATTGAGTTCAAGCTACCGGGAGTTGTGGAAGGAGTCGGCGGAATACTACGCGGACTACCTGAAGAACACGGCGAACGTGGAGTTTCCCGACCCAAAGCTGGAAGAGGCGTACGACTGGGCAAGGATCAGCCTGGCGCAGGGGCTGGTGACCAATCCGACGATGGGGACAGGGCTGGTGGCGGGTTACCGGACTTCGGGAGAGAGCCAACGGCCCGGGTTCGCATGGTTTTTTGGGAGGGATTCGTTCTGGAGCTCGCTCGCGCTGACGAGCGAGGGCGATTTTGCCACCGCGAAGACGGCGCTGAAATTCGTGGCCCAATTCCAGCGCCAGGACGGAAAAATCCCGCACGAAATCGCGCAAGGCGCGAGCTACGTGAACTGGTTCAAGGATTATCCGTACGGATACGCTTCGGCGGACGCGACGCCGCTCTACGTGATTGCGATGAACGACTACGTGACGGCGAGCGGGGACGCGGAGTTTGCGCGGGAAAACTGGGAGAAGCTGTGGAAGGCCTACCAGTTTCTGCGCTCGACGTACGACGCGAGCGGATTTCCGAAAAATTTCGGCGTGGGACACGGCTGGGTGGAAGGAGGGCCTCTGTTGCCGGTGAAGACGGAGCTGTATCAGAGCGGACTGACGGTGGAGTCGCTGCGAGCGCTGGCGAACCTGGCAAGACTCACGGGCAACGAAGCAGGAAGCAGGACGCTCGAGGCGGAATTCGAGAAAGAGCGACCGCGGTTGAATGAAGCGTTCTGGTCGGCGGACAAGGGGATTTACGCGTTCGCGCTGGACGAGCAGGACAAGCGAGTGGACGAAGCGAGCGTGCTGGCGACGGTGCCGATGTGGTTCGGGCTGCTG
>Ga0209581_1001824_pt1 | contig 22928 bp, 19 predicted proteins | sample Coa_R2_FD_187160 | JGI IMG/M metagenome (GOLD analysis project Ga0209581, IMG submission 187160) | Surface soil microbial communities from Centralia Pennsylvania, which are recovering from an underground coalmine fire - Coalmine... | ecosystem: Environmental > Terrestrial > Soil > Unclassified ...
CGGACGCTTCGACTCAGCCTGGGGCGCCCGTTTCGGGACACGAGCTGAGGGGCTGCTCCGCTTCCCCGCCGGGTGTCTGGTGGGGCGTGTCCGTGCACACTCCCGGATCCGTCTCTCCCCGACGAAAAACCGCCTCCTGAGCCGCCCATCTCGCCCGTTTTCCCACCCCGCGCTGTGGGGAGAGTAGTCTCAGGGGCCCTCCCAAGGCCTGGAACTCCCCCGGTTCCGAAACTGCTGTCCGTCGGCCTGTCTCATTGACGACGCGGATGACTCGCAGATATACTGTGGTTCAAGGGGCCCTTAGCTCAGGTGGTGAGAGCGCACCCCTGATAAGGGTGAGGTCCGTGGTTCGAGTCCACGAGGGCCCACCAGAACGAGGACGTCGAGCACTTCTGCCTCGCTCCCCTCCGGAGAAAGCTTGTGTGGATGCACCCTTGCTGAAGTGGTCGATGGTTTTCGCGCACCCCACCCCGGCGTTGCCAAAGACCTCACCGTCGATCTTCCAGAGTATGCCGCCGTCCGTCATTTCGATCCAGGCCGGTCCCCGTTGGCGTAGAACATCGTCTGAGGGGTATCGATGTCGGTCCGGCCGAGTGGCAGCCTGGCCACGAGCCCCGCGGAATAGAACGACGCCGGGTCGGTCGGTGGAGGATAAGTCATCGGTGCTCACGCGATCCGGGTCGGTCATCCGATCCCACATGTCGAGGGCCACCGTCAGCGCTACCACGATGCCACGCCGATCAACAGCCCGCGCGGGAGCGTGGACGGTCGCCCTGCGCTCCGCGGTGTCGGCCGGGCCGCTGCGAGCCCGTCCCGAGAGTGCCTGCATGAACCGCCGCGGGCGTGCTCACATGCATGAGCGGGCCCCGCCAGGGCGCGCACAACCACCTCCACCTGGGGGATGCCCCTCAGGGGCATCGGAGATGACTAGGTGGACTCCGCGCAGGCCCCGGCGACGAGGATCCGGAGACAGTCGCCAGCCAAAACTCCTACCTTTCGTCCCCCCACGCGGGCGCCCAGGATCCCACGCTGCCCCTTGTATACTGACTCGGGCTATGAGAGGACCCCCGAGGCAGCTACCAAGGTTTCCCTCCCTTCATGGAGATGTTTTTGTCTTGCCGACCATCTTTGGGGACCGCTACGGAGGGCATCATGCTTCTTGGCGACCCGATCGCGGACAGAGGAGGTTGCCCCGCCCGGGCGGTCCCCAGACAGGAACCCGACGCTGCCCGCACAAGAGGAAGCCGTGGAGGAAGGGAGCCACCTCCCACCACTCGGCTGCAAAGCCACCAGAGGAGCCTGTGGCACCCGTCCGCGGAGCCCGCTACCACAAGCCAGGGATTGGAAACTTGGCCGCGTTGACGGCCGCATCACCCACAAGGCTCTGGCAGGGCGCGAGCCCCGGGCGTGACCCCTTCCCCAGAAGTCACAACGGGAAAGGAGGTGACTCCCATGTCCACGTTCGCCAAAGTCTTTGATCCCACCTTCGAGGATCTGGCGGATCCCTACCGCCACTACAACGCTGATGGCGAGCCCCTGGAGGATCGGCTGTACCTGCCCGTCGGCTTCGACCCGGCCAAGCGGGTGACCGAAGGAGTCGCCCTGCATCCCTACCCGGGCCAGGATCAGATCTTGCTGCAGCGCACGATCCCCACGACCGGCCTCACCGAGGCCTTCCGGCTGGTCGAGGAGACGCAGCGCCTGGCCGCCGCTTTTGAGGCCGTGCCGGTATTCGTCTTCGAGGCCACCCGCATCTCCTGGCGGCCGCTGCGCGATCTGTTCGTCCGGCTGGGCCAGCCCACGGCGACGGTGTCGGCTGTGCAGGTCCGCCACCTGCGCGGCACCCAGACGCGCAAGAAGAAGAGCGATGCCATCGACGCCCTGCAGGCCGCCAAGCTCTTCAAGAACGGGGCGAGCCACGCGTCGCGCATCCCGCCCGAGCCCATGGCCTCGTTGCGGGAGCTGTGTCGGGCGCACCTGTTCTTCGCCGAGTTCCTGGTCGCGGCCCAGAATCGCATGGCCGCCCAGCAGTGTGTGCTCCACCCCGAGAGCCGCACCCCGTTTACGCGGGTCCATCAGCGCACGCCCATGGCCCTCGTGACTCACGAACTGCGTGCCCCAGCGCGGCTCCTGGCGCTCTCGCTGGAGGAGCTCAGCCAGCTCCTGCGGCAGGCCAGCCATGGCCGGTACGGTCGCGTCGAAGCCGTGCAGTTGCGGCAGAGTGCCCTCACCACCCTGGCGATGCCGCCGGCGGAAGCCGCCGTGTCCTACAGCCTGGCGCTGGTGGGACGCAGCTACCTGTATCTCGTCGACCAGATCCTCCGGCCCCTCCAGCACCGCATCCGCGAGCTGCTGGCTCAGGTGCCCTTCCGGCACCATCTCGATGAGATCCCGTTCTTCGGCCCGATCGTGATCGGGACCGTCCTCGGCGAACTGGGCCATCCAGGCTGGTTTCACACCGCCGATGACGTCGTCGCCTGGTGTGGCCTGGACCCCGCCGTGTTCGCCTCGGCCGGCAAGCAGGCCGCAGGCGTGCCCTTGACCAAGCGCGGCAGTCGGTATGGCCGACGCATCCTGTGGCTCGCGGCCCAGAACTGGTGCAAGTACACGACCATCGGCCGGCGGTTCTTTCGACACTACCGGTTTGGCAAAGGCCTGAGCTACGATGCGACGGTCTGCGCCTTCGCCGCGCGCCTGGCTCGGCTGAGCTGGGCGATGCTGCGCGATGGAACGCCCTACGATGCTCGGCGCGCGTTCCAGGCCTACCTGCCTGTGCAGTTGTCGGCCCGAGGCGCATTGGTTAAACGGCATAGCCATACGCCGACCCGCACCCATCGGTCCACCGGACGTGCAGGAAACACTATGTATTGGTCTCTCGTCCCGCCGCATCTTCACCGGCATCCTTCACTCGGGCCCTTGACAATCGGTATGGAAATCTCCTCTTCTTGAAACGTTTGGTGGTGCTGTGCTTCATGAGCGCAGACGCCCGGTGGAGCGGAAGGCCCAGGTCCTGGCGGAGACGCAACAGGTGAGTACGCTCCGCGTCGGTGATGCGAATCCGCCGCCAGCGCTGGCTGGCCCGCACCAGGGTTGCGATCTGATCCGTATCGGGGCGATAACAGGATCCAATCCCGTTCAATTTCGACGTCCTCAATTGATGGCCCGCGACTGTCGCCCCGGGGAAAGAGAAGATTCCGATCGAACCCCCGGCAAACTATGGGGCTCGACAGCCTCCAAGGAAAGACGACGATCAAAATAGCCGCCCGGCGACGACCACGACAACCACGCCGCGAGAAAAGAGGAAATTCACGACCAGTTGAAGGGGGCTCCCGAAGGCTCTTGCGCTTCGCACCATCTCCTAAACTGCATTGCTGCAGGAAGGTTGAAGAGCGAGGATGAACGACAATACAGCCACCGCAGCCTTGGACTGGAGCTATGTCCGCCGCCCCTGTGGCCAGACGTCCGGGATCCCACCATGAACCTCCCGAGCACGTTCGACGTCTAATTCTAACCTCTCAACCTTAGTTAGAAGTAGGTTGTATGTACCTCGTAGGTTCGGCAGACCGTCACCTATCCTAAACGCCACCATCCCCTTTTCAATTACATATCCCGTACGGAACCCCAACTCCCAAATCGTCGACTCGATATCGGCCGGCCTTGCTCCTGCCCGACGCAGGTTGAACGGATCGAACTCCATGATGACATTCATTTGAGGATTCCTGAGGCTCAACTGTGCCATGCCCCTGAGAACTTCCAACTCACCCCCCTCCACATCGATCTTGACCAAATCCACGCTTGGCCAGTAACGTGCGGCAAAGAAAGCGTCTAAGCTTGTGGACCGGACGTTCACATATTCTCCGCGGAGGGCCGACTGTGTCGTCCAACAATGGTCCGCCTCATGATGGATCACCAAATGGGTCGTCCGTACGCAGCTCTCCACAGCCTCGTTGACGGCGTACACATTCCGGCAGCAATTCGCCGCAATGTTGAATTTCAAATAGGAAAAATTGTGCGGAGAGGGTTCGAATGCGAAGACCAGACCCTCAGGGCCTACGAGCCATGAGGCCAATACTACGTAGTATCCACAGAAGGCTCCTACATCTACAAACGCACCTCCCGTAGGGAGTAGTACCTGGATCAAGCTCGTCACTTCTCGCTCATAGAGACCTGCCAAATAGGTCCGCGCCCGAGGTAAATTGGGGGGCAATGTGATCACCTGTCCGCCTGGCAAGGAGACATTAACCTCGCTAGACAACGGAGATATCAAATTATTGGCTACCCTCAATAGGGCGTGCTGGAGCGGGGATAAGAATCCGATACGCTTGACGGCACGGAATATTCTCGCGCCGATTCTCCAGAAAGCGTCCGCCATCCGACCTCCGGAGCGCCGGGACTTAGTGGGCATCCTTCTCCGCAATGTCATTTCAATCGCTCGTGCTCGAGATGCTCCACATAGACCCGTAAGCCTCGAATAGAAACTCCACTCAACTGCCTCCAAGGACGCTGTTTCATGGATACATCGAGACGCCACTAATGCTTGGAGCGCGCTCCCCAAAGACCTTTTAGTTAGATACTTCCATGAACGACTTCCCGAACGAAACTCATGAACTGCTCCCCCACCTTACTCCATGTGAACATCCTCGCGAACCCCAGCGCGTTCTGAGCAAGAGAAAGGCGAAGACCTTCGTCCGAGAGAAGATCGACAATGGCATCAGCCAGACACCCTATGCACCCGTATGGGTACCGCAGGCCGTTATAGCAATGACCTACGGCGTCTTCAGGCACACCGGTACTTGCGACAACGGGAAGGCCGAAGGCATTGGCCTCCAACACAGCTATTCCGAACCCCTCTCGATGCGACGGGACCACCGCAATGGCGCTCTCCCTTAGCAAGCTGTATTTCTCATCGTCAGTGGCATTAGGGTGCAGAGCCACCTGACCATGAAGCCCCAGCGTCATGATGAGGCGGTGAATGTATTTAAAATATCGGTGATCACACAGTCGACCCATCAGTACAAGGCGCGCTCCCGGCACCCTCCTGAGCACGGATGGAAACGCCTTGACGACATGGTGGACCGCCTTATATCTACGGAAATTAGCGATGCACAGGACAATTTGGTCTCTAGCCGTCGGAGCAGATGACCAAATGTCGCCGCCCGGTATGCTCGCTGGAATCACACGAATGCGCTCAACCGGGAATCCCAATTGGCGAGTGAGCTGCGCACCAATTGTTGCCGAGGGAACCCGGATAAATGTGCGTGCATAGATATGGGCGAGCAATCGCTCGCCCATTCCAATCAGCAACCTACCGGCCCAAGGAATTCTTTCATCTAGAAGGTCTAACGTCAGCTGATGCCACGCCGCAATCACGGGACAAACAGCGTAGAGAGGTGACAGGTACGGAAATCGCCCCCCGCCTACGACATCCTCATACAAAATGTCAAAGCGCTGCCAGTACCTTCTATAAAACCTCCGTGCGTTTAGGGGCAGCTCTAGTCCTTTCCCCATCCTCATAACAATGATTCCCTCTTGCTCCTCCATATCGGGGAGCGCCTCATCCGCCATGCACACGTACGTGACCCTATGGCCGGTAAGGGCTGCATAGCGCGCCCATTCCCATGCTTGAATGTCTCCGCCACCCGCAAGCGGATGCCTTGGATCCCTTCCAGCCAGGAATAGGAAGTTCATGTCACGTAAGATATAGGACCAGAGCGACGGGTGCTCTGACCATTGAGGGATGGGTGTCTCCACGCTGCTCGGTCGCCTTCGGCCTCTGGACAGGCATGAACGCTGCACGTCCGCCTTGTATCGGAGCGAGGTAGAGAACAGGTCCCGACCTGACGGCGTACGCCAGGCCCACGAAGTAACCACACCCTCGGTCGGGTCAACCGGCGTACTCCATACCCCTGTCGCTTTTCTGCATCGGATGCTCCCATACGTCCTCACGCTTCGTCGCTGCTGCGGGCGATCACCGACGAGTGGGTACGCTGGGCACTATAGCGCGAAGGGATCACCCCGCCACGACTCAAGGCCAGGAAGCAATTCGTTCCTAGGAACGGCGGTGCCGCGGCGGAGCTGTGACCCGCTCCACCGAAGGTGGACCGCGGGATGTGCTTCCGATCTCGAATGTCGGATCGGTCCGGCGTAGCTCTCTGCGGTGCCCGCGAGCCGTCATTAGCCGTGCTTACCATCCGCGCCACGCGCGGCCGCATGTCGTGATGGACGTTCTGAACACCCAGGAGCATCCACTCCTGCGGGCACTCACCAGGGTCCAACGCATCACCATAGCCCCAGTGCTCACCGACGTAGTTACTCGATCTCATCGAACCCCGCCTCGACCCAATGCGCCGCTTCACTCTCAATGGGACTCATAACCCGAGCCATCAGGAGAACCGACAGCACACCAGCCGGGATCTGCCATGCCGCACCGCAGCCCTCATCTGCATCACAGACCTCTTGGCAACCTCTGCTTCCCCGTGAAACGAGATACCCAGAGGCCAGTTCACTACGACCGACCTTGAACGCCCTCAGATCTCTGGTGCAACTGAAATACGTCTTGTTGTCTGGTAGGTCGCCGTATGTTAGTCGTCCCGTGCCTCATGATTTCCTCAACCAATCCGCAAATGACATGACTAACCGTGAGGTACGCCTCCTGTACGCGGGGAACAATCCTAGAGCCCACTTGGATGCAGTAATCAGCCATCAATCGAAGTCTCCCCCCCGAAGATGTAAGAGCCACCGTCACCAAACCCATACGTTTTGCCAGTCTGACAGCTTTTATGACACTCTCAGATTCTCCGCTAACACTTATAGCCAGGAGAATATCGCCAGGGCGCGCAAAGGCAGTAAGTTGCCGTGAAAACACGTCAGCATAACCGTAGTCATTCGCAATTCCCGTGAGGATCGACCCGTCCGCAGTTAGCGCGAGCGCCGGCAAAGCACGCCGATTCATACCAAAGCGTCCCACGAACTCCCCTGCGATATGCTGCGAATCGGCGGCAGACCCGCCATTCCCGCATAGAAGTATCTTTCCCCCACGCTCGAAAGTTCGCGCGCAGATCTTCGCAATCTCAACGATTGTGTTTGCTTGGTTGCGAAGCCCTTCCCTAATCTTAGCACTCATCTCCAATTCTTGAACGACGCGTCGTCTCAAATGGTCAGATCTCGTCACCATGCGCCTGCGGCTTCCCATGTCACCAACCCCCTAGATTCAAAGGAAAACGGTACCACGCCTAGGCCACGGGCAGACAGATAACTCGCGAGCCTGTACCTGTCACCTGGCGAACAGAAGAAAAGCATGTGCCCGCCCCCTCCCGCTCCCAGGATCTTCCCCCCAAGCGCCCCGAATTTCACTGCCTCCGCATAAATGTCATCGATCTCAGGAGTTGTAACTAGAGGGCTGAATCTCTTTTTAAGTATCCACCCCTCGTGAAGAAGCTCGCCCATCTCATCTAACCTTCCCTTTAGGAGCAGGCGTTTCATCGCAAGAGCGAGGTCTTTCGTCTTATGAAGAGCATCGAGCGACTCGGGCTCCACATCACGGACGCGCCGAATCTGATCTTGGATTATTCGTGATGACATCCTCGTCCTGCCAAGGAAGCAAAGTAGGAGCCGATACTCTAATTCAAGAACCAGGTGGTCCTTGATGCGCAGTGGATGCACCAAGACCCCCTCGCGCGTGAACTCAATAAAATTGAACCAACCGAATGTTGCCGAATAATAGTCTTGTCTCCCCCCCTCCAGCCGGAGATCTAAACGCTCTATCTGATAGGCGGTTTCCGCGATTTCATAAAGCGAAAGACCGAGCCCAAGCCAATGGGAAAACGCGCCCAGGATTGCGACAATATGCGTTGACGAGGTCCCCAAGCCTGACCCCCATGGAGCATCGGAATGCGTCGCCAAATGGTACCCTTTCTCAACCTTGAGTCTCCTAATAACGGCCTTCGCAAGATCCGCTGTTCCATCAAACGGGGGCTCCGCATCAACCTGTCCCTCGAGGTGCTTGCCATCGTCCAAGCTAGCGATAGTGAAGACCCTCCCCCTCAACGGCTCTAGAACCGCGAAGGCGTACTTGTTTATGGCGGCACTGAGGACCGCTCCTCCGTACTCCTCCGCGTAGGGGGAAACATCCGTTCCGCCTCCCGCCAGTGATATCCTCAAAGGAGCTCTTGATCTAATCACGCCTGTATTCTGCAATCCTGGAGTTCTGTAGATCCCTAACCCCGTTCTTCCTTACCACTATCAGCCGGCGATTCGCAAGACCCGGGACCTTCCGCGCACATCTCTGCCCGCGCATAATTTGCCTGGTAAGTCAGAATATGCCCCACCATCGCCAAGCCGAGCTTGAAACCATCCCACCAGCTTGCGTTTCCGCCCTTGGAAGCTCCCACACGCCTCCAAAACGTGATCGGTATCTGGACAACCCTGAGACCGTGTTCAATAGCATTCATCAATAAATGCGGTACGAAGTGGTTTCCGCCGACCCCCAGTGTGGGCAATATTCGATGGAGACCTTCAGCGCGGATCGCAAGGTACGTACATCCCACGTCTGTCAACCTGACGGGACCACCGAGCGTCCAATCCCAGTATCGAATCTGCAGAAGCTTTGCCACGAGGAGGTTTCCAAGGATAAAAAAGGAGTTGAGCTGCGAATCTCCACTAAGTAAATAGGGGAAGACCCGACTACCGACGACTAGATCGGCATGCGTCAAATAAAGCATCAGTTTGACGACATCGTCTGCGGAAAACGTACCATCGGCTTCGCACAAGATGATAACGGGACAACCCGTCTTGAGGCCCTCCGAGAGCGCGCGCCTGCACGCGAACCCATAACCTCTCCTAGGTTCTCTCACAACGCATGCACCGGCGCGGACGCCGAGCTCCACAGTACGATCTGTAGATCCGTTATCAACTAGGATAACCCTCTCTATACCAGGGACAGACGCAAAATCAGCAACAACCTTTTCAACGGCCTTTTCCTCGTTGAGGGCAGTAAGGACGACTACGGCCGTGCCCAAAGGTCGCCTGTCTATTGTCATACTTGGTTTCGAGGGCTTGAGAACCGCCCGTGCAAGGAGAACTAGGCCTGGCCATGGAAGAAGGCCCAAGCTCAGAATCGCCAGCCTTCCCGCAGGAGAAGCCAAATCCGGGGCCGATAGTCCAGTAAGCTTCTTTCCCGCCTCTAAGGCTGCGGCCGCGCACGCCAACAGCGCGCTGGAAAGACCGACAACAAGCGTTACCACGCAATAAAGTAAGAACAACCGATTGGGCCTCACATTTTACCTCGCGACCTCTGTTCCGCCAAGTATCGAGCGAGAGCCTCTTCCCAAGGAGGCATCGGGGGTATCCCGATCGAAGGAAGTCGAACCGATACGAGCGCGGAGTTTCTCGGCCTGCGGGGTTTAGACGCTAGGGCGCCCAATGTAGTCGGCAGAACCTTGCCCTCCACTCCCGCTTGCCTAAGTATCTCTAATGCGAATCTAAACCATGTACACTCGCCCGAGTTAGTAATGTGGTAGACGCCCCAAGGGGCACTGGCTTCCACGATCGCCCTAACGACCCTTGCTGCGTCGACTGTATAGGTCGGAGACATCGTCACGTCATCGACGACTCTCAATGCCTCACCTCTTTGAGCACTGCCAAGGACCCGCTCGATGAAATTCGGCCCCTTACTTCCCCTTCCGCGCGCCCCAAAAAGACTCGCTACACGGATGACGTAATACCGCCCACAAATAGCCTGGGCGAGCAGTTCACCTGCCAACTTACTGACTCCATACACGTTTATCGGTCGAGGAACGTCCTCCTCAACGTAGGCCTCTCCCTTCTCTCCATCAAAGACGTAGTCAGTGCTTATCTGCACAAAGACGCACCCAAGCGCTTCGCATGCCTCCGCCAGGTTTCGGACCCCCATCGCATTGACGGCGAAGGCTTCTTGAGGGTTTTCCTCACACGCCACAGTATTATGAAACGCAGCTGTGTTTATTACAACATCAGGGCCGGCCGTGGACAGAAGCTCCATCGTCCTGCTCCGGTCACGCACGTCAAAATCCGCTCGCGACCAAGGCAGAACCTCATGACCACTGAATACCCTCGCAAGATCACCTCCAAGTTGCCCTGTAGAACCCACAATACCCACGCGCACTCAATCTCACCTCTCGCGCCAACCAAACCATGCAATGACCAGTGAGCTAGTGAACTACCCCGATATGACGAATGTCGCGTCCTGGCGAGACCTCGGCGACCCTGGGGATGGTGGTAAAGATTCTACCTCAGAGCCTGCCGTGCGAAGGTAGCTCAGGAGCTCACGGATTCCATCTTGTAGGCTCCTTTCGGGTTCCCATCCTATTCCGCGTAGGGCCTCCCCACTAATACGCCCGGTTCTTTGAGGACGAGGACTAGTGCCATGCTCGATGCTAAAACCGTGACCGAGTTCTTCGCGTAAGATCAGGTCAATTTCCAAACACGCTTCACTGAGTCTAACGTTGCGATCAACGAGATTGAACGAATGCCAGCCACCAGTGATTGACCTCATTTCCACAAGGTGCAGGTAGGCCCGGGCCGCATCTGAAACATGAACGATGGGGCGCCACACCGCTCCCAGATCGTGAAGAAGCACACATTCCCCTCGCCATGCTTTTAGCACGACGCGATTGAGAATCAAGTCCCAACGCATGATTGGACTATATCCATAGAGAGAGCCCTTTCGTAGCGATATAGTCGCAAAGCTACTATCGGCCAGACGCCGGACCCCCTCCTCAGCTTCCAACTTTGACTGCGCATACACTCCTATCGGCTGCCCCAAAGGTGGAACTTCAGCCTCTCCGAGAAGTTCGTGCTCGAGTCTATGACCAACTGGGACCTGATATATGGCAGCAGTCGAGGCCAAAACAAACGTGCCTACGCCGGCGGCCTTAGCAGCTCGTGCCAACTCGATCGTTAAGTCTACGTTTACGAGGTATGTATAGACCGGATCGCGCTCCGCATCGCTATCGCTGGAGATGCCAGCTAAATGCACCACCGTGTCTGCCCACGACATGAGGGCTCTATCTGCGATCAGGTCACTAACGTTCAAAGGCACGAGTCGAATCCTGTCGCTATAAGGATTCGCCTGGGCTAACCTGCCTAATCGACCCCGGTCGCTATCGACCGCAACAACATCATGCCCCCGGCCCGCTGCTCGGAGCGTAAGTACCGCCCCGAGGTAACCTGCGGCCCCAGTAATGATTAGCTTCATCGTCCTCTTATCGCCCAAACATCACCGAAGCTATCGGGGGAAATTCGCTCTTCATCCGGCTGTAAACGATCGTACACTTCGCTAGCAATGCTTATCAGTTGCGTGTCATCTTCCAGCGACATCCAGCCATGGTAAACTCCCGGAGGTACTGACAGTAAAGATGGATTTCTCTCGGATATGACAAACACATTCATTTCGTTGAGGGTCGGACTCCCTATCCGGTCATCTACCAAAACGAACTTGGCAGACCCATGGCTGATGAAAAACCAGTCCCAAGTGAGCTTGTGCTTGTGGAAGGCGCGGATTACCCCCCTCACCATGTTACCCACAATGTAAATCTGGCCGAACTTGCAGAAGTGGGGGTCAATGGCGCGAAGAATCTCAATAAGGTAGCCGCGATCATCGACGCGGGAAGTAAGAGGTATGAATGATACCTCCTTTATGGTTGCGCTATTTTGTTGGACCGACCCCTCAAAAACTCGCCGCATGCCAGTTCTCCCCCCAGACGACTCGGCACCCTTGACTAGAGATTCCCCGGCGATCCTGCCCTATCGCCTAACCGCGACGTCGCCAGTTCCAGTAACAGCTCCACCCTTTCGGCCTTCGAACCTTCTTCCATGGCCCTTTCCAAGCAGGCAATTCTTTCATCGACCCACCCCGAAAGCGTGACACGCCGCTCACCAGCCCCCTGCGGTACTATGTACCCAAGGGGATCAACCCGCCGTTGTAGGTAGACAATTACCTCCTCGGAGACAGGCGTCGGGCCCTCGTGATCCCCGAGGAGCCGCTTGACGCCGGACGTCCAGCTCAGCTTGTAGACGAGCGAGGCCTCTGGAACGAAGTGCGCAAACAAATAGCCTGGGAAGAGGGGTTCGAGCGCCTGCCACCGGGGCGAGCCGTGGCGTCGACGGACAAGGAGCCGAGGTAGGAATGTGGCAACCCCGATGTCCTCAAACCGCTTGCAGACAGCTTCTTCCTGCCGGGGTTTGACGTGAACCGTGAAGCACGCCGCCTGCATCGCCTCTGTGTTCAAGGCCCGCGCGAAGGAGGCCCTTGCGATTCCATCCGTCTCCGCTTTTAGAACAAAAGGATTCTCCGCCCTGTCCCAAATTCCTCCCGGCGGCGCAGGGAGTGGAGCCGAAAAGTCCTATTGGCCAGCAGAGTTCCCGAGGCGTCGGTCACTGCCTGCTCGCTAGGCTCCCACCCGACACTCGGCTCGTGGCCCGCGCCCTCGACGCGGTAAAAAGTCCAAGGGGCCTCCTGCCGAACCGGCACGCCGCAGCTAACTATAACTACAACTGGCTATCGCGGAGCGAGGCGGCTCCGCCCCGCGCCACCCGCGGGAGCGGCAAGCCGCTACTGCGCCTGCTGGCCCGCGCTCCGCCTCACTGGAACCGTGATCCGGGTCGTGCCAGCCGGTCCCCCCGAGCCCCGAGCGCCCACTCGATTACCACCTCGTCCGAGGCGCTGCGACGAGCGCGATCATGCCCGACTCAGCGGCCCACGGGGCCAGGACTCCGGGCTCGTCGGCATCCAGCTGTCGCACGGTCACATCGCCCACGGCCCCTCTCACCGTGACGGCCTTGGGGTCGACCCGGACGGGACCCGCGGTCATGTTCTGGACGATGTAGCCGATGGCCAGGGACCGCCTCGCCCACGAGGGAACGACCGCGACGCGGATGCCGGCGGGGGACACAACGCGCACGCCCTCGTCATGGGCCTGCACGGAGTCATCGGCCCCGCCAGAGGCGCGGGACGCCGGCGAGGCAGGAGCCCCCTGCCCCATCTCGGCTGTGCTCCGCAGGAGGACTCTCCGGACGGGAATCGAACACAAGTCGACCGGGGGAGACCCGGGTCCCCTCCGAGCAGGTGATGATGCTCCCGCACCCAGGGCCGTGAGGTGACCACCCGACCACAGCAAGCGACGCGGCGAGGAGCCCGGGCGCTTGTCGTCGGCCTCGTGCTGGTGGCCCTGGGGGCGGTCGGGACCGCCCAGGAGTCCCGGGGGAACGACCTCCTCTCCCTCTGCCCCGGTCTCCGCCCCCTCGTGGACGCCGGACGGAGCGATGTCCTGGGGCCTTGGGCGGAGGTCGGGCTCCGTTGCGGGGGCACGCCCCTGAACCTCCAGATGGGCCTCCGGTACACGGGACTGGCCCAAGGGGCGGCGCCCTTCGCGGTCCTCTCGCTCGTTTACCCCCTGAGCTCCTCGCTCGCCCTGAGCGTGACCGGGAGCCTCCGCGAGCGGTGGGGCGACTACGAGATCAACCGCCTCCCGGAGGTCACCCTCCAGTGGTCGCCCGCCTCGAGCGGCTTCATCCGCCCCACCCTCACCCTGTCGGCGGGGCTCATCGACGCCCTCCAGCAGAACACCGAGGCGTTCCGGGCGGGGGGGACGGCGACCTTTGCCGTGACACCGGTCCGCATCGCCGGCATCGACTTCGGCGCGACCGTCCAGCTCGGCGACTACACCTACGGAACGGGCCAGGGCTTCACCTACTGGACCGGCGTCGTCAGCGCCTCCACCCAGGTCAGCCCGTCCCTCCAGGTGGGCGTGGCCTACATCCACCAGGAAGGGACCGGCGTCAGCCCCCTCGCCTACGACTTCGTCGGCCCCGACCAGTACCTGGCGGGGCAGTTCTCCCTGGCGCTCACGCCGGCCATCACCATCTCGCTGGGCGGCACCTTCAACGTCCCGGGCCTCCCGACCCCCATGCGGGACCTCACGCTCTCGCTGTCCCGCCCCTCCCAGGGGTGGTCTGTGGGTGTGACGTGGCACCAGCCGTCAGGCCAGGCCGTCCTCATCGCCACCCTGCCCCAGTAGCCAAAGCGCTTCTCTCTCGGGTGCCAAGGACGTCCCACCTCGCGCTCGCCGGGCGGCGGACGAGACTCGATGCTTCCCCGTGTGGCCCGCCCGATGTGACCGGCGCTCTGTGACAGGCTCTCGCCCGGAAACGGCCCCGTGCGACTCCCCCCGCTCCCCAGGAGGTACCGGAGGAGTCCCCGCCTCCCCAGCGAAGGGTATATTTGCGATTGGCGTTCGCATATTGGAACGCCCGGCTCCCGGGGACGAGCTCGCGGAAGCCGACGTCGCAGAGGGGGGAGGACCGTGAGCTCCGTCGTCACCGCCACGCGCCAGCAGGTGTGGGCCGCCGCCTTCGCCTCCATCATGGCGTGGTCGTTCGATCTCTTCGACCTCTTCCTCATCCTGTTCGTGGCCCCCACCATCGGGGCCCTGTTCTTCCCGTCGCGCTCGGCGACGCTGTCCCTCGCCGGCGCCTACGCGTCCTTCGCGGTCACGCTGCTCATGCGCCCCCTGGGGGCCGCCCTCTTCGGGTCCTACGCCGACCGCAACGGCCGCAAGCGCGCGATGACCGTCTCCGTCTTCGGCGTGGGGATCGCCACGGCGCTCCTCGGCACGCTCCCCACGATCGCCCAGGTGGGGGTCATCGCGCCGGTGCTGTTCGTCGTGCTCCGCCTGATCCAGGGGGTCTTCGTGGGCGGCGTCGTCGCCTCGACCCACACCATCGGGACCGAAACGGTGGGCGCCCGGTGGCGGGGTCTCATGTCCGGCCTCATCGGGGGAGGCGGCGCCAGCATCGGGGCGCTGCTCGCCTCCCTGGCCTTCTACGTGGTCTCCTCCCTGTTCCCGGGGCCGGCCTTCGCCACCTGGGGCTGGCGGATCATGTTCTTCACGGGGATCGTCGGGGCCATCTTCAGCTTCTTCATCTTCGAGGCCGTCGAGGAGTCGCCTCTCTGGGTCCAGCTCCACGCCCAGAAGGACAGGGTCCAGCGGGCGCCCCTCCGGGTCGTCTTCTCCCGGCCCTACCTCGGGGTCGTCCTCGTCAACCTCATGGTCGTGGCCGGCGCCGGCACGCAGTACTACCTCACCTCCGGATACCTCCCCTCCTTCCTCGTGGTCGTCAACAAGCTGCCCCGCCCCGTCGCCGGCCAGGTGCTCATCTGGGCGAGCCTCATCGTGATCGTGGCCGTGGTCCTCTTCGGGCACCTGAGCGAGATCCTGGGCCGGCGGCGGACGTTCATCCTCATGGGCGCCCTGAACCTCGTCCTCATCCCCTGGAGCTACCTCCGGCTGGCCCACCTCCACGGCGACAGCTTCGGGGCCATCGTCGGCTACTCCCTCCTGCTCGCCTTCCTCGGCAACATGGCCTACGCGCCCGTCCTCGTCTTCCTCAACGAGCGCTTCCCCACGGCGATCCGGGCCAGCGGCACGGCCCTCTCCTGGAACATCGGCTTCGCCATCGGCGGGATCGTCCCCACCTTCGTGACCGTCGCGAGCCGCACCGTCCAGGGCATCCCGGGGAGCCTCGTGACCTTCCTCACCGCCGCCATCGTCCTCTACCTCGTGGGCGCCCTCCTGTCCCCGGAGACCCGGGGCCAGTTCCAGTGAGGGGCGGGCCCGTGGGCGCGAGTCTTGCGGGGAAGGTGGCCATCGTCACCGGGGCGGCCCGGGGGATCGGAGCGGTCTACGCCCGGGCCCTCGTGCGGGAGGGGGCGGACGTGGCGGTCGCCGACATCCTGGACCCCGACGGCGAGGCCCTCGCCCGGGCCCTCGGGACCGAGCGCGAGGGGGCGCGGAGCCTGTTCCTCCACGTCGACGTGACCCGGGAGGCCGACACGGTCCACATGGCCGACGCGGTGGCCCGCACCTTCGGGCGGATCGACATCCTCGTGAACAACGCCGCCGTCTACATGGACCTGGGCCGCAAGAAGTCCTTCCTGGAGATCACGCCGGAGGAGTGGGACCGGGTGATGGCCGTCAACGTCCGCGGGGTGTGGCAGTGCGCGAAGGCCGTGGCGCCCCACATGCAGCGCCAGGGCTCCGGCAAGATCGTCAACATCTCCTCGGTGGTCGCCTACGTGGGGACGGCGGGGTTCGCCCACTACGTGGCGTCCAAGGCCGCGGTCATCGGCCTCACGCGCGCCCTGGCGCGGGAGCTGGGGCCCTTCCGCATCACGGTGAACGCCATAGCACCCGGCCTCGTGTCCAACGAGGCCTCGCTCGCGCTCAATCCCCCCGACTACGTGGAGCAGGCGGTCCGGGCGCGGGCCCTCGCGCGCCCCATGGTCCCGGAGGACCTCGTGGGCACCGTGGTGTTCCTCGCCTCGCCCGCGAGCGACTTCGTGACGGGCCAGACCTTCATCGTGGACGGGGGGGCCGTGATGGACTGACCGGGTCAGTCGGCCCCGCTCCCCGCGGGGGCGGCCTCCTCGTACTGGCCGTCCCGGAGGAGGCGCCGGAGGACCTTGCCCGAGGCGGTCTTGGGGATCGCCCGCACGAAGACGTACCGCCGGGGCCGCTTGAAGGGCGCGAGCCTCTTGCTCTCCAGGCAGAAGCGGTCCAGCTCCTCGGCGGTCACCTCCGGGGACGCCGGCACGACGAAGGCCGCCACCACCTGCCCCCACTTCTCGTCGGGGAGCCCGACCACCGCCACGTCGAGGACGCCCGGGTGCGCGGCCAGCACGTCCTCCACCTCCACCGGGTGGACGTTCTCGCCGCCCGTGATGATCATGTCGTCCACCCGGCCCGTCAGGTGCACCTCCCCCCTCTCGTCCAGGTACCCCGTGTCGCCGGTGAAGTACCACCCGTCGCGCAGGGCCCGGGCCGTGGCCTCGGGACGCTTGTGGTAGCCGCGGAACGCCTCGGGCGACCGCGCGTCCACGATGATCTCCCCCACCTCGCCCGGGGGGAGGACCTCGTCGGGGCCCGCCCGGCGCTCCGGGTCGGCCCTCACCACCCGGACGCGGGTGTGGAAGGCCCCCCGCCCCGCCGAGGTCGGCGCCACGTCCAGCCGCGCGTTGGTGGTGTGGATGTAGACCTCCGTGCTGCCGTAGTGGTTCACGAAGACCTCCGGGTGGACGAGGTCGAGGAGCGCCCGCACCAGGGTCGACGTCATGGGGGCGCCCGCGAAGGCCAGCTTCCGGACGCAGGAGAGGTCCACGTCGGCCCTCTCGCGGGCCCGGCGGACCAGCTCGTGGAAGATGGTCGGCACCAGGTACAGGGACCCGATCCGCTCCCGGGCGATGAGCTCGAGCGATTCGTCGGGGTCGAACTGGGGCTGGATGACGAAAGTCCCGTTGAGGAACACCATGGAGAGGAGCGAGTGGAGCCCCATGGTGTGGTAGAGGGGCATGACCCCGAGCGTCCGCTCGAACCGGCTGAGCCCGTGCTCGATGATCATGGCGACGGTGGCCGCGTAGTCGTTGAGGTGGGTCCGGGGGACGCCCTTGGGACGGCCCGTGGTCCCGCTCGTGTACAGCATGATGTTGACGTCGTCGACACGGCGCGGCCCGCTCACGGCCCGAGCTGTGGACGCCGCGAGCTCCCCGTACACCAGCCCGGGGCCGGCCCCGCCTGCCGCCGCCACCCGGATCCGGCACCGGGGGAGGTCGGCCAGGGCCTCCGCGACCCGCTCGGATGTCCCCTCGTCGTAGAGGACCCCCACCGCCTCCGCATCCGCGAGGGCGTAGGCGATCTCCGCCGCGCTCCACCGGTAGTTGAGCGGGACGGCCGCGGCCCCCAGCCTGTGGAGCGCGCAGTAGGTGGTCACCAGGGGCTCGGAGTTCCGAAGCACCATCCCGAAGAAGTCCCCCGGACCGACGCCCAGGTCCGCCAGGGCCCCCGCGACGCGCTCCACCCGGTCGTGCCACTGGGCGTAGGTGTAGCGCGCGGGCCCCTCGACCAGCGCCTCGGCCTCCGGGTAGCGCTCGACAGCCAGGTCCAGCATCGTCGCGAGGTGCATGGCGATCCCTCCTCCTACCGTCCTCTCGCCCTCAGGGTCCGCTCCCGCCGGGCGGGCGCGCCCTCGGAAGGGGACCCGGCCTTCGGGGCCGACTCCGGCCCTCCCCCTCCCTGCCCCAGCGCCTGCTCGATCTCGCGGACGGTCCGCAGGAGGAGCGGGATGTGGTGGGCGAGACGGGCCTGCATCCGGTCCGTCGGCCCGATCAGCGAGAGGGCCGCCACCCGCCCGGGCGCGGAGCGCACGACCGCGGCCACGCCGCTCGCGCCGGGCACCCGCTCGTCCACGGTCACGGCGTAGCCCCGCGACCGAACCCGCCGGAGCTCCCGGAGGAGCGCCTGGGGGTCCGTGACGGTCCGGGGCGTGAACCGCGGGAGGGTCCGCCCCCAGAGGAGCTCCTCCAGCCGGCCGTCGGGCAGGGTGGAGAGCAGCGCCTTCCCCGCCGCCGTGGCGTGGCTCGGGCGGCGCTCCCCGAGCTCCGCGCTGTACCGGATCACGTGCGGGCTCTCCACCTTGGTGACGTACACCGTCTCGAGAGGGTCCGCGGCCGGGACGCCGAGGAAGGCGCTCTCGCCCGTCTCGCTCACCAGCCGGACGAGGAAGGGGTGGGCGGTCTCGATGAACCGCCGCTGCCCGCCTGACGCGAACCCCAGCTCCGTCAGCTTCGGCCCCAGGCGGTAGCGCGCCCCGTCCGGCAGGAGCTCCGCCATCCCGCGCCTCGCCAGGGTCCCCAGGATGGCGTGGAGGGTGCTCTTGGGCACCCCGAGGCTCCGGCTCAGCGCGGCCAGCGTCAGCCCCTCGGGCGCCTCCGCCAGCGCCTCGAGGACGTCCACGGCGCGCGCCACGGAGGTGACGACCCGCCCCACCCGTCCGCCTCCCCCTAGCCGCGTCCCGCCGGGGGCCTCACGGCGCGAACTCCTCCAGCGGGATGCGGATCCTCAGGAACCGCTCGGCCGGGACGCCGAGCGGGACCGTCGCGTCGATGCCCATCTTGGCGCTGAGCCCGCCCTCCGCGGAGGGGTCCAGCTCCGACCCCTTGGCGCGGGGCACGATGACCACGTCGCGGTCGGCCTGGCAGCGGGTCGCGATGGCCCACTCCACCTCGTCCCCGTCGTAGATGTCGATGTCGTCGTCCACGACGATCACGTGCTTGATCTCCGGGAGGGCGGCGAAGGTGGCGAACATCACGGTCCGGGGGTCCCCCTCGTGCCGCTTGCGCACCGAGACGACCGCGTGGTACCGGCACGCGCCGCCCGGGGTCAGGTGGACCCCGGTGACGGCGGGGACGCTCGCCCGCAGGGCCCTCAGGAGGGCCGCCTCGCGGGCGATCCCCCCCAGCAGGAGGTGCTCGCGCCCGGCCGGGAGGATGGTCTGGTAGAGGGCGTCGCGCCGGTGGGTCACGGTGCGCACCTCGACGACGGGCTTCTCCGACGGCGGGCCGTAGTAGCGCGGGAACTCGCCGAAGGGCCCCTCCAGCTTCCGGACGGCCGGGGGGATGATCCCCTCGAGGACGATCTCCGCCTCGGCGGGCACCTCCAGGTCGACGCTCCGGCAGCGGACCACCGGGAGCGGCGAGGGGTGGAGCGCGCTCGCGATCTCCAGCTCGTCGACCCCCAGCGGGGCGATGGCCTGGGAGGCGAGCAACGTGATGGGGTCGAGCCCGATGACCACCGCCACCTCCAGCGGGGCCGACCGGGCCTCCTGGGAGAGGTAGAGGTGCCAGAGGTGGCGCGGCAGGATGAGGATGCCGAGCTCCCGCGGCCCCAGCAGCTGGAGCCGGTGGATGGAGGCGTTGCGCCGGCCGGTCTCCGGGTCCCGGGCCACCACCACCCCCGCCGTGATGTAGGGACCGGCGTCCCGCTCGTGGTGGACGGGCACCGGGAGGAGCGCGCCGAGGTCCACCTCCTCGCTCACCACCACCTCCTGGACGGGCGCCCTCTCCACGACGGTGCAGGGCCGGGGGGCGTCCACGGCCCCGGCGATGCGGTCGAGCAGGTCCCGGGGCTCCACTCCGAGGGCGGACGCGTAGAGGTCCCGCCGCGTGGCGCTGTTAGCCACCACCGGCATGGGGTGGCCGTCCACGTGGAGGCACAGCACCGCCTTCTGCCCGTCGTACCGGTGGGCGAGGGCCGCCACCTCGAACCTCGCGGAGACGGGCCGGGAGACCACCTCGAGCTCCCCCCGCGCCCGGAGCCAGTCCAGCCAGGTGCGAAGCGACAGTGCCGCGCTCACGGCGCCTCGCGCCCGAGACCCCCTGCGGCCGCCTCCCGGACCCAGGCCGCCAGGCGCGCGGGTGTCAGGGGGAGCTCCCGGATCGGAACCCCGAGGGGGCGGAGCGCGTCGGCCACCGCGTTGGCCAGCAGGACGGGGGCCGTCATGGCGCTGCTCTCGCCCAGCCCCTTGGACCCGAGCACCGTGATCGGCGAGGGGGTCTCCAGGTGCTCCACCTCCATCCGGGGGACTTCGGCCGCCGTGGGGCACGGGTAGTCCATGAAGGAGGCCGTGAGGAGCTGGCCAGCTGGATCGTAGACCAGCTGCTCGTACAGGGCGCCCCCCAGCCCGTGGGCCGCCGCCCCGTGGACCTGGCCCTCGGCCAGGAGGGGGTTGAGGATCCGGCCCGCATCGTGCACGGCCACATATCTCTGGCAGCGGACCTCCCAGGTCTCCGGGTCCACCTCCACCACGGCCAGCTCCGCCAGGAAGCCGTAGGTGCCGGAGGAGTTCACCTGGTCGGCGTCCGACACCGCGCCCAGGGTGGGGAGCGTGTAGAAGGCCGTCACGTGGAGGCCCGGGTCCATCCCCGGCGGGAGGCGGTCGGGGTCCCAGTGGGCCACCCCGGCCAGGCGGCGGAAGGGGACGCTCCGCTGGGGCGCCCCCCGGACCCGGCAGGCCCCTCCGGCGACCTCGATGTCCTCGGGGGCGGCCTCGAGGAGGCACGCGGCGATCCGGACCAGCTTGTCCCGGAGCCGGCGGGCCGCCTCCGCGACAGCGCTCGCCCCGGCCCCGGCGAACCGGCTGGAGTAGGAGCCCGAGGCGATGGTCCAGGCGTGGGTGAGCGTGTCCATGCGGGCGTCGACCCGCACCTGGTCCGGCTCGATGCCGAGCTCGCTCGCCACGATCTGCGCCGCGACGGTCTCGTGCCCCTGGCCCTCGGGCGCCGTATTGAGGAGGAGCGTCACCGTGCCCGTGGGGTCCATGGACAGGGTCGCCGCCTCGGCCCCGCCGCTCTTGGCCCGCTGGCGGCGCTCCTCCGCCGGGTAGGCCAGGTCCACGTAGCCCATGTTGGAGACCGAGGGGTCGACAGCCACCGCGAGCCCGATCCCGAGGAGGCGACCCTCGCGGCGCGCCTCGCCCTGGGCGCGGCGCAGGTCCCCGTAGGCGGCCTTCTCCAGGAGCCTCCGGAACACGCGGGGGTAGTCGCCGCTGTCGTACACCCCGCCGGTGGGGGTCCGGTAGGGGAACGCCTCGGGGGGGATGAGGTTGCGCAGGCGCACGTCGGCGGGGTCCATCCCCAGGGCCTCGGCCGCCGCGTCCATGAGCCGCTCTAGGCCGAAGTAGAGCTGCTGGTTGCCGTAGCCGCGGTTCAGGCCCGTGGGCGCGGTGTGCGTCAGCACCGCCCGCAGGTCGAGCGCCACCGCCGGGATGCGGTAGGGCCCCGTCACGTTCCCGTGGGTCCGGAACAGGCACCCGGGCTCCGGGGCCCGGATGTAGGCTCCCACGTTGTCCGTGGCCTCGAGCCGCAGGGCCCGCACCTCTCCGTCCCTGGTCACCGCCGCCTGGAGGCGCATGCGGCGGTCGGCCCCGCTGCTGCTGGCGAGCAGGTGCTCCCGCCTGTCCTCGATCCACCGGACGGGCACCTGGGCCAGCCGCGCCGCAGCCGCCAGGAGGACGATGTAGGGGTAGAGCATCGTCTTTATCCCGAAGGACCCGCCGATGTCCTCGGGCACGACCAGGCGCAGCCGGTGCTCGGGGACGCCCAGCGCCCGCGCCATGAGGGGGTGCAGGGAGAAGGGCCCGTGGAAGTTGCACCAGACGGTGTAGGTCCCCTCCGCCGGGTCGTAGTGGGCGATGACCCCGTAGGTCTCGATGGGGGTGCTGGCGTACCGCGGGAAGCGGTAGGTCCCCTCCACGACCAGGTCCGCGCCTCGGAAGGCCCCCTCCACGTCCCCGTAGGCGAAGGTCCTGTGGAGGACGACGTTCGAGGGGAGCGTGTCGTGGACCCGGGGCGCCCCGGGCGCGGCGGCGTCCTCCGGGTCCACCACGGCGGGCAGGGGCTCGTAGTCCACCCCCAGGGCCTCCAGAGCGTCCTCCGCGGCATAGCGGGAGGTGGCCACGACCACGGCCACGGGCTCGCCCACGTACCGCACCCGGTCGGCCGCGATGGGATAGTAGGGCGGCGGCGAGGGGACGCCCACGGCGAAGGGCCGGAGTAGCGGCACGATGTCCGCCCCGGTGAGCACGGCGACCACGCCCGGCTGGGCCCGCGCGGCCGAGGTGTCCACGTGCAGGATCCGCGCGTGGGCGTGCGGGCTCCGGAGGAGGGCGGCGTGGTGGCAGTGGGGGACGGGGGCCAGGTCGTCGATGAAGCGGCCCCGCCCCGTGAGGAGCCGGAGGTCCTCGCGCCTCCGGAGCGGCGCCCCGACCCACTCTACAGCCGTCCGGAGCTCCGCGCCCTCCATCCTCACCGCCCCCGAAACTCCGGGGCCCGCTTCTCGAGGAAGGCGCGGACCCCTTCCCGGTAGTCCTCGGTGCCGCACAGGTAGCTGTAGGCGCGCCGTTCCAGCTCGATGGCCGCCCCCAGCGGGGCGTCCAGCCCGTGGTGGAGGGTGTCCTTCAGCACCCGGAAGGCCAGGGGCGACAAACCCCGGACCTCCCGGGCCAGGCGGTAGGCGGTCGGCAGGAGGAGGTCGGGCTGCACGACGGAGGAGACGATCCCC
>Ga0209581_1001826_pt1 | contig 22923 bp, 18 predicted proteins | sample Coa_R2_FD_187160 | JGI IMG/M metagenome (GOLD analysis project Ga0209581, IMG submission 187160) | Surface soil microbial communities from Centralia Pennsylvania, which are recovering from an underground coalmine fire - Coalmine... | ecosystem: Environmental > Terrestrial > Soil > Unclassified ...
AGACCGGACTTCTCCAAAATCTTGCGGATTCTTTTGAAGGAGATCGAAAGCGGCTCAAAGTTTTTGGACCGGCGAATCACCTTGAGCGCTTCCAGCCGTTTGCGCGCATCGACCAGGTCCTCCGCCCCAGCCCGAAATACCGCATTGACCTCGTCGTATTCGAAACCCTCCTTCTCTCGGAAGACAAAGCGAGCGCGGTCCAACAAGAAATCAAGAACCTGGGCTTCCTGCTGGACTGAAACGGCCTTCTTGGGAGCATGCGTTGCAAGAATCTTCACAGCGGCTGCCACCGCAAGCGGAAGAGAAACAGGCAGCTTCTTCTCGAGAATGATCTTGACGATCCCTAGCGCTGCGCGCCGCAACGCGAAGGGATCGCTGGAGCCAGACGGAATGATGCCGACGGCGAAACACCCGACAATGGAATCAAGCTTATCCCCAAGGGCAACCGCACATCCGGTAAGATTGCGGGGAACCGGGTCATCCAATCCAACCGGGCGATAGTGATCATAAATCGCGTTTGCGACCTCCTCCGGCTCGCCCTGCGCTTTTCCGTAAAGTCCCCCGACTACTCCCTGCAGTTCGGGAAATTCCCGGACCATTTCCGTGGCGAGATCGCACTTGGCAAGTTCGGCGGCACGATCCGACTCGGCCACATGCGCCTGCAGCATGCCGGAATTGAACCACTGCTCGCTGAACCACCGGGCAAGCGCGCGAACCCGTTCGACCTTGTCGCGATAACTTCCCAGGCGCGATTCGTAGGTAATCTTCTCCAGCTTCGGCAGATAGTCGGCGAGCCGACATTTTTGATCCGTCTGCCAGAAAAATCGCGCGTCGGCAAAGCGGGCCTTCAAAACCCGTTCGTGCCCTGCCCGCACATGCCCCTTGGGATCCTTGGCCAGATTGATCACCGCCAGGAAGTGCGGGGCGAGTTCGCCGCCACGCCTTTCCACCGCAAAATACTTTTGATGATCCCGCATGACGGTGATGAGGATTTCATCAGGCAGATCGAGAAATGAGGGATCGAAATCCCCTTCAATCAGCGTCGGAAATTCATTTAAGTAGGTAACGAGTTGCAGCAGGCCCGCGTCTTCATGCACGCGGTAATTGCCCTTCTTCGCCAAAGCCGCAAGCTCTTTCTTTACCTTTTCTTGCCTGTCCGCTGGGCGAAGGATCACGCCGTTTGCCCGGAGCTTCTTTTCGTAATCGGCGAATCCTTTGACGCGTATGTGGGCGGCGCCCAGAAAGCGGTGCCCTCGAGTGCTGTCGCCCGCCGCAACTCCCCCAAACGAAAACTTCAGAGGTTTGCCGTTCAGAAGCGCGACCATCCATCGAATCGGGCGAATGAACCGCGCGCCTTCCAGGCCCGTCCAGGTCATGGACCGGGGCCAGGAAAGGTCGTGGACAATACGGGGCAGGATTTCCGAGAGAATTGCTTCGGTCGCGCGTCCCCGCTTGACTTGGCGCGCGGCTAGATACTCTCCCTTCGGCGTCTGTACGAAACGAATGTCATGCAGCGCGATGCCTTGCTTTTCGGCGAAGCTTACCGCCGCTCGCGTCGGCGCGCCGACAGAATCATACGCGACGGATTTGGGAGGTCCCGTAATCTCTTGGACCACGTCCGCCTGGCGGGTTGGCAATCCGCAAGCCCAAAGCACAAGCCGCCGCGGAGTGCTGAAGGTTTCCACGGTCACTCCGCTGGCGAGACTTTCCGCAGCCAGCAGTTTCTCGAAGCTAAGCTTCAGTTCTTCCTCCGCGCGAGGCAGCATGCCGGCGGGTATCTCTTCGCACCCGATTTCAAACAGCAACTCGACGCGCAGTTCAGGCTTCTTCACCTTCCCGGCACTTCTGGGCCCTGCGCTCATGGGCGCACCTCGGATTTTGGTTCCGCGCCTGTCGTCTGCGAAACATAGGCAGCGGCCGTTTTACAGGCTAGGCTCCGAACGCGCGCCATGAGCGCCGCGCGCTCCGTCGTGGAAATCACCCCGCGAGCGTCCATGAGGTTGAAGAGGTGCGAGCACTTGAGGCAATGGTCGTAGGCCGCAAGCAGGGGATATCGCACGCGGTCCTTGCCGCGCGCGGCAGCCCAGCCATCGAGCAGCTCCTTTGCCTGCTTCTCATGAAGCTCAAATTCCGAACGAATCGCCTTGGCGTCGCTGCGGTCGAAGCTGTACTCCGAAAACTGCTGCTCCTCGATCAGGCGAATGTCGCCATACGTCTTATCCGCCGACCAGCGTAAGTCGTATACGCTCTCGACTCCTTGCAGGAACGCGCAAATCCGCTCAAGTCCATACGTCAACTCCACGCTGATTGGGTCGAGATCGATCCCGCCGCTTTGCTGGAAGTACGTGAATTGCGTTATCTCCAACCCGTCCAGCAAAACCTGCCAGCCGATGCCCCACGCTCCCAGTGTGGGCGATTCCCAATTGTCTTCCTCGAAGCGAATATCGTGTTCCCGAAGATCGATTCCGATGGCTGCGAGACTCTTGAGGTAAACGTCCTGCACATCCTCCGGGGAGGGCTTTAGGACCACTTGCAATTGGGAATGCTTGTACAAGCGATTCGGGTTCTCGCCGTAACGACCGTCGGCGGGCCGACGACTGGGTTGAACATATGCCACGCGGTATCGCGAGGGACCAAGAACTCGCAAGAATGTTTCCGGATGCATTGTGCCCGCCCCTACTTCGACATCATAAGGCTGTTGCAGCACGCATCCTTGTTTTGCCCAGAAGTGGCAAAGCTGAAGAATGAGATCTTGAAACGCGGGCCCTTTCTTCGTTTTTTCAAGTAATACTTTAGATTTCAAACCGTCTCCAGTAACTCTCGTGTAATGAGCTTTCGCTCGGTATGAAACTCAATCCAATTCAAAGCAGCTTCCTGCAGGCTTCGCGCGGCATTGTCCTCTTCGGCAGTTAGTTCCAGTTTGTCGAGGCCCGCCGCAGCAAATCGTTCCGCAAGGCGCCGGGATTCCAGTGGAAGCGGTTGCATGCCGGTTCTCCGACAGTTGGCGCAAAAAAGCCCCGGGCCCGAGGACCAGTCATACGCTATTGCGCTGCCCAGCTTTCCACCGCACTTGGAGCAAGTGTCAAGCGGCGGAAGCCAGCCTCCCAACCGCACCGTCCAATACGCGAAGTAAGCCAGCGGCAAACGCCAATCCCCTCGGCGCTCGACTTCCCTCGCAGCCAGGAGAATCAGCCGGAAGCTCGACTCTGCCGTTTCCCTCTCCGGCAAAACCCGCTCCGCGATCTCGCTGACCGCTGCTAAACCCGTGGTCAGCGCGTAATCGCTCTGCGCGCGATGGAACGATTCCAGCAGTTCGCACTGCTGAATACGAACCAGGTCCCGGGTCTCTCTCTCGACATACCAAATCTGGACGTGGGAGAGGAGTTCGAGCGTCGAGCCGAAGCGGTTCTTGATCCGGCGAGCACCGGCAGCCACGCCGCGAAGCTTGCCGGAACTTCTCCCGAGAAAGCTGACCAGGCGGTCGGCCTCGCCCAGCGGGAAGGTCTTCAAAATAATGGCTTCCGTTTCCCGGGAGGGCATGGCCAGTCGGCGCGCCGACGTGAATCACCGAGCCGCACTCGATATCGAACAAAAAGTGCGCACACGCGAACTAGATTTCATATCATACGCCGAACTCTGGCGCAATCCACGCGGCGCAATTGAACAAAAATCTTTCGTCGCCAGCTCAATTGCTTCCGCAGCGATCAATGCAATGCACCGCACTCTACAAAAAAGAACGAAAAATACGCCAACCAGCCCTTGGCTTGATTGCAGCGCTCGCAAAGTCCGCAGTTTCTATCCAAAAGCCATGCTGCAAGATTCTGTTAACCATTCCCCCTCCCCTGTCGGAGTTATCGGACACGCAGCGCTTTCTCCGTACCACGCTTTTCAATTGGTGGAAGTTTCTGTACCCTTCACCGGACACAATGAAGACTCCGCAAGTCGATATCACCGGAATTGGCGAGAATGCGGTCGATCATGTTCTCCGCCTTTCCCAGTTCCCTGCCCCGGATGGAAAGGTGCAAATCGAGTCCGCCACCATGCGACTGGGCGGGCAGATTGCCACCGCCATCACCGCCTGCCGCCAATGGGGACTGCGCGCCCGTTACATCGGCAGCGCCGGCAACGACGCGAGCGCTGACATGCATGAAAGCGAATTTGCCCGCCTCGGGGTGGAGACTCACCTTGTGAGGGCCCCCGACACTGTCAGCCGGCTCTCTTACATCCTCGTTGATCGCAAGTCCGGCAGCCGCGCGGTGCTCAGCAGAAGAGCCCGGCAGTTGAGCCTGAACCCTTCGAAGCTCGAAAAACCTTGGATCGTAAATTCCCGGTTGCTTCATTTGGACGCCGAGAATCCGCAGGCCTCGCTTCTTGCGGCAAAGTGGGCTCGGCAGGCGGGCGTTCCGGTCATGTGTGATTTCGACCTTCCCCTCAAGGGGATTGATTCCCTGCTGCGCTTCGTCGACTATCCGGTCATCTCCTCGCGGCTTGCCTACGCCTTGACCGGCAACTCATCCGTCCTGAACGCGCTCTCCGATCTGCACAAGAAGTTTGGCTTTCCTCTCGTTTGCGCGACGCTGGGGGAAAACGGCGCGGTCGCCTGGGACGGCAAACATTTCTGGTATTCTCCCGCCTTCCGCGTGAAGGTCGTGGACACGACCGGCGCCGGTGACCTCTTCCACGCCGGCTTCGCGTATGGACTACTTCAGGGCTGGGGCTGGAAGCGGATCTTGGAGTTTGGCTGCGCCGCCGCGGGTTTGAATTGCACTGCCGAGGGAGCCCGCGGCCAAATCGGCAGCATTAGCGAAATCGAACGTCTCCGCAAACATGGCAAGAGGAGTTTTCCTCTGTTCACTTCCAACGCTCTGAAAGAGACGGAGATCGAGATTTCCAAGCCAAGGCGGTAGCCCACCGACATGTTCATTCCTTTAAGAGACCTCAACCCGCATCGCCGCGTTCCGCTGGTGAACACTCTGCTCATCGCGGTCAACCTGGCTGTTTTTGTTTACGAGTTGACTCTCCCGGAGCGTGGGCTTTCCGCGTTTCTCATGTCCAACGCGACGATACCCGCGCGTGTTCCAGCATGGCTGGCGGGGCACGTCGGCTTTCAGACCACCTTCCTACCGCTGATCACCAGCATGTTCCTACATTCCGGATTCGCTCATATCCTCGGCAACATGCTGTTCCTCTGGATCTTCGGGGACAATGTCGAGGACTATTTCGGCCACCTGGGATACTTTCTCTTCTATTTCGTTTGCGGGATTTCCGCCGGCCTTTTCCATATCGCGTTCAATCTGCATTCGACGGTCCCGGCCCTGGGAGCCAGCGGCGCGATTTCAGGCGTAATGGCCGCCTACGCCCTGCTTTACCCCCGTGCGCGTATCTTGACCCTGGTTTTCGTTTTCCTGGTCCCCATTCCCGCCATCGTGATTCTGGGCTACTGGTTCCTGCTGCAGTTTCTCGAAGGCCTCGCTTCCGTCGGCATCAGGACGGCGGGAGGCGTCGCGTGGTGGGCTCACATCGGAGGATTTTTGGTGGGGCTGTTGATCACCGCAGCGGTCAAGAAACGGTGAGGCACAAATCTAAGGTATTACTTTAGGTCGCTAAATCTAAGTCCTGTCACTTCGCCACGCGGGATGCCAGCCAGTCGCCCACTTCCGCCGTTTTTTTCTCGCCGCCGAGGTCCGGGGTCACGAAGTTCTCTCGAAGGGCCTCATTCGTGACGCGACGAAGCGCGTCGCCCTCTTCTCTCCACCCGAGAAAGTCAAGCATCATCGCTGCCGTCAGAACCGAGCCCAGCGGATTGGCAATTCCCCTTCCGGCTATGTTCGGCGCCGAACCGTGCACCGGCTCGAAGAGCGAAGTCTTGCCCGGATGAATGTTACCCGAGGGAGCCAGCCCCAGACCGCCGACCAACTGCGCTCCCAAGTCGCTGATGATGTCGCCGAAGAGGTTGCAGGTGACAATCACATCAAACTGGCGCGGGTCGCGAACAAGCTCCATCGCGAGCGTATCGATGTAGAGGTGCCGCGATTCGATGTCCGGGAACTCCTGCCGAACCCGCTTGAAGACGCGCTGCCACAGGTCGTGCGCGAACGTCATGGCGTTGGACTTGTCGCTCATGCAAACGCGCTTGAGGCTGTTCTTGCGCGCGTACTCGAAGGCATACCGAATGATGCGTTCCACGCCTTTGCGCGAGTTGACGTCCTCCTGCACCGCGATCTCGTCGTTCGTCTCTTTCTTGAAAAAACCTCCCACGCCCACGTACAGGCCTTCCGTGTTTTCGCGAAAAACGATGAATCGTATGTCCTTGGCGGTGCGATTGCGGAGCGGCGTGAGATGGTCGGCAAGGAGCTCCACGGGCCGCGCGTTGACGTACAAGTCCAGCTTGAAGCGCAGTCCCAGGAGAATATCCGCGGCGTGCTGATTACTGGGAATACGCGGATCGCCAAGCGCCCCAAAAAGGATGGCGTCGAATTCGCGACTGAGCATTTCCACCGCGCCATCCGGAAGAGTCACCCCTTCGCGGAGAAATTTGTCTGCTCCCCAGTCGAGATTGACAAATTCAATGGCTCGACGCGCGGGCGCGACCGCGGCTCGAATCACTTTCACGGCTTCCGGGGTAACTTCCTTGCCGATGCCGTCACCGGGAAGCACGGCAATCCGCGCGGCGGGGCCGCCGTCACGCAAAGGAATTGGCGCCAAGGTCAAGCCTCCTGAACGTCAGAATCACTCTCGGAAATCTTTGGTCGGCCGGTCGACATTTCGCCTGCATTCTTGCTCTCGCGGCGAACCTAGAAATGTCATGCGAGCACTTCCTTGCGCACCGTAAGCGCCTCGATCCGGTCCAAGCGCGGAGCATATCCAATCCCCGGGCCCGAGGGCGCTCGAATGGTTCCCCTCGGTGAAACTTCCACTTCCGGCTCGATGATGTCTTCCACCCAATAGCGCTTGCTGGCGGTCACGTCTCCGGGAAGCGTGAAATTCGGCAGTGTGGACAAAGCGATGTTGTGCGCTCGTCCGATGCCGGATTCGAGCATCCCTCCGCACCACACGGGCACACCGTTCTGCTGGCAGATGTCGTGAATGCGCCGCGCGGGCGTAAACCCTCCCACGCGGCCCAGCTTGATGTTGATGATGCGGCACGCTCCGAGGGCGATTGCCGCGCGGGCCTGTTCCTCGGTGTGTATACACTCGTCGAGGCAAATGGGAGTTTCCAGTTGTCTCTGCAGCTCCACATGCCCATAAAGGTCGTCCCAGCCGAGCGGCTGCTCGATCATCATCAGGTAGAACTCTTCCAGTTGCTTCAAAAGAGGAAGATCTTCCAGCCGGTACGCTGAATTCGCATCCACCATCAACTTGATCCGGGAGAACTCCTTGCGCAGCAGCCGAACCGGTTCAATATCTATCCCGGGTCTGATCTTGATCTTGATGCGCTGGTATCCCGCTTGAAGTTCCACTTGAACTGCCGAAACCAGTTCTTCAAGCGATTCTTTAATACCGATCGAAACGCCGCTTGCAGTCTCCTCGCGGGTGCCCCCCAAGAGCTTCCATAGCGGCATGCTATTCTGTTTCGCCTCGGCATCCCATATTGCCGCTTCCAAAGCGCCTTTCGCCATGTTGTGGCCGCGCACCCATTCAAGCATTCCCCAAATTTCCGAAGCGGAGTGGAACTCCCTGCCTCGCAAGAGAGGCCAAAGAAAATCCCGCAGGATATGCCATGCCGTCTCCGTGGTTTCCGGGCTGTAAGAGGGCGTTTCTCCCGCCACGCACTCTCCCCAGCCGGTAACGCCATCAACCAGGGCTTCAACCAGGACAATGCGGCGCACGTCGGTGCGCTCCATGCTCGTTTCGAAAGGCGCGACCAGCTTCATTCGAATTTCGCGAAGCGTGACCGTTTGCAGTCGCATGGGTGCCTAGAACTCGCTCCAGGGAATCAGGACGTATGCTGGACCCGAGGCATCCTGCCGCACGGCAACAGCGGCGTAGCCCCGGGAAAACCAATCCGTGAACTGCTCCCGGAGGCTCGTTTGAATGGTCTTAAGCCTCTCCGGCGCTTCCGACTTCCATTGATCCAACTCCACGGGCAGCGAAATCGTCGCCGGCCCGGCAGTCCGATCCGGCCCTTTCTGTGAAAGCGCGGCGTGAACATGCGCCGAATCGAGAAACCATTCGGCTACAAGACGGTCCGTAGGCAGACCGCGGTGTAGCGGACTGGTCGTGACGCCATAGAGATTCGGAAGATAGCGCCGGCAGATCGCTCCCAGGCGGTTGAGATTGAAATGCGCGTTTCGCGTCTCCAGCGGGTCGAAGGTCCATTCGATTAGGCGAATTCCCCGCCCCAAGGCCTCCTCGCGCTGGAAGAGTTTCAGGCTCCGCCCGACTCCGCGGTCCCGATAGGCGGACAGCACGCCGGTCATATGCGAGTGAAGATACGGCGCGCCGCCGCGGACTCCCGCCAGCGCCAGCGTGTACCCGACCAGCCTGTAGCCATCGAAGGCGCCAAGAACCTGTCCGCCCGTATGAGAAGCCACCACGAACAGCGTCACGGGCTCGATTTCGAGGTCCGCTTCGCCCCAGATTTGGCGCTGTAATTCCACGCACGCGTGAAACTCTTCGAGCTTTTCGCACGTGCGAACTTGGATTTCCTCGCTAATAGGAGACGTGGCGCTCATCGCTCTCCCGCAGAACTGACCGCGTCCCCTTCTCTCTTGACGCGCTCCCAGAAGGCTTCCATCTGCGGGCGCGGCACGTTTGCGAGCTCGCTGCCGCCTTCGCGGGCCATTTGCTCCATCTGCCGGAACCTCGCGGAAAATTTGGCGTTCGCGCGTTTCAGCGCGATTTCGGGGTCCACGTGCAGGAACCGGGCTAGATTGACCGCGGCAAAGAGCAAGTCCCCCATTTCCTCCTCGATCTTGTTCGCTGTGCAAGATTGCATCGCATGTTGCAGCTCGGCCGACTCTTCGCGGAGCTTGTCCAGAACTCCCTCCGCGGAGTCCCAGTCGAAGCCGATTCGCGCCGCGCGCCGCGTGAGCTGGTAGCCTTCCATCACCGCCGGAAGCGCATGTGGAATGCCGTCCAAGAGGGATGCCGGGGCATGCTGCTCCCGCTCCTGAGTCTCGGCTTTGGATTTTCGAATCCTTCGCTCCTCGGCTTTGATCTGCTCCCAATTCTTCAGGACTTCCGCCGCATCGCCGGCGCGCTTCTTGCCGAACACGTGCGGATGGCGGCGTATCATCTTTTCATATATCTCGCGAATGACTTCCACGATGGTGAAGCGGTGCTCCTCACAGGCAATCTGCGCGTGGAAGACAACCTGGAGAAGCAAATCCCCGAGTTCCTCGGCGAACTTGCGGTCTTCGCCGCTCTCGAGAGCGTCCAGAACTTCGTATGCCTCTTCGATGAGGTACGTTCTCAGGGTCCGGTGGGTCTGCTCGCGGTCCCAGGGGCAACCGTTCGGCGCGCGGAGCCTTGCCTGGACGGCGACGAGCCTCTCGAACCACCCCCCTGCCGAATCCTTGTTCCGGCGCTTCGCCGCAGGATGTTGCCTGCGTGCGGTCCTGCGCGGTCGCTTTTTGCGGAGTTTCATTCCCCGTCCAGGAATTCCAGACTGCAAAGCGCCACACTCGAAAGTGGGCAGAGGCATTTTACATGTGGCCGCCAGCCGGGTCACGCGCTGAACCGACCCGTGCTAAACTAATCCCGAACAACACTGAGTTTGAGGATTTGAACTTGGCGGATAATCATCCCGAAGATACCTTTCGCGTCATTGACCGGCGCCCCTTCACTTCTGAAGGCGAATTGCGCAAGGAGTTTGTGGAAGAAGAAGCGCGCGAGGCGGTGAAGCAACCGGCGCCCCCTGCTTCGAGTTCCGGGGCACCGGCTCCCGCTCCGCAGCCTCCTGCGGACGCGCCCAAGCGCTCGTCTGCCTTCGAGAACCTTATCCGAATGATTGGCAGCAATGCCGCGATGGTTCTTGGAGCCTATGCCGATCCACGCACCGGCCAGCCCATGATCGACCCAGAAGCGGCGCGCGAACTGATCGACATGCTCGATGCGCTGCGCGACAAGACCAAAGGCAACCTTGCAGAGGAAGAAGACCAACTGCTGCTGGATTTGCTGGGCAAGCTCAAGATGACGTACCTCGAAGTCAACCAAGCCCTGACGGCGCAGGCAACTCAGGCTCAGGCCAAGGGCCGATAGGTTCATTGCGACCGAACCGCGCTCCACGGCGGGAATTGTAATTTCCGAAATCGACATGCCTTCGAATTCCATTCAATTGACCGTGCTGGGTTCGGGAACTTCCATGGGAGTGCCCACGCTCGGATGCCGCTGCCGCGTGTGCACCTCTAAGGATCCTCGGGACAACCGGCTCCGCCCTTCCCTGCTCCTCTCGCGGAACGGTAAGAATGTGGTCATTGATACCACCCCCGATTTTCGGCAACAGGCTTTGCGCGCAAGAATCCAGCGCCTGGACGCCGTTCTCCTCACGCACGGCCACGCGGATCACATCCAGGGATTTGACGATATCCGGCCCTTCAACATCCGGCAGAAGGCGCCGCTTCCCATTTACGGCAATCAGGCCACATTCGAAATCTTGCGCAGAGCCTTTGCCTACGTTTTCGACGGAAAACCCAAGGCAAGCAGCGTCCCCAGCGTTACGCTCCATGAAATTCGCGGTTCCTTCGAGATGCTCGGCACGCGATTCACGCCAATACCGCTCCTGCACGGCGATATCGAAGTGCTGGGATTCCGGTTCGGGCGAGGAGCGTATCTGACGGACTTCAGCGCGGTACCGACGCCTTCTCTGTCCTTGCTGGAAGATCTGGACGTGCTGATCCTAGACGCCCTGCGAGACGAACCGCATCCGATGCATCAGACCGTCGAGCAGGCGCTCGATCTGATCCAGCAGCTCAAGCCGAGGAGCGCTTGGTTCACACACATTGCTCATGATCTGCCCCATGCGGAGACGAACGAACGGCTGCGCGGACTCGGCATGGAGCACGTGCAGTTGGCGTTCGACGGCTTGCAACTTGAAGTGGGCGTGGACGAACCGGCGGTCCCAAAAACTGAGGAGCGCCAGTTCGCAATGCCCGTCCCGAAAATGACGGTGTTCACTTCCTCCAGGGACTGGAGAACACACTACGCGCCCAGCGGACGCGGAAGCGTCCTGGCGATTGGCAATTTTGACGGCATTCACCTTGGGCACCAGGCTATCCTTCGCCAGGCCGTTTCTCGCGCCGAAGCAACGCGCGGGGTCGCCACCGCGTTGACCTTTGAACCCCCGCCGCTAAAGGTCCTCCGTCCGGAATCTGCGCCTAAGCGTTTGTCAACCGGCGCTCAGCGGATCGAATGGTTCCGCTTTGTGGGACTCGAATCCGCTGTCGTGCTTCCCTTCACACTCGAATTGGCAAAGCTCTCGCCCGCGGAATTTGTGGGGCAGATCTTGGTAAACGATCTCTTGGTTCGGGCCGTTCTCGTGGGAGAAAATTTCCGCTTCGGGCACCGCCAAGCCGGCGACGTTCATCTCCTGCGCGAGCTGGGGAGCAAAGCTGGGTTTGAGGTCATCACCATTCCGCCCGTCAAGTATCACGGCGAAGTCGTTTCAAGCACCGTGATTCGCCGCGAGATTGCCGAAGGCGACGTGACCCATGCGGGACGCCTGCTGGGGCGGCCGTTTGTGCTCACCGGGGAGGTGGTTCCCGGAACGGGCTCGGGGCACAAATTCACCGTACCGACGCTAAACCTGATTCCCGAGCAGGAATTGTGGCCGGCCCGCGGCGTTTACATCACGCGAACGCTGCTGGAAGGCGAGCTCAAAAGCTATCGCTCCGTCACGAATATCGGCACGCGCCCCACGTTCAATGGCTCTTCGCTGGTCGTGGAAACCCACCTTCTGGATGCTCCCCGCGAATTCGAGGCGAAACGTATCGAAATCCGGTTCTGGAAGCGTCTGCGCGACGAAAAGAAATTCTCGAGCCCTGCGGAATTGCGGGAACAAATCTTGAGGGACGCGGCGAAGGCAAACCGTTTCTTTTCCCGGCTGCGCTACATTCGCTCCAGGCGCGTTTCCGCATAATCGCCAAATTGAATCAGGAGATACCCTTCGCGAGGCACTCGGCGCAATAACCGCCGACTTCCGTCCGGGAAACCGTAACTTTCATTCCGAAGTCGCGTTCGATCTGCGACTTGAGCTGCTCATAAAGCCGGCTTTCGAATTCCCGGACCTTGCCACACTTCAGGCAAGCAACGTGAATGTGGTCGCGCGGACCGTGAGTTTCGTAATAGTGGCGGTCGCCGCGCAAGTGCAGAAGGTCCAGCTCGTCGATCAGGCCATGCTTCTTCAGCAGGTCAATGGTGCGATAGACGGTCACCAGATGGACGTCCGGATCGATGATCCTGGCCCGCTCGAAGATTTGATCCACGTCCAGGTGCTGCTCGGCGTCGTCCATCACTTGCAGGATGACGCGCCGCTGCCGCGTCATGCGCAGCCCCAGTTCGGTGAGAGCCTGCGTCAGCCTGCCTGTGGTGGCAGCGGTGTTGAGGCGTTCTCCAGTGGATGCGCGATGTGAGGGCGTGGCAGCCATGAACTCTTCCCCAAGAGAGCGGCTTCGATGGGGCCTAATGTGCGCGATCCATGCTCAGGAGTGAATGGGCAGCAAGCGCACAATGTCATTGTACATAACGACCACGAAGAGCAGCAGAAGAAATACGAAGCCCACCTGAATAAAGCGTTCCTTGAACGCCAGACTCAGGTCGCGCCGGCGAATGCCTTCGATCGTCAGCAAGAGAATGTGGCCGCCATCGAGAATGGGGATGGGCAAGAGATTCAGAATGCCGAGATTCAGGCTGATAATCGCCATCAGGCTGACCACGGAAAAGGTGCCTTCCTGCACGGCTTCGCCCGCCCGGTCCGCAATCCCGACCACGCCCTGAAGCTGCTTGATGGACAGCCGTCCCGAGAACAGTTTTCCGACCACGTCTAGGAGCTGCTTTGTGCCCGTCCAGGTGATATACGAAGCGTTTTGAAACGCTCCACGAATCGACACGTGCCGGAAGGACCAGACCTCCTTCGGCCCGAGCACGCCAATCCTATAAACGGGCTTTCCGTTCTCATCCTTGGTGGGTTCCGGCCGAATGTTCAGGGTGATCTGCTTCCCGGCCCGCGCCACAAGCACGCTCAGCGGCATTCCGTTGGATTTCTTAATCGTATCCACGAAGACGATCCAGTTGGGAATGGGCTTGCCGTTCACGGAAAGAATTTCGTCGTCTCGCTTCATTCCCGCGCGTCCCGCCGGATCTCCGTTGTTTACCGAGCGCACGACGGGCGCGGCGGGCAGGAACCTTTGCAGCCAGTCGGATTTCAGAAAGTCGCTGGCTGGAACCTCCACTTTGCGCATCTCGCCTTTGTGTTCGATTTGAAACTGAAGCGTGGAATCCTGCGGGACATTCGAAAGTACGTCCTCGGCCTTCTGCCACGTCGGAGTGGGAGTCGAGTTGATGCTGGTTATCCGGTCTCCCGGTTCGACGCCCGCCTTCTGGAAAGGATCATTCTCGGCCAGAGCCACAATCACGGAAGGCTTGTCCAGATACGATTGATAGGGCAAGCCGCGCAGCCAGAAGAAACCGCCCAGCAGAAGAACCGGCATGATCAGGTTGACCGCCGGTCCCGCAAAGGAAATCAGAGCGCGCTGCCAGCGGGGCTTGCTCATCACTTCGTCGGGAGCGCCCGTGGGACCTTGCTGCCCGGAATCGATCTCGGAAAGCTCCTGGCCCGCCATCCGCACGTAGCCGCCGAGCGGCAGCGCGCTCACGCGGTAATCCGTCGCGCCGCGTTTCCAGCCAAACAGCCGCGGACCAAATCCGATGGAGAAGACGTCCACGCGCACTTTGAAAAGCCGCGCGACGATGAAGTGCCCCCATTCGTGGACGAGAATCATCACGCCCAGAACCAGCACGATTCCCAAAAGTGTGTCCATAAACCTCAGCTCTCCGTCCTTTTTCGCCTAGGAAGCCGCGGCGGCCGTCACCGCCACTTTGGCAACCTCTTCCCTCGCCATTCGACGCGCTTCCGCATCCGCGGAAAGCACGTCAGACATTCCTGCAAATTTGATGCGCGGCATCCGCGCCAGCACGTGCTCGATCACTTCCGGTATTCCGAGGAACGGCAACCTGTGCTCCAGGAAGGCGGCCACCGCGATTTCATCCGCGGCGTTCAAGGCGCATGGCAACGCCCCGCCTTTCTTCAGGGCTTCCCGGGCCAATCGCAGGCATGGATAGCGGCGCGTGGAGACCTTTTCGAAATCCAGGCGCTTCAGCTTTCCCCAATCCAGCGCTACCTGATTGGATGCCACCCTCTCCGGATAGGTTAGCGCATATTGGATGGGCATGCGCATGTCCGTTGGTCCGAGCTGCGCCAAAACCGAACCGTCCACGTACTCGACCATGGAATGGATGGTGGACTGCGGATGGATGACCACGTCGATCTGATCCGGGCGCATCTCAAAGAGCCAGCGCGCCTCAATAACCTCAAATCCCTTGTTCATCATCGTTGCGGAGTCGATGGTGATGCGGTTCCCCATGCGCCAGTTCGGGTGAGCCAAGGCCTGCTCCACGGTAATGGAAGCAAATTGGTTTAGCGGCGTTTTCCGAAAAGGGCCGCCCGAAGCCGTGAGGATCAGCTTCCGCACCTCCCCGTTCTTTCCTCCGCGCAGGCATTGGTGAACGGCATTGTGCTCGCTGTCCACGGGGAGCAACTCTTTGCCGGCTTCCTTCACCGCAGCCATGACCAGTTCGCCCGCAGCCACCAGGACCTCTTTGTTGGACAGGGCGATGGTCTTGCCGAGTTTGATTGCTTCGTAGGTGGCTTCGAGCCCAACCACCCCGACCGCCGCGGAAAGCACAATCTCCGCCTCCGGATGCGTGCCCGCGGCGAGCATCCCTTCCCTTCCGTGGTGTATCGCTGGCGCCGGCTGGATTCCCTTCTCGCGAAGGCGCGCCGTCAGTTCGCTCGCCTTTTGAGCGTCGCTGACGGACACCAGTTCCGGCCGGTGCCGCTCAATCTGGCCCGTGAGTTCGTCCAGGTTGGATCCGGCAGCCAGAGACACGACCGTGAATCGCCCGGGCAGCGCCTCCACCACCGACAAACACTGCCGGCCAATGGAGCCGGTCGAACCCAGGATGGCGAGTCTCTTCACGAGCTGCGATTTCCCTCGTGCGCGTGCTGGAGGATTTGCGGATTCATGTCCGCGGCGAGCAAAACCATGTCCAATAATACCAGACAACCGGAATCGCCAGAATCAGCGCGTCGATGCGGTCCAGAATCCCCCCGTGTCCGGGAAGCAGCGAACCCGAATCCTTCACACCGGCACTGCGCTTGTACGCCGACTCCAGCAAATCGCCGGCTTGGCCAAAGAGATTCCCGGCAGCCGCCATCCCCAGAGCCTGCACGACGGGAACATTAATCCACCGAGTGAAGGCCCAGCCCGCAAGGAGCGACGCGAGCAGGCTCGCGACTGTCCCTTCCCAGGTCTTCTTCGGGCTCAAGTGCGGCGCCAGCTTGTACCTGCCGATGGACCTTCCCACAAAGTAGGCGGCAGTGTCCCCAACCCACACAATAACCAGAGCAAAGAGCAGCAGCCACGGCCCCACGCGCTCGATCCCGTGAAGCCGGACGGCGAAGCTCAGCGGGAACGCAAGGAGCAGCAGCGCGCTCGAGCTGATTCCCACCGAGGGCAAGCCTTCCACCAACGGCCTCCGCGTCCAGAGGGTCAGCGCGGCAACTCCCAGAACAAAGACAAAGAAAAGATCTATCGGCGTGGGCGTAATCCCAAAGAAGCTTCTCGCCGCACGGTGGAGCTGTTCTCCCCCGCCGAGCGAATAAACCTCACCGGTCGTGGCAAGCCACTGGACGTAAATCAACCCAAGCGCGCAGGTCGCGGTCCAGAAGCGGTACGCCCGGTGCCCGATCGCGTCGCCAAGCGCGAAGTATTCGAAAAGGGCCAGCAGCGTTACCAGAGCAATGGCCAGCGAAACAACCGCCGTGGAGCAGTACAAATCCAGCGCCACCACAATCGGGATCAGGACGACGGCCGTCGCCACTCGCTTCCAGGTCATCCGTGGAACCACCCCTGAGTCAGGACTGAGATCGCTTCATGATACTTGCAGAAGGAGAGGAATACGCAGGGAAAAGTCAGAGGCGAACCCGCTTATCACCGTCGGCTTCGCTTTCGCCGATTCCGCCATACCGGCGTTCCCGCTTCTGATACTCCACCAGCGCTTCGAGGAAACGGGCACGGTTGAAATCAGGCCAGAGGGTTTCCGTTACGAAAATCTCCGAATACGCGATTTGCCAGAGCAGAAAATTGCTCACGCGCATTTCTCCGCTCGTGCGAATCATCAGGTCCGGATCGGGAAGCCCGCCGGTGTAGAGGTTCGCACAAATCTCTTCCTCGGAGACGGGCAAGTTCCTTTCCCCGGGAGCGCGCCGGGCAAGCGCCGCATTCACCGCGTCCACGATTTCGCTCCGCCCCCCGTAATTCAGCGCCACGCACAGTACCATCCCCTTGTTGCCGGCCGTCGCTTCCATCGCTTCCCGCGTGTCTTTCTGCACGCCCGCCGGCAAATCGTCGGAGCGGCCGAGGAACCGGATTCGGATGCCGTTCTTTTGCAGCAACGGCATCTCGCGCCGCAGGTATTCGCGCAGAAGTTGCATCAGAAACTCAATCTCGGTCTTCGGCCGTCGCCAGTTCTCCACGGAGAAGGCGTAAAGCGTGAGCGCTTCGATTTTGAGGCGCGCGCAGGTTTCGATGGTGGAGCGCGCTGTCTGCGTCCCGGCGCGATGTCCGGCGATGCGCGGCAGATGTCTGCGCTGCGCCCAGCGGCCGTTGCCGTCCATAATCACGGCGACGTGACGCGGCAACCGCCCGAGATCCAGCTTTTCAAAAATGTAGGCCTCTTCCGCGGTCAGCGTCCCCAGAGGATGGGACGCGGCGACGTGAAGCGTCTTGCGGTGCTTGCTCTCGGGCACGGTTCTGGACGCCCGGCTCCGGGCCGTCTCCTTTATGCGACAAAGTTATCACACGCCGTAAAGTACAGCAATCCAAGAACGCCTCTCGCGTCCCCTGCTCAAACTATCACCCGCCCGGATTCGGGGGGCCGCCTTGTGTCAGCGACGCATAGACAAGCACCAGGGTCAACGCGATCATGGCGACAGCCGTGACCCACGCAACGATATTGTCCCCCAGTTTGTTCACATGTTCCCCCATCAGATCCCGGCGGTTCACCAGCAGCAGCATGAAAATCACCACCACAGGCAGCCAGATTCCGTTCCCAACCTGCGAAAAGATCAGGATCTTCCATAACGGAGCGTTGGGAAGCAAAATGATCCCGGCTCCGATAACAATCAAGGTGGTATAAAGCCCATAAAAGATTTCCGCTTCCCGAAATTTCTTGTCAACACCTGCTTCAAATCCCAAGCCTTCGCATACCACGTGGGCGGTTGATAACGGCAGAATCGTCGCGGCAAAAAGCGAAGCGTTCAACAACCCCAGCGCAAAAGCCAATCCCGCCCATTTGCCCGCCAGCGGCACAAGCGCCTTGGCCGCCACCGCAGCGTCGGCGATATCGCGCTGACCGGAGGCGTACAGCGTCGCGGCGGTGCACACGATGATGAAGAAAACGATCACCATGCAACTGATGCTGCCCACCAGAACGTCCGCGCGCGCCTGCGGATACTGTCGGGGCCCGACCTTCTTTTCCACGAACCCCGCCTGAAGATAAAAGAACTGCCAGGGCGCGATGGTTGTCCCGACCAGCGCGGTCAGCGTGACCAGGTACGTCGCGTCGAAGTGCACGGTCGGAATAAGCGTGTGCCTGGCGGCCAGCAGCCAGTCTGGCTTTGCAAGGACGGCTGATACAACGTAGGTAACGTAAAAGCTGCACGCGATCAGGAAGATGATCTCCACCTGCTTGTACGTGCCCCGAAGAACAAGAATCCAGACAAGAATCGCCGCCAAAGGCACCGCCAGGTACTTGCTTATCCCAAAAATCTCCGATGCCGCCGCCACGCCAGCGAACTCCGCCACCACGTTGGCAAGATCCACGAGAAATCCGAGCACCATGACGAAAAACGTCGCGCGAAAACCAAACTCTTCTCGAATCAGGTCTGACAGCCCCTTACCGGTCATCACCCCCATGCGGGCGCACATCTCTTCCGTCACATACAACGCCAGGGTCATGGGAATCAGCGACCACAGCAGGATATAGCCGTAATGTGCGCCCGCTTGCGTATAGGTGGAAATTCCTCCCGCGTCGTTATCGACGTTCGAAGTGATCAATCCGGGGCCAATGACTGCCAGCAGCAGCACGATGCGCCGCCGTAGGCTTCTGGCTCGCTTCTGTAGGTCGCGACCGCCCGAGCGAATCGTTTGAAATCTCGACTTGAATGCAGTCCAGTTCATTGCCTTGACTTGATGCTTTGCCCTTGAATCGCTTGTCGCACTCTAGTGCACTAGGCGATTCACCACGTCGTCGACTGTGATCGCGCCGATGGGACGCCTCGTTTCGTCCACCACCGTCAGCATTCTCAGGTTGTACTTATCAAATAACTCGAACACTTCCTTCTCCTTTGCCTCAGGCGCCACGCTCAGCTGCGGCTCCATCTTCAACCCCGCCAGCGTTTCATCCGGTTCCGCCAGAAGTAACCGGGCGACCGGGACGGTACCCGAAAACTGCGCCGCCGAATCGAGGAGCACGATCGTATCCAACTGGTCCAGGTTCAGGTCCTGCTTGCGCAGCCACGCCAGCACTTCCTCGCGGGTGGAGGTTTCACCGACGAAAACGAATTCCGGATTCATCATCCCGCCGGCCGTGGAAGGCTCGAACTCCATCAGCTCCCGAACCTCATTCGCCTCCTGTCCGGGCATCTCTTCCATCACTTCTTCTTTCGTCTCCTCGGACAGGTCCGCCAGAACGTCCGCGGCTGCGTCCGGAGGCATCTCTTCGAGGATATCCGCCGCCTTTTCCGGGTCCAGCTTTTCGACGATCTGCTTCGTGAGCCGCGCATCGAGTTCCGCGAGCACCGCGGCCGCAGTCTCTTCATCGAGCGAGGCGATGATGCCCTGGCGCTCTGCCGCGGAGAGGTCTTCCACGATATCTGCCAGGTCCGCCGGGTGCAGGTCTTCCAGTTTCTCGTGAGTAATGCGCAGCTTCACCCTCCTCAAGGGATCCGGCTCGACCAGGTTCACGAATTCCCACCGAATCTTCCGCGGAGGCAGTTTGTCCTGGAGCTTCCGAATCACTCCGGGAGGCGCAACTCCCTGCAACAGTCTCCGTACCGCCCCCGGAAGCCCCACGTCCACCTGGGCAATGCGAAGCTCCACGTTTCCGTTCGCTCGCTGTTCGGCAAGGTCCACATCATTGACGCGCACCACTTTTCGGCCGCTGGTATCTATGATCTGCTGATCCAGCAGATCTTTGGTCAACGCCAGCCAGGACTCGTTCGGTTCGTACGGCTCAAGGGCGCGCTCGCTGACGGTCAACCTTATGTGGGCCGGAGAAATCGATGCGATCTGGTCATGCCTCGCCACGAGCGGCTGAAAATGGCCGCGGGAAAGCAGATACCTCGCCACGCGGTTCGGCTGGTCCGCGGGCTCGATGAAAAACTCCCTCAGCTTCCCGACGTAGTTTCCCTGCGCGTCGTACGCTTTTGCTCCCATTAATTCCGTCGCGAATAGCATTTGGAACCTCTTTCCCGCGGAAGCTCAAAGAAAAAGCCCGCAAGCCGGAGGATCCTCGACTGCGGGCAAGTTGCACACAACAATGGACTTACCGTTAGCCTGAAGCGGACTCACCTCCCCCGGTGGCGGCGCTATTCCAGGCAAAAACCGCCCGCGGCCGCATCACTCGCTGTCCTTCCGCGCTCCCCGGCTCGCACTCTGCTTCTTGGCGACCGGGGCCAGGTTCGTGTTCGCTTGCAGATCGCATCGAAAACTTCCAGCTCCGAACGTAGTGATAAGCCGCGCGACGCTGCATTGTCAAGAAAAAAGGGTGTTTATTGAAAAAAATCCGCCACCGTTGTGGCTACAAGCTAACTCTTGCTCGCAAAAATCATGTCCCGGGGCGGCTCGCCTCTCTTCCGGCATTCTTCGAGATACAAGGCGAGGTAGTTTCGGAGTTCATAATCCCGCGCCGAATAGCCCAGCATCCTCGTCGCGCGGTCAATCGCCTCGGGTGGCCCTTCCAGTTCCACAAAATTGCCGATCGGAGTCTCATCGAGCTCAATCAGAAGCTCCTTGGCCCAGCGCTCGGAAGGCCGCAGCTTGTAAGTGGTACGGTACTTTTCATAACGGAACCAGCCGCGCATCCCCAGTCCTTCAAAAATCCTCGAAAGCCGCTCGCCATCCTCGACCTCGACTTCGATCTCCTCGCGCACTTTGTGCCGTCCCGCAGGCACGATCTTGCGGACGGCGTCCGTCACCTCGCTTGCTCTGGACGCCGGTTTTTTAAACGTCAAAACGATTCTCTTGCCGCTTCCGGTGCCTTTCTTCTTTTCCGGCTGCGGAGTCTCGGTACGGACGCGAAGAAGCTGCCCATGCTTGGCCAAGCCTCCCTGAGGCGTGTCAAAAATCACGTTCCATTCGTGGACGCGCCCCGTGCCGCCATTTACCGGTCGCCCTCCGAGTGCCTTCAGTTTGCGCAAGAACGCCTTTGCATCCTGGATACGGAGTTTGATTTCGATCTCGCGCGCCATTTTCCTCTCGTTTCTGACGGCCCGCTTTTTCCTGCCGCAAACTTCGGCTAGTATAACGGACGAACACGAATCCTTCGCGCGGTGTCCCTGCTTCGCCGCGAGCAAAGCATCTTTGGAATCATGAAACCGGAATCGGAAACCGTCACTGGGGTCTCTGCCAGTTCGCCTTCGGCTGCTTCCGCGGCCACTCCCCCCGTCGCGGCGAGGAAGCCTGTTGAACATATATTGCACGGCGACCATCGTGTGGACGACTTTGCCTGGCTGCGTGAAAAGCATAACCCGGAGGTTTTGGCCTATCTCGAAGCCGAAAACGCTTACACCGACGCCGTCATGCGCCCCACGCTCGAGTTACAGGAAAAGCTCTACCAGGAAATGCTTTCCCGCATTCAGCAGACCGACCTCACCGTGCCCTACCGCCTCCGCGGCTACGACTACTTCACTCGCACCGAGGAAGGAAAGCAGTACCCCATCCATTGCCGCCGCCACGCAAGCGAGGGATCACCCGAGGAAATCCTGCTGGACCTGAACCGTCTTGCCGAGGGCCACTCTTACCTCGGCCTGGGCGCCTTTGAAGTCAGCGAAAACAACCAACTCCTTGCCTATTCGCTGGACACCACGGGATTCCGCCAATACACGCTGGAAATCAAGAATCTCGCTGGCGGGGAAATTCTGCCGTTCCGCGCTGAGCGCGTTACCAGCGCGGCATGGGCAAAAGACAACCGCACGCTCTTTTTCACCGTAGAAGACGAAGTCACCAAGCGCTCCTACCGCTTGTATCGCCACGCGCTCGGTTCCTCCGCGCCGGACCGATTGCTTTACGAGGAGCCGGACGAGCGCTTTCACGTCGAAATCGAGCGCACGCGCAGCGGCGATTTCCTCCTCCTGCTCGTCGCAAGCCACACCACGAGCGAAGTGCGTTACCTCCACGCCGGCGATCCTTCAGGCGAATTTCGCCTCATCGCGCCGCGCGAGGATGCCCACGAGTATTACGTCGATCATCATCCCGGGTTTTCTCCAAAGGCAAACGGCCTCTTCTTCATCCGCACGAACTCCGGCGGGCGCACCTTCCGGCTTGTCACTGCGCCCGCGGAAAACCCCGTGCGCGAAAAGTGGAAGGAGATCATTTCCAATCGGCCGGAAGTCATGCTTGAGCATGTGGACGTCTTTCGTTCGCATCTCTTGTTGTTGGAACGCGAAGACGGCCTTCCCTATCTGCGCGTCGCGCATCTCTCCGCGAATACTGACCAGGGCAACCTTCTCGCCGCTTCACGCCGGATCGTCTTTGCGGAACCCGCCTATCACGCGGCGCCGGGCACGAATCCTGAATTTGACCAGACGTACGTCCGCTATCAGTACGAATCCTTCGTTACGCCCAAATCGATCTTTGATTACGACGTGAATACGGGCGCGACGGCCCTGCGCAAGCAGCAGCCCATTCTCGGCGGATATGACCCATCGCAATACTTTATCGAGCGCCTTCACGCCACCGCCGACGACGGCACGCGAATTCCCATCTCCTTGGTGTCTCGCATCGATACGCCTCGCCACGGTGGCGCCCCCTTGCTCCTTTACGGCTACGGCAGTTACGGAATCTCCGTTCCTGTTTCCTTCAGCTCGAACCGCATCAGCCTCCTCGACCGCGGCGCCGTCTTCGCCGTGGCCCATGTGCGCGGCGGCGGTGAACTCGGCAAGCCATGGCACGATGCGGGCCGCATGCGCAACAAGCGCAACACCTTCACGGATTTCATCGCGGTGGCCGAATTCCTCTGCCGCCAGAGATACACCTCGCCACAAAGACTCGCCATCGAAGGCGGCAGCGCCGGCGGCCTGCTCATGGGCGCAGTCACAAATCTTCGACCCGATCTTTTCCGCGCCGTCCTGAGCCACGTTCCCTTCGTGGACATGCTCAACACCATGCTGGATGAATCGCTCCCTCTCACTGTGGGAGAGTTCGAGGAATGGGGAAACCCAAAGGTGGAAGCGGACTATTTCTACATGAAGAGCTACTGTCCCTGCACAAATCTCGAACGCAAAGCCTATCCCGCCATGCTCGTCAAAACCTCCTTGAACGACAGCCAGGTCATGTATTGGGAGCCTGCCAAGTACGTCGCCAGGCTGCGCACTCTCAAAACGGACAACCGGCCCCTTCTTCTCAAGATCAACATGGGCGC
>Ga0209581_1001827_pt1 | contig 22917 bp, 16 predicted proteins | sample Coa_R2_FD_187160 | JGI IMG/M metagenome (GOLD analysis project Ga0209581, IMG submission 187160) | Surface soil microbial communities from Centralia Pennsylvania, which are recovering from an underground coalmine fire - Coalmine... | ecosystem: Environmental > Terrestrial > Soil > Unclassified ...
GCTGCCCGAAGAAGCCGCGTCGGCGACGACGGAAGACGCTGAAGAGCGCAATGGCCGCCAGGATTAACAGGCCAACGCAGCACAGCGTCCCCAGGCCAAAATTCCACCCCCCGCCGGATGAAGCAGGTGTGCCTGAACTGGAACTCGAACTGGCACCAAGCGAACTGCGCAGCGAGTTGATGGCCGCGATGGTTGCTCCTGTGTAGCCGCCGCTATTGTAATTGCTGGTGAATGCATTCACCGCGCTACTGTACTGGCTGTTGCTCAATGGCACGCTTGAGCCGCCTTCGATTGCCAGGTAGTGATGCCTGGTATCAATAGCCATGACGATCAGGTTCGCGCTGGTAATATGACTGCGCGTTTGCTGGATAAAGCTGCTGGAGTTACCGTTATAGGTATTCGTTGTATAAATGTCCATCGGATAGGGCAGGCTCTGTGCCGCGCTCTGCACCTGCGAGGCATTGAGTACCCCGGCCTGATCGTAGACATGTACGGTGCTGGCGAAGGCAACCACCGTCACCATCAGTATCAAACAACCGGCAATGCCGGTTGCCAGCAAGCCTGTGCCGAGGCGCCGTGCCGGTTTAGCGATACGTTCCATTTTCTCCTTCTCTTCCTTGAAAAATTACAAAAAAATCTCTGCTATAGTGCGCTCTCTTACATATCATGTACGTATAGCTCTGTACTGGAGATACAACAATATCTGAGCATTTGTGCTGAATTGCTGACGGTATTTTTATGGAATCACCTGCGCGGTGTGCCATATGGCAGAGGGGAATGAGAGGGCTAACCGATTGTGATGGGGCGCGTGGTACAATGAAGGCAGCAGATTTGCTATGAGAAAATGGAAATACGGAGCGAACAGAGAGAATGAGTACAACACCTGCGGGGCGTCCGCGCCCGTTTGTTTTGATTGTGATGGATGGCTGGGGCATCAACCCGCGCACGGAGGGCAACGCCATCGCGCTGGCGCGCACCCCCGCTATTGATAAGCTGGCGCAGCAGTGGCCGCATACGGCGGTGCGCACGTCAGGCGAGGCGGTCGGCCTGCCGCAGGGCCAGATGGGCAATTCTGAGGTCGGCCACCAGAATATCGGCGCCGGCAAGCGCGTGCTACAAGACTATACGCGCGTCAGCGAATCGATTCGCGATGGCAGCTTCTTCCAGAATCCGGCCCTGCTCAAGGCTGTCGAACATGTCAGGAAGAATCAGTCGCAGTTACATATTTGCGGGCTGCTGGGCAATGGCGGCGTCCACGCGCACGAGACACATCTGGAAGCCCTGCTGCAACTGGCGCACATGCACGATATCGAGCGTGTATATATTCACTCCTTTACCGATGGCCGCGACACCTCGCCGACCGGGGGCATCGAGTTTATGAAGCGATTGCAGGCCCGCGCGCAGGAGATCGGCAGGGAACACGCGGCAAAAGTGGCGACCGTGACCGGGCGTTACTACGCGATGGACCGCGACAACCGCTGGGATCGCACGGGTAGCACCTATCTTGCCATGACGAAGGGCGAGGGCCAGCGTGCCGGTTCGGCCATCGAAGCCATCCAGCAATCTTACGATCAGGGTATTACCGATGAGTTTATCCTGCCCACCGTCATCATGGAGGAGGGCCACCCGACGGCGGTGGTCAGGGAGGGCGATGCCGTCATCCACTATAATTTCCGGCCCGACCGCGCGCGCCAGTTGACCAAAGCCTTTGTGATGCCGGAACTGCCGCCGCAGGCCGAGGGCAAGTTCAATCGCGGCCCGCGCATCCCCGATCTGGTCTATGTGATGATGACCGAATACGAGGAAGGGCTGGACGCTGAGGTGGCCTTCCGCGCCGACGAGGTGGAGATGCCGCTGGCGCGCGTTATCTCTGAACACGGCATGCGCCAGTTCCACACTGCCGAGACCGAGAAGTACGCCCACGTCACCTACTTCATCAATGGGCGGCGCGAGACGCCGTTTCCGGGCGAGGATCGCGTGCTGGTGCCTTCACCGAAGGTGCCGACCTACGACCTGCAGCCGGAGATGAGCGCGGCTGGCGTGACCGATGTCGCCATCGAACACATTTGTAGTGGGCGCTACGATCTGGTGATTATGAACTACGCCAACGCCGATATGGTCGGCCACACAGGCGTGCTGTCCGCCGCCATTCGAGCTGTTGAGGCGGTCGATACCGGCGTCGGGCGCGTGGTGGAGGCCACGCTGGCAATGGGCGGCGGCCTGCTCATCACGGCGGATCATGGCAACGCGGAGCAGTTGATCGAGTACGACACGGGCAAGCCCTTCACAGCCCACACCACCTATCCCGTGCCGCTCTACCTCGTCGTCCCCTCGTATGCTAACGCCCGCCTGCGCTCCGACGGCATTCTGGCCGATGTCGCCCCTACTATCCTGCAAATCCTGGGTATTCCACAGCCGAAGGATATGACGGGTAGATCACTGATTTTGCCGTAGGCGAGAGCATGGGTCACAGAAGTCCCAATAAACGATAGAAAGCCAGAAAAGGCAGCAAGTTATCCACATATTCTAGCGGAATATGTGGATAACTTCATTGATGATTGTGGATAACTGCCCGGCCAGGCCGGTACCTTTATCCTATGCGTTCAAGCAGCGTGAGCGGGACGACGACCTGCGAGCCGTCCTCAAGGCGCAGGCGAGCGGCACGAGCGCGGATGCCGGAGACAAACACCTGCTCGTGAGCAAAGAAATAGTCTAATTCGCCAATCACTCCTTCATATTCACCGCTACACACGCGCACGGGGGCGCCAATCGCCAGCGCGCTATCCGGCTGTAGCGGGTTCCAGTCGCGCTGCGTCTCTTTCGTCGGCAGCGAGATCAGCAGTTCAGGGTAGATAGCCTGACGTACAGAGGTTGCGCCCGCAAGCAGGGCAATCGATCCCTGATACTGGCTGAGCAGGTTGACTGTGCGCGCGGGCATGGCAATGGTGCCGAGGCCCTCAGTCAGCAGGAGCGTCAGGGGCGGCAGATGCGCCTGCGCAAGCTCCAGATCGACGCTGTTGAGCAGGTGGATGAGATCGGTTTGCAGAAAGCCCTCCAGGTCGCGCACAGTAATGCTGCTGGCGACGATGCCGACGATACCTGAACTGAGCGCCTGGCGCAGCATGGCGAAATTCAAGGGGCCGGGGATGACCAGGATAGCCCCCGGCGGGATGGTCGCCGAGCCGGAACGCCACATTGTCAGGATGCCTGCTACCTGGTTGCCCGCGCCCAGCGTTCCTTCGACCGCCGCCACCCGACTCTCAATTACCACGCCCCCGCGCCTCGTAATGTCTACCACGCGCCCGCTTAGTCCGGCGGGAACGGTATCGCCGCCCGTTGTACTTCCGTTGCCGTTGTCGGCATAGGAGCCGCTGCCGCTCTTTCCCCCGGCCCCCACTGCTACGGCCATTTTTACCGATGGCAAAACCAGCCGGGGAGCGGTGTCCACCGCCTCGATTTTTTCCGTCTTGTAGAGGCGAATCACGGGCTGATCGCACTGCACTTCCTGGCCGGGGTAAACCAGAGGCGTTCCCCTCGTTTTATAGCCGCCGGGCCAGCGTTCGCGCCGCACAACGGTCTGCGGTACTACCGACCAACCAAGTAGATAGGTCATGGCAGGCCCCCCTCTTTACGCTCAAACCCCCAGCACCTGCATCCATTGTAATAGACGGGCCTGGCGTTCTCTGTTATCCTGTGGCAGAACTAATGGCCTGCCGCGCGCGTCGATAATCAGGCCGATGAGGCCGCCGTCGATCTCTTCAGCGGCACGGGCGCGCTCGCCGGGGCCGAGGCCGACATCAACCGTAGGCGCAGGGTAGAGCGTCAGCAGAGCCTGTTCGTTGAGGCGCAGCGGAATCACTTCAATGGAGCCGCTCATGACATCGACGCTGATTTGCCGCCCGTTGCGATATTCGATGCCGACGCGCAGCGCGACCTGGCCCGGCGGTAGCGCACCGAAGGGGATGACGCAGGTGCCGAGGCGATGGGTGACGGCGTCGTTCTCGTTGACCTGCACGGCTGCCACCGGCGCGACGGTCGCCACCGCTCCCAGCTGTGAGACGAGCATGGTGCGATCCAGCACAAGCGAGGTGACGCCTCTGGGCTGCAGGGAGTCGAGCAGCATCAGCGCGGCCTGCCCGTTTCTGGGGGTGTGGGCGAAGACGCCGCCGGTCGCCAGAATCAGATCGGCACCGGGCCAGTCGAATCTGTGGCGCCGTCCCTCGTCCAGGGCCAGGCTGATCGCTTCGCGGGCAAACGCCTGGGCAATTTGCAGTTCGCGCACCTGTGAGGGTGTCACGTGTGGGTGCAGCATGCGGTTCAGCACATATTCGCGCAGTTCTTCCTCGCTGATATCGAAAGGCAGCCAGCGAGCGACGCGCTGGAAGCCGACCTGTTGCAAGATTTCACCCACGTTTGGCCCGACGCCGATGCCTGCGTGTACCACCGGCATGAACTCGCCTCGTTCGCCCGCGAACATCACTGTTGTGGTTGAGCCGCCCACGTCGACGGCGGTGACGTTCATGGCATAATGTTGCGCCAGGAAGCGCACGAGGCTGCTTAACGAGGTGGCTGTGGCGACGGGCGGAGAAGAGAACAGGGCTTGCAGGCGGCCATAGCCGGGGATGCGCTGGATCACCTGGGTATTGTACAGGTTGCTTACGGCTGTGCTGGTTGGGCCAAGCTGCGCCTGCGAGATCAAGGGTTCCACTCGCGTGACTTCTGCGCTATTGCCGAGCATGCGGGAGACTGCCTCGACATACTGAGGCGCGCCCGCGTAGACGACGGGAAAGCGCCGCGCCGCCTGCGATGGCCCCTTTTCCTCGCGCTCTTTCGTCACGTTCAGCAGGAGCTGGCAGGCTTCCTGCAAAGGATTAGGGCCGGCGGGGCCATCGGCCAGCCCGACGATCACTGCTGCCTGCGGCTGTATCTCGCGGATGCGCTCTAGCTGGCGTTCCCATTCAAGGGCGATGCGCTCCGGCGTCCATGGCCCCGCGTTCCCGCCCTGCGCTTGAGACGCGGGCAGCGAGGTCGCCATATAGGAGGGGGCCGCTAAAGGATGCGTCTCCGCGTACAGGCCGGAGACGGCCTGAGCCAGCAGTTCTTCCAGGGCCGGACTGACAGCGCCAAGGACGAGCAGGCGAATCGGGCCACCGGCGCTGATGGTGGAAATGAAAATATCCACGCCATCCCCGTCCGCCTCTTCAGGAGTGATGATGCGTCCCTGAGCGATGAAACGCCGCCCGGTGATCGACTCGATGGTCTCGATGGCCTGCATAATCCCTTTTGTGATGTCACCGTGCGGCGTGGCCGTCGTCGGCGCTTCACCGCGAGCCATCAGGCGAAATTGCCCCTCTACCAGCCCGAAGAGCGAAACCTTTGTAAAAACGGTCCCGCAGTCAGCAACCAGGAGGGAGTTAATTGCCGCCGGTTTCTGGCTGCTGGCTGGCCTCGGTCCTCCTTCCACGTGAGATAGTGTTTGCATCTCTGGTATCCTTTTTCTCTCCCCTGCCGGTTTGCCCGGCCTGTCCTGTTATCTGTTCTTATGAGTTCAATCCGAACCACTCACGAATAGTATCGAGAAATCCCCGTCGTGGCGATTTTGCCTGTTTTGTCTGGCCTGCCTGCCCGCCTGGAGCTGGCATGGGCTGACCGGCAGACAGTTGCGATACCCCTGGCTGGTTGCCCATGGGGTAACCAGTCTGATAGGGAGGTTGCCCCTGCGCCTGTTCTTGCTGGTAGCTCTGCGGCCCATAGCCCTGCACTGGCCATGAATAGCCCTGTGCTGGCGCCTGGCCGGGTATCTGTCCCGGCATGCTACCTTGAAGCGGTGGCATGGGTTGTGATGGCTGAAAAGGCGGCTGGCCCTGCGGCCCCGGTTGCGGCTGGTTGGGCAGCATGGGCGCGTTCGAGGAGACGCCAAGCATGGAGGCAAAAACGTTGGCGGCAGCCGCGCTTGACTCCTGCGGCCCGACTGCCCCGCGCGGGCGGCCCGGTACGCGCACGTTCTCGACTCTTGGAGCCATGCCTCCACGCTGATCTGGGCCGGGCTGCCCATCGCCGCTGGCACGCAGCCAGTCAGGTAGAGCGTCCATATCAATAAAGGAAGCTGCCGCCAGGTTGCCCCCGGCTGCAGGTTGCCCCTGCGGCTGTTGTTGTAATGGCCCAGGGGCAGCCGGGGAACCGTTCATATTCATCTGTCCCGGCGGCGATCCCTGACCGTTCTCACGCAGCCAGGGCGGCAATGCATTCATGTCGAGCAGCGAGGAAGCGGGCAGGGCGGCGCCACCGGTCGGCGCGCCGGGCTGTCCCGCCAGCCAGGGAGGCAGCGATTGCGGGTCGATCAAGTCCTGTGCAGATAGCCCTTGAGCCGGGAAGACAGATGGCGGCGGCTGGGGCTGTGGTGGCATCTGTCCCTGTGCCTGCGCAGGCTGGAACGCAAACGCCTGTGGTGAGGCTGGTTGCCCTGGCTGCGCTCTACTCCACGAAGACGCGGGGGGGACAGACATCATGGCAGGCGGCGTCTGCGGCTGAACGGGCCGGGGAGGAACCTGCGGCGCTGGCTGCACCTGTTGTGCAGGCCGGGCCGGTTGTGCTGGCTGCGGGCGCGCTGGCTCGCCCTGCCCCTCTCTTAGCCAGGCTGGCAGAGCATCTGGCTGAATCAGGCTCGAAGCCGCCATGCCTTGCTCCTCGCCCGCATGCTCGCGCATCCATGATGGCAGCGATTGTTCGTCGATTAATGAGCCTGCTGACATGCTCCCGTTGGGGAGAACGGCGCCATCGGTGTTGGGCGCGGACATTGAGGATGGACGCAGAACCGGGTGCGGCCCGGTGAGACCCTGGCTGGCATCGGGGTGTCCCGGCTGCATCCAGCCAGGAAGCGCGCCTTCCTCTACCAGGTCTGAGGCCGAAAAATTCGTGTTGTTGCCCGTCGTGTATGTTGGCTGCGTCCCCGCGCGCAGCGATTGCAGCCATGCCGGTAACTCTGGCTGGTCGGGGTTCGTTTTCCCCGCGCCTGACACGTATTCACTTCGATTCATGACAGGCATGCCGCAATACTGGCAACTGGTTTGTCCACCGGGAATGATCTTCCCACACCGACTACAGCTAATCACGTTTGCTCCTCACTTTCGCCACACCATGACACATCTGTATGACCTCCGCAGTGTAACATGCTTTTTCCTGCTATGCAACGCTCGAAAAGACAAAAGAATACATGCTGATATGATACAATACGCACAAAATCAGGCTGCCAAAAGTACTATGTAGACAGGAGATAGCCATGCATGAGCAAGCTGCGAAAAAGTCCCCTCTTTTACGCCTGACGCTCCCGCTTCCACCCGGCATCAATGAGCAGTATGCGACCGTCGATGGACGCCGCGTCAGTTCCCAGGTGGCCCGCCGTTTTAAGCAGCAGGTCAGGGTACTGCTGCGTTCGCTTGAGCGCCAGGGCGTCATCAGCGCAGAACTGCGCGACCAGTTGCGCCAGGGGTATCTCGCTCTTTTCCTCGATTTTTATTTTACCACTCCCCTGAAACGAGACCTGGATGGAGGTCTCAAGATTACGCTGGACGCCCTCTGCGAAAATCTGGATCTCAACGACAATCGCGTCGTCGATATCCATTTGACCAAGCATATCGACCCCCTGCATCCCCATCTTTACGTCGAGTTAGAGGCCCTCCCCGACTGGCAGTTTGACAGAGAATACAAGTTACTCTGATCAGATACTTTAGTTTCTCTGTGAGCCTTCCTTAAAATAGAACTGGTAAGGGGAACTTTCTGTAACAAAAAGCCCGTAAATGTCTGAAAGGTACTGGTTAAAATATGTGGAAAAAGTCTAAGAGAACCGGACTCGGTCTGTTGCTGAGCGGCATCATTGCCCTGCTGGCCTACCGACGGCGCTCATTGAGCCGCAGCGGCGTGGTGGGGGCTATGATTACCGGCACGACCACCACCGGGATGGGTGGGTGGAACTGGGGCATGACGCTCCTGTTTTTCTTCGTCTCCTCCAGCCTGCTGTCGCATTTTCGCGAGCGGGAGAAGGAGAGAACCGCCGCCGATAAATTTAGCAAGGGGTCGCGGCGCGATCTCGGGCAGGTAGCGGCCAACGGTGGTGTGGCAACCTTGCTCGCCCTCGGCAACGGGCTGACAGCTTCCCCCGCGCGGCGGCAGCTTTTGCTGGCGGCCTATACCGGCGCGCTTGCTACTGCCAATGCCGATACCTGGGCCACCGAACTTGGCGTCCTCAGCCCCCGACTCCCGCGTCTCATCACAACCGGCAAGCGTGTCGCCCCCGGCACCTCTGGCGGCGTTACCCTGGTCGGCACCGTCGCTGCCGCAGGGGGAGCGTTCGCCCTCGGCCTCGTCTCCTGGCTGTTCCAGAGCGAACGGAGCAAACAACTTCCTCTGCTCGCCTTGCTCAGCGGGCTGGGGGGTTGCCTCTGCGACAGCCTGCTCGGTGCAACTGTCCAGGCTATGTACTTCTGTCCTGCCTGTGGACAGGAGACCGAGAGGCGCGTCCATAGCTGCGGCACCCCCACGACGCTCAGACGGGGCCTGCCCTGGCTCAATAACGACGGCGTCAACTTCCTCGCCACCCTCTGCGGCGCGCTGCTCGCCATGTGCTTGAAACCTTTTTTTACAAGCAGGCGTGATGTGGTTGAATGAAAGTAATCCTTTTTGTCGCGGAGGTAGAATCTGTGAGCGATACCCCTGTTGTCGTGGGCATTAATCGGACGCAGGATGGGTCCGTGAGTGTCATGAAAGGCGCGTCTGGCGTCTATAGCCTGCAAAAGGAACGCATTACCCGCAAGAAACACCACTGGGGACGACTGGGCGATGTACCGAACCTGTACATGGGGCGGTTACCCTGGCTCGATGAGCCGGTTGATCTTGTCGTTGAGTGCTATTCTTCCGATAGTGAGGTTGAGAAAGAGCAAGCGTATCATCAGGAACTCAAAGAGACGCTCGCCTTTCGGGGTCAGCCGCGTATCGAGCGTGTCTCCCACCATCTCGCGCACCTCTATAGCGCGTTTTACCCGTCCCCGTTTGAGCAGGCGGCAGTGATGGTTATTGATTGCCAGGGCAGCCCGGTGAAGCATTTTACGGAGGCGTGGTCAGGGGCGACCAGCGCCAATCCTGAACTGCTGGAAGTCTCCTCGTTCTATCGCTGCGAGCGCGGACATGATGGCACTGCCGGGCGGGTCGAATGTATCAGCAAGCAACTGTGGGATGGAGACTGGAGTCGCCCGGTGGGCCTCGGCTGTTTCTATTATCAGCTCACGCGCATGATTTTTCCGGGCGAGGGCAACGAGGGCAAGGTGATGGGTATGGCCCCTTTCGGCAATCCCGACGCGCTGAGCTTGCCGCCGCTGATTGTCGAGGGTGAGCGTGTCTTCATTCCCGATGCCTGGATTGAGCTATTTAAGGAGCGCGACCGCTTCAAATTCAAAGGGGGGACAGGCACTTTTGAAGATTGCGCCAACCTGGCCGCCGCCGGGCAGCAGGCTTTTGAAGATGCCCTGTTACAGGTAGCGGACTGGCTGTACCGGCAGACGGGCCTGACCTCCCTCTGTTTCGCCGGCGGCATCGCTCTCAACTGCTCGGCCAACGGGCGCCTGCGCCGTGAAAGCCCTTTTACGGGCGGCGTCTTCATCCCGCCCAGCCCCCACGATGGCGGCACGGCGCTCGGCTCCGCCATGTACGGCCTTGTCGCGCTCCTGGGCGTACAGAGCGAGTTTCGCTGGGAAAACGATTTCCTCGGCCCGGAGCCAGATGCCTGCGCCCTGGAACGCGCGGTTTCCACATTACCGGATGACCTTATCGTCGAGCGACCGGACAACCCTGTCGATAGCATAGTAGAGTTACTCGATAGCGGGCGCGTGGTTGGCCTCTATCAGGGGCGCAGTGAATCTGGCCCGCGCGCGCTGGGCAACAGAACCATTCTGGCCGACCCGCGCCACCCTAATATGCAGGCATTTATCAACCAGCGCGTGAAGGGACGCGAATGGTTCAGGCCACTGGCCCCCATCGTGCTTGAGGAAGCCGCCGGAAGATACTTTGATATCGAAGGGGCTGCTCCCTTCATGCAATTTGCGTCCGATGTGCGCCCGCAGTATCGCTCGCAGTTGCCCGCCATTACCCATGTGGATGGCACAGCTCGCCTGCAGACGGTGGAGGCGACCAACACCCCCTTCCTCTACGACCTGCTCAAGGCATACGAGGCCAGAACAGGCTATCCGATCCTGCTCAACACCTCCCTCAACGGCCCCGGCCAGCCCCTCGTCGAATCGCCTCAGGATGCCATCGAATGCCTGCGAACCACCGGCATGCACGCCCTTGCCATGCCGCCCTACCTGATCCACAAACGGAACGAGCCGGATTTGCCAGAACGCTCATAAAAACGGTGATAGACGTGTCATGCGGAGCGCGAGCAAAGCATGACACGTCTATCACCGTTTTTATGGTTTGCCGACCCTGTTTGCAGATTCATGAAACGGGCGCGATTTGACGGGGCAAAACGTGTTAAAAGGAGACATCCGCATCCAGGCCCTGACAGGTGTGGAAGAGACGGAAGAAACTTGTAGCATTGTGGAACCGGTGGAAAGAAACTTGACAGAGCTTCTCCCACAGATTATTATAGTTGCGTCAGGATGGAGAGTGGATTTTTTCATGGCATGTTTGGAAGATATTCTGTCATATCCTACCCTGTGCTGTGGTGCCACCGCTACATCCTTGCGAGATGGAGGGAACCGTGCCAGAACATGATGTCGTTGTGATTGGCGCTTCGGCTGGTGGGGTAGAGGCCCTGAGTACCCTTGTCAGCAAGTTGCCGCCTGACCTGTCGGCGGCAGTTTTTATTGTCCTTCATGTTCCTGCCCAGAGCCCCAGCCTGCTGCCAGAGATTCTGAGTCGATCGGGGTCACTACCTGCCAGGCACCCGACCAATGGAGAGCAGATCAAGCACGGACAGATCTATGTGGCGCCGCCCGACCGGCATATGCTGATTGAGCAGGGGCATATTCGCCTCACACGCGGCCCGAAGGAGAACCGGCACCGACCGGCCATCGATGTCTTATTCCGCTCGGCTGCGGTCGCTTATGGGACCCGCGTGATTGGCATTATTCTCACCGGCTCCCTGGACGACGGCACAGCGGGCATGCTGGCGATCAAACGACGCGGAGGCATGACGGTAGTGCAGAATCCCGCTGATGCCATGTACCCCAGTATGCCACAGAGTGTCCTGAACCATGTCCAGGTCGACCACCGTATGCCATTGACCGAGATCGGGCAGATGCTGCCCTCACTTGTGGCTGAACCTGCGCTGTCGCAAGCGGCGTATCCAGTCCCTCAGGAGATGGAAGAGGAAGTGAAAATCGCGGAGATGGACATGGCCGAGATAAACAGCAGCACCCATACCGGGATACCTTCTGCTTTTACCTGTCCCGACTGTAGCGGCACGCTCTGGGAGATTCGCGACGGGAACCTGGTACGCTTTCGCTGCCGCGTTGGCCACTCGTTCTCTCTTGAGAGTATGCTGGCAGGGCAGAACGAGGCGCTGGAACAGGCGCTCTGGGTTGCCCTGGAGACGCTGGAGGAGACGGTGAGCCTCTCACGCCGCATGATGGAAGACGCAAACAGGCGAGGCCAGCAATGGCTGGCGAGGCGTTTTGAAGAGCGCATGCATAGAGCGGAGAAAAACGCGGATGTGCTACGTGACGTTCTCCTGAAAAACCCGCCCATTACCGATGACCAGGTTGTCGATATCGCTCTCGCGACAGGGCAACAGCAGTCGTTTGACGGAGGAAAGCAGGCTTCGCGGCGCCACCAGCAGCATTACTGAAGAACAGAGGGGGCAATTTGAAGAAGGAGTTTATGGGGTATGAGCAAAGAGGTTGAGAAACCAGAAACCGGTGGCGCGGATGGGGCCGGGCAGTCGCCGACCTCAGGAGAGCTGGTCGTAGTTGGTTCCTCGGCAGGAGGGATCGAGGCGCTCTCCATTCTGGTCGGCGCCATCCCTTCGGACTTCCCCGCACCCATCGTCCTGGCGCAGCATCTGGACGTGACCAGACCCAGTAACCTGGATGTCATTCTCAGGCGCCGTTCCAATCTGCCCGTTGAAGTGGTCACCTCGCGCAGCAAGCTGGAGGTCGGCAAAATTTATGTTGTGCCGTCTAATCGACACGTCACGATTAAAGATAGCTATGTCGAGGTGCAGGAAGATCAAAGCAAGCGCGTGCGCCCGCGCCCGTCGGTCGATGCCCTCTTCTCAAGCGCGGCTGAGGTGTATGGCGAACGTCTGATCGCGGTCATTCTCACCGGCTCTGGCTCCGACGGGGCCGCAGGAGCCGTCGATGTGAAGAATGCTGGCGGCACCGTCATCGTCCAGAACCCGCAGACGGCCCGCTATCCCTCGATGCCCCTTGCGCTTCCTCCCACCATCGTGGACTTCGAGACCGACCTGGAACAAATTGGCCCCCTGCTCTACGACCTGCTCAGTGGCGTTCACCTGCCGCGCAGCGAAGAGCGTACCGAGGACGTGCTGCATAGCATCCTCGAACGGGTGAACCGACAGGCCAGCATCGACTTCCATGCTTACAAGACCTCGACCATCCTGCGGCGCATCAGTCGGCGCATGACCGTTACGCGCAGCCGCACGATGCGCGAGTACCACGACTATCTCTATGCTCACCCTGAAGAGGTCGGCGAACTGGTCAAAGCCTTCTTAATTAACGTTACCCAGTTCTTCCGCGATCCCGAAGCTTTCGCCTATCTCAGGAGCGAAATTTTGCCCAGATTGATCGCTCAGGCCCGCTATCGCGACCGCGTGCTGCGTTTCTGGGCGGCAGGCTGCGCCACCGGCGAAGAACCCTATTCGCTCGCCATGTTGCTCACCGACCTGCTGGGGGCGGAACTGCCCGAATGGAGCGTGAAAATTTTCGCTACCGATGTGGACGAGGCGGCAATTAATTTTGCCCGGCGCGGCCTCTATTCCGAGAACCTGCTCAAAAGCGTACCGCCGGAGTACCGCGAACGCTTCTTTGAGCGCGTCGATCAGGGCTACCGCATCTCCAAGACACTGCGCCAGATGGTCATTTTCGGCCAGCAGGATCTGAGTCGTAGCGCACCCTTCCCGCGCATTGACCTGGTACTCTGCCGCAACGTCCTGATCTACTTTACGCCCGAACTCCAGGAATATGTACTCAACCAGTTCGCCTTTTCGCTCTCGCCCAACGGTTATCTCTTCCTGGGCAAGGCCGAAACGGTGCGCCCCACGCAGTCCTTCTACGAACTGGTCAACAAACACTGGAAAGTTTATCGTTGCACCGGTAATGCGCTGCCCATGACGCGCCGCCAGTCGCTCTCGGAGTTGAGTACGCCTCGCCTGGACCGAGGCGCGGGCAATGTCACAGCCCGCAGTGGTGGGAAACAACTGATGGAACAAGAACAAACTCAGCCCGCCTTTGAGCTTGGGCAATTGCGCCGCCTCAACGAGCTGCTCCTGCGCTTCCTCCCCATTGGCATTGTGGTCATCAATCGTTCCTACCACGTGCTGACGGCCAACGGCACGGCCCGGCGGCTGCTGGGCCTGCGCGAGCTTGGCAACGAACATGATTTCCTGCATTCGGTGCGTGGCATCCCCTACACCACCGTGCGCAACACCATCGACACCGTTTTCCGCGAGCGCAGCAGCGTGACCCTGCCTGAAGTGGAACTCGATATCACCGGCGGCGGCAACGGACGATTCCTGACTCTCTCCATTGCTCTTATGCAGATGGAGAGCGGCAGTCAGGACCTGGCGATTATCAGCGTGAGCGATGTCACCGAACAGGTGCAGACGCGCCGCCAGCTCGAATCGGCCCAGGCCGAGCAGGCGCAGTTGATGAACGAGTTGAGCGCCTCTAACAAACGCCTCAATGATGTCAATAAAGAGCTGATGGATGCCAACGAGGAATTGCAGGTCGCCAACGAGGAACTGGTTCTCACGCACGAAGAATTACAGGCATCCATTGAGGAATTTGAGACCACCAACGAGGAACTGCAGGCCACCAACGAGGAACTGGAGACCAATAACGAGGAGCTACAGGCCACCAACGAGGAACTGGAAACCACCAACGAGGAACTGCGCGCTCGTACCGGCGAATTGCAAGAACTCGCCAGCATGCTGGAAAGCGAGCGTGTGCGCCTCTCGGAAATCGCGGAACTGGCCCCCTTCTACATTCTGGTACTGCGCGGCCCGGCTCTGCTGGTGGAAGCATTCAACCCGCGCTATGCCCGCCTGCTAGAAGGCCGCGCAGTGCAGGGTCATCCGCTGGACGAGGTCTTCGACCATTTCTGGGAAGGCGGCCACGAGGTGGTACGCCTGGCCCACGAGGCCTTTCTCCGTGACGAGGTACGCACCACGCCGCCGCTGCGCACGGCGCTGCCAGGACCGCGAGGCGTGCCGGTTGAAGGCTACCTGGTCTACACCATCGTTCCCTCGCATGATATCAACGGGCGCGTCTCCGGCGTGATTATCTATGCCGCCGACGAAACGGCCCAGATTGCCAGAGGCGCGGCGGAACAACTGCAACGACTGAAACTCGTTCTCGACAACGCCTCTGCCGCTGCCCTTGCCCTCTATGATGTGCAGACCACCGAGTTGCTGATGGGCAGCCCGCGTTACCTCGAGATCGTGGCGCAGGTCCATAACCTGCCAGCCGCCAGCCTGATCGGACGTCCATTTCAGGACATTGCGCTGATAGCTTCGCCTGAAGAGGCAAGTCGGTTATGGAACGCTGCTCTGGAGAACCAGTCTCCCGTGCATCGCTCCGAAGTGTACGTGCAGGTGCCGATGGCGGAGAACAGTGAGGAAAGTATCTGGAACTGGACACTGACGCCTATCATGGACACGGAACGACCCGGCACCGTGCGCTTCATGCTCGTCTCTGCCGTCGAGATCACCGAAGAGGTGCAGGCGCGCCAGGAGGTCGAACGGCTGAACCGGGTGAAGGACGAATTCCTCTCCCTTGCCAGCCACGAACTGCTTACACCTCTGACGGCCATGCTGGGTCAGGCCCAACGGCTGCTACACAGGCTGGAGCAGGCCCGGAGCAGCACGACGATGGGTGAGCAGAAAAAAACGTCATTGAGTGTTGAGGAGCAGAGGCAGGCGCTGGAAAGTATTATCCAGCAGATCAGGCGCATGAGCCGCCTCATCGATGAGATGCGCGACCTGACGCGCATACGCGGCGAACTGCTCCAGTTCAATAACCGGGAAAACGTCGATATCGTTGCCCTGGTCAGGCACGTCATCGAACAGCATGAGGCAGGCAGCCGACGGCGTATCAAACTGGAGAGCGGCGAAGAGCATATCACCGGCACCTGGGACGAGGCCCGCGTTGAGCAGGTTCTGGACAACCTGCTCAGTAATGCTCTCAAATACAGCCCGGCTGAGACTCCCGTCACGGTCGGCATCGAGCGCCGCGACAACGAGGTGGTCGTTCGGGTGCGAGATGAAGGGCCTGGCATCCAGGAGGAACAGCAGGCGCATATCTTTGATCGCTTCTATCGTATCGAGAACAATGGCGAGCAGCTCCAGGTCGAAGGTCTGGGTCTTGGCCTCTACATCGCGCATGAGATCGTTCGCCTGCAGGGCGGGCGTATCTGGCTGGAAAGCAAAGAGGGTCAGGGCAGCACCTTCTTCTTTTCGCTGCCCCTCAATCCACAGTCATAATATCTCTTCTTAGAAGAAGGAAGGGCTATCGCAGCGCGAAACAGTCTGTCGGTCGGCAGACTGTTTCGCGCTGCGATGGCCCTTCCTTCTCTTCCCTGTCACCCTTTGCGCCGATGGATACGTGTTAATGTATGGGTATAGAAAATTTCCAGGGATTTCCACGATTTTTGTAGAGCAAGTAGACTGTTTTTGCAAACTTGCTAGAAAGATGGGAGAGCATGAATCATCACCTGCAGGCACCGGCTCAGCTTACCTATATACCTGCGGTTACTATAACTCACGTCACCTTACGCCATTCCTTGCAGAAAGTACCGGTCGTTGTTGCTGGCGAGCCTGAGCGCATCTGTGGCGTCGCGCAACGGGTGGGATACACGGGAAACAGGGATGAGGACCTGGCCATTTACCGGCTCAAGATCAAAGCTGGCGATGACCTGCCAACGATCACCCTGCCCGGCTTTTTCGTCATCGAGGACGGCATATTTAAGAATTACGAGCAGTGGTGCGATGACCGCAAAAGGACACAGGGGCAGGAAGAGGCGGCTGGCCATAGCGAGAAGGATGCTCGGCGATGACAACGGGAGAGCAACTTATCAATCAAGAGGAGGCGCCTGAATTCACCGATGGCATGCTGGCGCAGGAGGTACTCGCGGGCAACCAGGCGGCTTTTGAGATCCTGGTGACCCGCTACAGCACGACGCTGTTTAATTTCATATACCACTTTGTGGGGGATTACGACCGTGCCTGCGACATCTTGCAGCAGGTGTTTTTGCAACTGTACATCAGTTTGCCGATGCTGCGCACCGATGAGCCGTTGAAGCCCTGGCTGTTTCAGGTCTCGCGCAATCGCTGCGTTGATGAATTGCGCCAGTTGAGCCGCAAGCGCGCCATCTACTTCTCCGAACTGGAGACGGTCAACGACGAGGGCGAGTACCCCTCGCTCTTTGCCATCCCCGATCCGGGGCCACTGCCGGAAGAGCAGGTGGAGAGGCGCGATCTACAGCGCCGTCTGCGTACCGCCATTGGTATGCTGCCGCCGCGCTACCGTTCTGTGGTCTTCCTGCGCTACGCCTCGCAGTTGAGTTTCTCGGAGATCGGGCGCGCCCTCAACATGCCGGAAGCCACGGCCAAAACGTACTTCCAGCGTGCCAAGCCGCTGCTGCGCGCCGCCCTGGCCTCTCAACTCATCACCCAGGCCAACCCATGACCGTAAGGCGACGTGTCATACTGAGTGTGCGCTCAGTATGACACGTCGGCATAGATAATCGGGCGGGCTAATTCCCTGACTGCCTTTTTCAGCAAATGCATCTGGGTTCTGGTCGTCTGCTCCGCCGCTTCCGGGTCGACGGCGATGCGCTCATCGAGGAGGGCGAGACCACGCTGGTAGCTGCGAGCAAGATAGCCGCAGTCGTATTCGCCGCATTGCACGACAGCGCGCACTCTGGCTAGCCCGCTTTCCAGCCAGCGGTCGGCACATTCATACCACTCAGCGGTCTGCTTTTCTTTCCCGGCGCTGTGGCCCAGTTCCCCGGCTGTCTCGGCTGCCGCCAGGCAGATTTCGACAATGCTGAGCGGGCTGTGCTGTTTGTCAACATTCTCCTCCAGCGTTTTTGTCAATGCCGTCGTTGACGCTCCCTGCTGCACCACGTGGAGATTTAACACGCCGATGCGGCGGGCCAGCTCCAGAGGAAGCTCGGTGCGGGCCAGTGAGTTTATGAGTTCGTTACAGACATAGGTGGCGCCCATGAGTTCGCGCAGTGCTGTATCCCTGTAGCCGCTCTGGCGAGCGATGGCCGCATGTTGCACAAAGACACGCACGAGATAGGCGCAGGCACTATAGATAATCGTATCCACCAGCCGGGGAGCAGCCGGGGTAGCTTGCTCGGCCTCCTCCACCCCGATAAACAGAGCCTGACGGCATTGCTCTTCGGCCTCGGTGAGCAGGGCGCTGCAGTTTGTCAGCAAGAACGATTTTTGCTTTTCCGCCTTCCTGCTCAACCGCCGTCGGCGCTCACAGAAGTCAAGCAGCACCCTGGCCTGCAACAGGCGAGCCTGCGCCTCCCCCGAACGATCGCCGCCAACCTGGGAGAGCGTCCGACTCTGCATGAGAAAACTGCTCGCTCGCTGATACTCGTGTTCGACCTTCTCAACCGTAACATCACTGCCGTCCGGCGCATTCAATGTCTGATCGATGGCCCCGTAGGTGCAGTAACCCAGCCCGTAATAGAGCGCGGCGGCCGTTTTCATATCGTGTTCGGTGCTGAGGTAGCGGCGGGCCTGCTCATAATGTTCGCAGGCCTCGCGATACATGCCCAGCACCTGGTAATCCTTGCCGCAGTTGAACTCAGCCTGAAAGCCCTGTGTGTTGGCCGTATCACCGGGCCTCTCCTTTAGCTGGTTCCAGAGCTGGTGGGCGCGCAGATGGTAGGCCAGGGCTGTCTGGTAATTGTGTGCGAGGGCATAGTTCTGTCCCAATTCGTTGAGAACAGGTACCTGCATCTCCACAGGAGCCAGCGCCAGCGCGCGCTCGAATGCTTGCAGAGCCTCCGGCAAATCGCCATCCGCCTGCGCCTCGCGCCCCAGCAGAAAATGGTAACGCGCCTGCCTGGCAGGGGGCAGGGCCGCAACCACCTGCGGCGGAAGCGTCCGCAACTGCTGTCGACCCACTACGCTGTTTACGTCAGTGTCTCCCAGTAAGATATCCAGGATGGTCAGTTCCTCATGCCCGGTGACGCGACGTTCGCCGTTTTCCAGCGTCACCGGAGCCAGCATGGCCAGTTGCTTCATGCTCTCCGGCTGCTGGAAGATGTTTGCAAAGTAATCGCGAGGCTTGCCCAGTTGCTCAGAAAAGTATTGTAATGCCTGGGGAGAAGGCACAATCTTATTGCGTTCAACCGCGCTCACATAGGATTTCGAGAATCGGTCTCCCCCAAGTTCCGTCTGTGTCAAATTATACTGCCGTCGTATTTGCCTGATTAGCTCACCGCCCGCTGGTTGCAATGTCTTCAACTCCTTTACCTGGTTCTGTGGGAGAGAATTAAATTATCCTGTTCGCTTATCCGGCCCTTCATACTCGAACCTCTGAAAAACTGGCGAACGCCCCTCTTCTCCCATTTCACCACCCTCTACCCTATCCCACCTTGATTAGCTAGAACAGCGTATATCCTTTCTGGAAAAGGTATATACTAATTCTACTGTAATCAGGTACCAGCGTCAAGCCATGATAAGCCATGATAAGCCAGAGAGCCGGTAGAAATTCAGTATAATTACCTGCCCTTTGTTAGAAGACTTCCAGCAAGCATTGTCCATTTTTTTCAAGTGCTGCTATCCGGGATTGCCACTTGAAAAATGGAAAAAAACATTCATTTATTCGAGCGCCGCTTTATTCTTCCTGGATGTGGAGACCTTGCAGCGAGGCTTGATGCTCCTGCGCGCGTCGGGCATAGCCGGTGGCGCTGCTGAGAATATGCGCGCGTTCGGCCTCCGTCAACGCGCGTACTACTCTGGCCGGGATGCCGATGGCCAGGGAGCCGCCCGCGATGCTTTTCCCCTCGCCGACCAGCGCGCTGGCGCCCACAATGGTATCCGCGCCCACCTGTGCGTGTGAGAGTATCACGGAGTTCATCGCCACCAGCACGCGGTCGCCCACCGTCGCGCCATGCACGATGGCCCCGTGTCCGACGGTGCAATCATCGCCGATGGTCAGCGGCGCGTCCTCATCCACGTGCAGCGTGCAATTATCCTGAATATTGGTGCGCCGCCCGATCACGATGGGGGCCGTGTCTCCGCGTACCACCGCGTTATACCACACGCTTGCCCCCTCGCGAATGGTCACGTTCCCGATCACCACCGCCCCCGGCGCAATAAACACATTCTCTGCAATCACGGGCCAGATGCCCTTATACGGCAGGATTGGCATAATCTTGTTTCCTCCTGAAAATACCAGATGATTTACGGCTTCCTGGCCGAGACCACAAACTCAAACATCTCTTTTTTGGATGAACGCTTACGAATAACACGTATATCAGTATCAACAAAACCTGCTGCCTGAAAAAGGCTGGCGAAAATTGTCTCGACAGGAAGCAGCACATCATAAAATTTTGAATTGCCTATGATATAGTGAATCGTGCCACGCGGTCTGACAACAGTAAACAGTTCGCTGCAATGCACAACCATATCCTCGAAATATTTGTGAACGTAACGGGCAAGCAGCGAACTGTGGGTAGCAATAGCTGTCAGCAGGTTGTAAAAGTTATCAAATGGAACCTTGATCTGTGGGTCCGGCTCCCACCTGTTCAAATTACTGGTAGCGCAGCCCCATGTTCCACCGATAGCCTGCCAGTCCAGTTCCCCGGCATCACGGCCATTATCAAGGTAGTCAAGCCAGTACATGTATGGCCGCAATTCCCGTATGTAGCTCATACGATTAGGGTATGGAGGAGACGTAACCACAAGCGAGTAACGGTTGGCCTTCAGCGTCTCAGAAAGTTTACGAGCATCCTGTAATACTATACATGGCGTTCTACTCATATCAGTGCTTGCCGATTTCAGTAGCAGAGACACAGAGCGTTCCCAGCTCTCTATCACCAGGTCTTCCTGCGTCTCTAAAAAGAACCTCCTCATTTCCTTCTTCTTAAACGACATGGATTGATGCCCGAAACTGACGTTGGCATGTTCGATCATTGTGCGACAAAATGCAATTTTCAGGAGATTACAGGCTCCTTCCGGCAAACATTTTTCCAGTTCCCGTATTTCGCTTATGGCGCGAGCAAGGGAGTTCAGCACATCCTCGTCCCACCATTTTTCAATCTGATGAAGAGGGGGAAGCCATGTGGGTGTACAGTCGGTAGCATGCATGGCCTCTACTACTTTGCCAGACGACGCCTTAAAAGCTGCCAGGTCGTCATTATCATAGGAATAGGTCTTTGCCCGGCTTAACCACAGCAAAAATGGATTTATATCTGTCGTGTCGCACTCAATACCTCGTTCAGCACAGGCAAGAGCAGTCGTACCGGTTCCGCAGAATGGATCAAGAACTATCGGTTCTTCGCAGCTCGCTGTGTCAAGCAAATCTGAAATGAAGTGTATCGAATGTGCGGGGGTCAGGCGCAACCACCCGTAGCGGCTATGTTCAAGGTTGCCTTTGAAGGTCAGGTAATCAAGCCGTTCTGTTACAGTTTGAATTGCCATGTATTACACCTCAGATAATGCAGCTAACACTTTTTCCAGTTCATTCTTGATAGCTTTGGAATAGCTCTCAAAAAAGCCTGCAAGGTCGTAATCCAGCACCTCCTGGCAAAATTTGTACGTGCTATTTGTACTACTGCCAGTTATTGTACCATTTAGCAGCAACCAGCGAGCCTGGACATAGCGTAGTGCTATGTCGCGATCTATTTGAGTGGAAAGCAACAACAAAACAGGGATATAAAAGTAGGTATAGGCGCTTGATGCATTTGCAATATCTGCATTTTGTCGTTTCGAGTCCTTGCTCTTGTATCCCTGTCTCACCTCGAAAACGGCGCCTCGCATATGTTCGCGCATCTCTTCCGACAAAAGCAGTACATCTGCTACTCTCTCTGCCCATTGTCTGATACGGTCTTTTGCTCCCAGGTCCTTTATATCCTCAAAGCAGAGACGCCCATCTAATGTAAGTGTTCTCGTTTTCTCTGCCGCGACTGGTACCTGATACGACCATCTTGCCTGCTCTGTGGACAGATTTAGACTATCTCGTAAAACGGCGCTAAAGACTCTCTCGCTGGCAATACCCAGTTGCCTGTACACAGCTGAAAGAGGAATAAGGGATAACTACACCACCCGTTTGATTGCCCACACAATCTCATCCAGGCGAGGATAATAATGCTCGTCTCGCGGGTTGAAGCTGTTGATGACGACGCGGTTGTAGTGCTGGCCTTCGGCGTGGATGTATTCGTGATCGTTGAGGGCGAGGGCGACATGGGTGATGGCCTTGCTGCCAAAGAAAATCAGGTCGCCTTCCTGCATCTGCGCTCTGGCAACGGAATGGGAGAGGAAATCGTGCTGCTGGTCTGCGTCGCGGGGCAGAAGGTAGCCGCCCATGCGGTAGCAGAGTTGCACGAGGCCACTGCAATCCAGGCCCTGCCAGCTGGTGCCGCCCCAGAGGTAGGGGACGCCGAGGAACTGCCGCGCATAGCCCGTCACTACGCTCGGCGACTGGCGCGGGTAGATGCCCTCGCTCAATTCGGGTGGGCGCAGCGCCAGGTTGGCCCGCTCTAGCCAGGCCGCCCGCTCGCCCGGCAACGCCACCTGCACGCGCGTATCGCGTGACGTGTCCAGCACCGGCAGGGCCGTTGAGAGGTAGACGGTACCGACAGTCTCCTCACCGGCAGCCTCGCCGTAGAGGGGCGCATGTGTCGCGGTTACGACGGCGACGAGGTGCAGGGGGCTGCGGCAGCAATCGCTGACCCAGGTGAATGAGGGGACGATGGGCGTTTCCAGTTGTTCGGAACGTATCCAGCCTTCGTAGTCGGGAAGCCGCACGTGTGTCCAGTTCTCGCGGGTCTCGTCGGCGATGGCGGGAACGTTCATCAGGGCCTGCGTCACCAGTTCGGACGCTGGATCGGGTTCGCGGCGCACATCGGCTACACCTACGGCCACCACATAGGTGTTGTCATCAAACATGTACATTTTCCTTTGACTGAATTTTTCTAGCGCAGGGCGTTACTCATCACGAACATCAGGTTCGCGGGCCGCTCGGCCATGCGGCGCATCAGATAGGGGTACCACTGCGAGCCATAGGGAACATAGACGCGCACGTTGTAGCCCTCCTGCACCAGCTTCTCCTGCAGGTCGCGGCGTATGCCGTAGAGCATCTGAAACTCAAACGCGGCCTTGCTGATGCCGTTATCGCGCGCGAACTTGCGAGTCGCCTGAATTATCGCTTCGTCATGCGTGGCGATGGCCGGGTAATTCCCGCGTAAGAGCAGCGGCTTCATCAATTCGATGTAATTGTGGTCAACCTCGCTCTTGTTCTGGAAGGCTACCGTCTTCGGCTCCTGGTACGCGCCCTTGACCAGACGCACACGCACGCCCTTCGCGATGAGCTTCTCGATATCCTTGCGGCTGCGGTACAGCGCGGACTGGATAACGGTTCCGACATGCTCGAACTGCTCGTGCAGGCGCAGGGTCATCGCCACCGTCTGCTCTGTGTAGGCCGAGCTTTCCATATCGAT
>Ga0209581_1001831_pt1 | contig 22870 bp, 16 predicted proteins | sample Coa_R2_FD_187160 | JGI IMG/M metagenome (GOLD analysis project Ga0209581, IMG submission 187160) | Surface soil microbial communities from Centralia Pennsylvania, which are recovering from an underground coalmine fire - Coalmine... | ecosystem: Environmental > Terrestrial > Soil > Unclassified ...
CAGCCTTCACAAAGACGACGCGTTCCGCGCGCGTCTTGAAAACGTCTTCCAGGCGCGGCCCGAGCCGGTTCATGTCGATGGGCTCCGCATTCAACTTCATGGTCTTATCTTTGTTGATGATGATGACCACGGTGCGATCCTGATTTGGATCCGGCGGCGGCGCATTCGGCGGAGGAGGCTGGGGCACAAGCGCCTCAAGTCCGTGGGGCGTCAGCGGCGTGATCACCATAAAGATGATCAGCAGCACCAGCAACACATCAATAAGCGGCGTGACGTTGATGTCGGCCTTGGCTCCGCCTTTCCCGCCACCCACTGCCATTGCCATAGGTTTTGCTCCTTTTGACTGCTTAAATCCTTTTCCGGTTCTATTGCCCCGCGCCGGCGGCGGCCGTCGCTGCGGGCCGTTGTTCCTTCTGCTTCACCTGCTCGGTCAACAGACCGATCTGGTCGACGCCGGCGGCGCGCAAGTTGTCGACGACATCCGTCACACGCTCGTATCGCGCGCGCGCATCCGACTTGATGTACACCGTTTTGTCAAGCTTGTTGGTCAGCAGGTCCTTCACTTTCTGCGGCAGATCTTCGGCCTTCATCTGCGTATTGCCGGGACTCAGGAAGATTTTCCCGTCGCGGGTAATCGCAATCAGTACCGCATCCTCCTTATCCGCCGCCTGCATTGCGATGGGATTGTGCGTCTTCGCCAAATCAACGCTGGCGCCGTGCTGGAGCATCGGCGTGATGACCATAAAGATGATCAGCAGGACGAGCATCACATCCACCATGGGGGTGACGTTGATGTCCGCCACGACTGGGGGCGCCTTTTTTTTCTCCATCCTGTTCTCCTTCGGAATCCGGTCCGGCGCCTCTGTCCTTACGCGCCGGACCCGATTCCTCTCAACTCGCCGGAACCTCTCCTTGGCTTACTTCACCGCTCCAGCGCGCTGCGTACGCTTCAGGAAGTAGTCGATCAGTTCGGAGCTGGAGTTTCCCATCTCGACGTCAAACGCCTCCACCCGGTTGGTGAAGTAGTTGAACATCCAGACCGCCGGAATCGCCACAAACAGACCGACCGCGGTCGTGACCAGCGCTTCCGAAATGCCGCCGGCAACCGCGCCGAGACCCGTGCTCTTTTCGGTGGAGATGCCGCGAAACGCGTTGATGATCCCGACCACCGTCCCGAACAGTCCGACGAACGGAGCGGTTGAGCCGATCGTCGCCAGGCTGCTGATGCCGCGTTTCAGTTCGGCGTGAACGATTGCTTCGGCGCGCTCCAGGGCTCGCTTTGAGGCTTCGATTTCCTCACCCGGAATCTCCGTGCTCATCTGATGCGCACGGAACTCCTGCAAGCCGGCGACCACGACCTTAGCCAGGTGGCTCTTGTTATAGCGATCGGCAATCTTGATCGCTTCATCCAGCTTGCCTTCGCGCAACGCGCCGGCGACTGCCGGAGCAAACGCGCGCGACTGCTTGCGGGCGCCGTTGAAGGCGATCAGACGGTCGATCATAACCCCGATCGACCATGCCGACATGATAAACAGAATAATGACCACGAGCCTAGCGAGCCAGCTCATCTGGCCCCACATGGCGCGCGGGTCAAAGCTGATGGCGGGCCCGGTGCTCTCCTGGAGCAGCATGAAAGCCCATACTTGCAACTGTAACAACATTGTTCTCTCCTGCGAGTTGATTTAGACTGACGAAACTTTGTGCACGATACACACACTCCTTACTGCGACGCCGGGCCTCGCCGTTGGGATCAGCCGCTCAAGGTGAAGTTCACGTCGATCGTCGTGACCACCTCGACCGGCTCTCCGTTCAGCATCGTGGGCTTGTACAGCCACTGTTTCACGGCTTCGGTAGCAGCCGGCACTAACAGCGGGTGCCCACTCACCAACTGAAGATTCTGGATCGTGCCATCTTTGCCGATAATGGCGGTGAACCGGACAGTGCCCTGCACCCGGGCCTGACGCGCCAGCGGGGGATACACAGGCGTGACCTTCCTGATCAGGTTGGCGGCCTGGACGTTGCCGCCTACGCGAATCCGCTGCGGCGGCTTCGGCTGCTCCTTGGGAGGTGGAGGAGGCGGAGGCGCTGCGCTCGGCACGGAACCGATCACGCCGCCAATCACGCCGCCGGCCACGCCGCCCGGCACGCCGCCCGGAACGCCGCCCACCACGCCCGCCGACGCCGACGGAGGCGGAAGCTCCTCTTCCTTAATCTGCGCAATTTCTTTGGGGATGACCTTGGGCGCCATCAGCCGGCCCGCATCGAATTGCTTCGGCGCCACCTTGACAACCTTCGGCGGCGGAGTTGCAGCGGGCGGAGGAGGCGGCGGAGGAGGCGGCGGAGGAGCGACCAGGAAGCTGGTCAGCGTCGCCTTGGGCAGCGTGTCGGTGTAAATCAACGGGAGCAGGACCATCACGCCAATCAGCAACACCTGAAGAATGAACGATACAATCACCGTCCACCCTTTGTTGGTCTTGCTCCGTCCTTCCACGAATGTTTGTTCAAACATTGCCTTTCCCCTTAGCATGGCAGCCGGGTCAAAGGAACCGGCGCCTTATCTCGTTCTAACGGCCTTCTTCCCGGCGGGTTCTTTCATTGCCGCCACTGCCGCCGGCGCGACCTTCTTCTTCTCGCGGAAATCGTGCCAGAAGACAAGGATCGGGCTGGCGATGAAGATCGACGAGTACGTGCCGACAATGATGCCCACCACCAGTGCAAACGCAAATCCATTCAAAACCGGCCCGCCAAACAGAAACAGCGACAGAGCCGTCAAAAACGTCAAACCCGAAGTCAATATCGTCCGGCTCAGGGTCTGATTGATGCTGATGTTGATCAAGGGCTCGAACCTTTCGCGCCGCATGATCTTCAAATTTTCGCGAATTCTGTCAAACACCACAATGGTGTCGTTCATCGAGTAACCGACCAGGGTCAACAGCGCCGCGACCACCGTCAGGTCGATTTCCTTGTTGAATATCGAAAACAGCCCGATGGTGATAATGGTGTCGTGGAACACCGCAATCACCGCCGCTACCCCGTAAATCCATTCAAACCGGAAGGCGATATAAACCAGCATCCCGCCCAACGCGTACAGCGTCGCAAGAATCGCTTTGGTCCGCAACTCCGCCCCCACCTTGGGCCCGACCACCTCGGCCGACAGAATGCTGAACGGCGCCAGCGCGCACTCCTGTTTTAACACCGAAATAATTTGCGGCGTTACGCCCGGAACCCCGGCCAGCTCATCGAAGCTCTTCAACACCCCCATGCGCTGGGTGTTCTTGAAATCAATGATCGATTTCGCCAGATTCTGCAACTGGTCTTCGTTTATCGCAACGCCCGCACGTTGTAAAGGATCGCGAATCCGGTCCGCCAGCGCCTGAGCCCCGACATTGTTCACATCCAGCTTGTCAGAGCCTCCGCCGAACGCCGACTCGAGTATCTGCTGGATCGCCTGGCGGTTCGCGTTCAGCGTGCGTTCTTCCTGAATCTCTGTCCCAATAAGGACCTGATTCGGCTTGCTGGTCACGTTCACCACCGAGATTTCTCCCGGGATCTTGGCCGACAGCAGGCTCCGGATCTTATCAATCGGGGGCTGCATCGCAAACTGCACCGTCATCAACGCCCCGCCGCGAAAGTCAATCCCGTAGCGCGGTCCGCCCTTCAACACGAGGCTCGCCAGTCCAGCCGCGGTCAGCACCAGCGAAGCAGTGATGAACGGCCACTTCTTGCCTAAAAAATCGAAGTTTGTATTCTTAAATATCTCCATCGAAGCCGCTTCGCCGGCCTGTTATTGTCTTAGACACCGGCTCCCACCCGTCAGTTCCCGTCATCTCCAAAAAGTTACCACCATCGCGCGTGGCACATTTCCCAGATGCGTTGCCTTCCCCTTAAACCTCGGAAAACACAGCGAAAGCACCTAAATACTCAGCGCCGCAACCTGCCGCTTGCCGGACAGCTCGGCATCGAAAATAAACCGCGAAACAAACACCGCCGTAAACAAGTTCGCCACCAGACCGATCACCAGCGTCACGGCGAAACCTTTGACCGCCGTCGTCCCGAATATGAAAAGGAATGCACACGATACCACCGTGGTAACGTGGGTGTCGACAATGGTCAAAAATGCTTTATTGAACCCGGTGTCGATGGCGGCGAGAACTGCCTTGCCATTCCGCAGCTCCTCCCGGATGCGCTCAAAGATGAGAACATTCGAGTCTACCGCCATACCTACCGTGAGGATCACGCCAGCAATACCAGGCAGCGTCAGTGTCGCGTCAAACCACGCCAGACAGGCAATTAAAATAATTGCGTTCAGGATCAGCGCCAGCGTGGCGTTGATTCCGGCGCGCTTGTAGTAGATCAGCATCGCGACAATCACCGCGATTATACCCGCTAACCCCGCATAGATGCCGTCGCGGATCGAGTCCGCGCCGAGCGCCGGGCCGATGCTGCGTTCTTCAAGATAAACGACGCTGGCCGGGAGTGATCCGGCGCGCAGGTTCAGGGCCAGATCGGCCGCCTCCTCGCGGTTCGCAGCGCCCGTAATCCGCCCCGTGTCGCCAATCCGGTTCTGGATGGTCGGCGCGCTGAGCACCATCTTGTCCAGCACGATGGCCAGCCGGTTGCCGATATTCGCTTCGGTAAAGCGCTCGAATCTCTTCGCCGCATCCTGCGTCAACACGAAATTCGTCTCCCAGCGGCCCATTTCTCCCTGCTGGGCATGGGCGTCGCGGAGATCGCGTCCGGTGATCACCGGAGTCCGGCTCACCAGATACCAGCCCTCGCTCTGGCCCGCCCGTGGAACCGCCTTCAAAAGCTGAGTATTGAGCGGCAACACGCCGCCATGCTTGGCCAGCGCCTCTTCCCGTGTGGCAAACGGCCCGTCTTTGACTTCATCGAGCTCCAGCATCGCCGTGGTTTTCAGGATCTCTTTCACTCGCGCCGGATCGTCCACGCCGGGCATCTGGACCAGAATCTCAGGATTCGTCTCCGAACTGCCGCGCTGTTGAACGGTGGCCTCGGCCAGACCCAGACCGTTGATCTTCTTTTCGATCGTGTTTCTGGTTTGCGTGACGGTGTCCTTTTGCAGCTTCAGAGCCTCCGACGTGCGCAGGTTTAACCGGTAATCGGTTGCATTGACGGGCGTAAGGATCCAGGTTTGGCCGAATTCATTGTTAACAAGCTGGCGGAAGTCGCCGGCCTTTGTGGCTGGAACGCCGCGGACATTGATTTGGATCTTGTCCGCGTCGCTGATGGTCTGAGGATCGTTACGATCGATGTTGCCCGGCAGAATGTCGATATTGGCCTTACGCGCAGCTTCCTGGAGCCGCTGAATGGTCGCGTCCGCCTCGGCCTTGAAGGCGTCCTGCACCTGGACCTGCATCACCAGCTGGCTGCCGCCCCGGAGATCCAGGCCGAGACGGATGTTCTTCTTGAAATTGTTGGCTATGTCCGCTCCGGATTTCGGAATGCCGATGATTCCGTACACGCAGATCAGCAGAACCGCGGCGATAATCGCGGCTTTGATTTTCAGGCTTCGGTTCATTGGAGTACTGTCTCGTCTCGGCGCGTCGCTCGTCGCGATTCGGCCGTTCTACGCTTTCTTGGCCTCTTCAGGCACCAGGCCGGCGACCGCGCTGCGCGCAATCTGGAGTTTTACATTATCAGGCTTTACCCGCAGAATCACCGTGTCGTCGGAGTTAACGGCAACGATGGTTCCTACCAGTCCCCCCGTGGTGAGAACGGTATTCCCGTTCTGCAGCTCTTTCTGCATCTTCTGCGTCTGCCGCCGCTGGCGCTGCATCGGCAGGAACACCAGAAAGTAAAAGATCGCGATCATCACGATCATCAGGCCGAAGCCGAATGCCGGATTGCCGCCTTGCTGCTGGAGCAGAATCAGCGTAGAGTAAACCATCACGCGTGTAACTGGCTATCGCGGGAACCGTCCCGGGACCGCTCTGTGGAGTAGTATATCTTTAGTTTAAAACAAGGAGAGAGCTGCGACTACTGCTGTCCTGCTTCGGTTTCCAGCCGCGCCGAGCGAGCCGAGCGCAGCAGCTCATAGAATCTCCCGAAAATGATAGCCTCCCTGATCCGCCGCATCATGTCAAGATAGTGCCTCAGGTTGTGGATCGTGGCCAGGGTCGAATACAGAATTTCGCCGGCCTGATAGAGATGCCGCAGGTAGGCGCGGCTGAACGTCCGGCAAGTGTAGCAGTCACAGTCGGGATCCACCGGCGCCGGATCATCCCGGTACCGGTTTTGCTTGATGATGAGACGCCCGCGCGTGGTGAACAGATAGCCGTTGCGCGCGTTGCGAGAGGGAAGCACGCAATCCATCATGTCAATGCCCCGCGCGACATATTCCGGCAGCTCGGCCGGCATGCCAACTCCCATGACGTAGCGCGGCCGGTCCCACGGCAGTAGCGGCGCGGAAACGTCCACCATCTCCAGGCTGAGCGGTCGCGGCTCGCCCACCGACAAGCCGCCGATAGCGTAGCCCGGCGCGTCGATTTCGACGAGCTCGCTTGCGCATTGCTGTCGCAAATCCGCGTACATGGACCCCTGCACGATCGGAAAACAGGCCTGCTGCTCCGGATCGGCGGCTTGACGATACCGCAGAAACCCGGCGCGAGCCCAGGCAATCGTACGCTGCACCGAATGCCGCGCAGCCTCATGACTCACCGGATACGGCAGGCATTCATCCAGCACCATCATGATGTCGCTGCCCAGCGCCAGTTGAACATCGATCGCCGACTGCGGCGTAAACAGGTGCGCATCTCCGTTCAGGTGCGAACGGAACAGCACGCCCTCGTCGCTGACCCGGCGAAGCGCATCCAGGCTGAACACCTGAAAGCCGCCTGAATCGGTCAGAATAGCCCGCGGCCAGGACATGAACCGGTGCAGCCCCCCCATCTGCCGGATCAGCTCATGCCCGGGCCGCAGATACAGATGATAGGTGTTGGCCAGGATGATGCGCGCGTCGAGTTCGCCGGCCAGATCGCGCTGGGCCACCGCCTTGACGGTCGCCTGGGTGCCCACCGGCATGAAAACGGGCGTCTCAATGACGCCGTGGGCCGTGTATATCAGCCCGGCGCGCGCCCGCGTCACGGGACACTCCGCCTGAATTTCAAAGCGCAAATTCGATTTTCGTGACTGCCGGCGGGTAAAAGCAAATGCCGGCCGGCGAAGAGGCGTCGTTCCTTATGAACCGGTTCATCCACTCGATGATCGGTCCGCCGATTCTTCCGAGGAGTCTGGCCTGGCCTGGGCTTGACAGGCGTGAATCGATTCACATATCATCGGAAGCCACAGGGGAACGCGCGGCTGGCCGCGCTGTCTTCGCCCGGGCTCAATGAGCGGACGCAAAATCATTCTTCTGGCATTCGCGCTCTGCGTAGCCGTCGCGGTCCGCCGCTGGCGTCCTTCAGCGCTCCCCGTACAGGCCCAGACGCCCTCCTTGGCCCGGCAGACAGCGCACGGCTTTCAAATCACCTTCGGGGTGCGCAACCCCACGCACGGACGCGTTTGGTCCGGCGGCATCCGGCCGCCCGCGCGGATCCGCTCGATTCAGGGCTGGCATTTCGGAGTGGACGATTCCATAGCGCCGCCGGATCGATGGAACATCACGCTGGAGATGATCGGCGGCGACGTCGCGGCTAAAGGGATCGTCCTTGACCTTGTGTCGCCGGAGACCCAACCCGTAACGGTGTTCACCCGCTACGGGGATTTCACGTTCACGCCGGCCGACATCCCCTACGGCGCACGGTACGATGTCGAGATCTTCCGCGGCGATGTCACCGTGGAACGCGTCCCCATGCCGCAGATCGTGACAGGTCCCGAATCCGAAGATGACGATCCGGCGCTGCTGCGCACCCGCGCCGGCGATTACTGGCTTGCATGGGTGGCCTATCGCACGCTCCGGCGCCAGGGCTACAACTACACCGGCGCTGACCAGGTCCTGGTCGCGCACGGCCGCAACGGCCGCGACTGGGACGCGCCCGTCCCGCTCACCCCGCCCGGCGATCACTTTCGTGTAGCGCTGGCTGAAGATGGGCGCGGGCGGATTTGGTGCATCTATTCTGAACAAAAGCGGATGGGAACGGGCAACTTCGATCTCTACGGCCGTTCCTTTGATGGCGCGACCTGGTCGGCGGAGCAGCAACTGACCAGCAGCTCAATGCCCGATATCTTCCATCGAACGGCCACTGCGCGCGACGGGACCGTTTACCTGGTCTGGATGGGCTACCGCACCGGACCGAAGGACGCCGCCCCCCAGAGCGAAATCCTCATGCGCGTGCTTTCCGGCGACCGCTGGTCAGACGAGATCAATCTCAGTCAGTCCGAGGATGATGATTGGGAACCCGCGGTGGCTGTCGACAGTACGGGGCGCGCATGGATTACCTGGGATTCCTATCGTTCTGAAAACGGCGGCGCGCCAACTTACGATGTGTTGTTCCGAACATACTCCAAGTCCGGCTTAGGAGCAGTGCAGACGATTTCAGCGACGCCCTTTGCGGAAATGCGGACCAGCGTGGCGGTGGACGGCCGTGATCGCGTCTGGGTGGCATGGGAACAAGGCGGAGTCAACTGGGGCAAGGACACGGGCTATGCCAACCCGCAGCATCATATTTGGCTGCGGCCCGGAGGATCACGCCTCTACGGACCCCCCGATTCACGTTCGGCGCTCTACAGGCGCCCGCGGTTAGCCGTCTTTGAAGGCGGCCAGTGGCGCGAACCCGCTCGGCCGCTCGAGACCGCCTGGCCGGACGAGTTGAGACAGAACCTGTACATGAGTCCGCGCGTCGCCGTAGACGGCAATGGCCATGTCTGGGTGCTCGTCAGGCATCAACTGATTGCTCAAGGGCGCAATGGCGGCCAGTTCTTCGACATCTACGCGACCACGTTCACCGGCGGAGCCGGCGAAGGCCGATGGCTGCCGCTGGTCCTTGTACCCGGCGGGACCGGCCGTCAGGATACCGTACTCGCTGCCGCCCCGGCCGATGACGGTATCGCTCTCGCGGTGGTCGGCGATCACCGCCATTTCCCCGTACCGCTGCCCATCAATCACGACATATCGACCCTGCTTCTGAGCGCCGATGGATTGCGGCAGACAGACCCGGCGCTCCGGCCGTTTCATCCCAGCGCGCCCGGGCCGTTCCGCATCACTCACCCGGACGAATCCCGGCAGGTCGCAGCCGTCCGCAATTATCGAATTCAGGCCGGCGATCGCACCTACAAGATTGTTCGCGGCGACGTGCATCGCCACACGGAGATCTCCATGGACGGAGCCATCGACGGCAGTCTGTGGGATCTTTACCGCTACGCAATTGACGCCGCCAATCTCGATTACGTGGCCGTCACCGATCATAATTACGGCGCATGGCTCGACACCGATGAACCGGAATCGCCCAACACCGACAACGAATATCAGTGGTGGCGCACCCAGAAATCTGCGGATCTGTTTTATGCGCCCGGCCGCTTCGTGCCGCTCTACGGGTACGAGCGCTCTGTGAACTTTCCGCGAGGCCACCGCAACATCCTTCATGTCCGCCGCGGCGTCTTCAGCTATCGCGTTCCTAAGTTGTTCATATCCGAGCGGCCCGAATTGATCGAAAGCGACGTCCGCGGCCTGTGGGACTACCTCCGATCTACGCGCGGCATCGCGCTCCCGCACAGCACGGGAACGAACATGGGGACGAACTGGCGCTTTCATGATGACGAACTGGAGCCTGTCGCAGAACTCTACTCCGGCGATTGGGGCGGCTTCGAGGCCGAAGGCCAGCCCCGCGCCGCCACGAAAAGCGCGCCAGGCGGCGGTTTCAGCGGGCGCGCGCCCTTTGTGAACGGTCTCATCTGGAACGCGCTGGGCGCGGGGTACAAGCTGGGCTTTATCGCGTCGAGCGACCACTGGTCAACCCACATCGCCTATGCGAATCTGCTGACGCCGGATTCGATCGTCACTCGCGCCGACCTTCTGGATGCATTTCGAAATCGACGCACCTACGCCTCCACCGACAATATTGTGCTGGATTTCACGGCCGGCCCTACCGTTCAGGGCGGCGAAATACGGGCCGCGCAAAGCCCGACGTTCCACATCCACGTCAACGCCACCGAACCCATTTTGCGCCTGGAAATCATCAAGAATAATCGCATCGTGTTCAGCCGAGGCGCGGACCCGCCCCCTGCGGATCCGAGAGTCCTCGACTTTTCTTATCGCGACAACGAAGGCTTCAGCGACACGAGCGTTGCGCCTACCGACCAGATTCACGACTGGAGCGCGCCGGAAACAGGAATTCGCCCGCGGCCAGCGGAAAAGGCGGCATACTACTACGTTCGCGTCATCCAGCAGTTCAGTCCGCAGTTCCCGGAGCGTGAAGGCGAAATCGCATGGTCCTCTCCAATCTATGTCACGCAGTAATTCTTCCTCCTGCCGCGCGGCTGACAGGAAACACAATACGAGGGTTCGCAATATGACGAGACGCTTAGCGCCCGCAATTCTCAGTTTGGCGGTTGCAGCCGCCGCGGCTCAAACCGGTCCGTATCGCGCGATGTCGCGCGCTCAACTGCGCGACAAGATCGAGGGGGGATGGGCCGGCCAGATGATCGGCGTGAGTTACGGCGCTCCGACCGAGTTCACCTCGCTGGCCAAAATCATCGAAGGCCCTTTGCCTTCTTGGACCGTGGACCGCGTCTCAAACTCGCTCCAGCAAGACGATCTGTATGTCGACATGACCTTCGCGAAAGTGCTGGACGATAAGGGTCTGGACGCTACGACGGAAGACTTCGCCGCCCTGTTCCAGAATGCCAGGTACAGCCTGTGGCACGCCAATCTTGCAGCTCGGCGCAATATCAGGCGCGGCGTTCCAGCGTCCTTAAGCGGCAGCCCGAAATATAACGCCCACGCCAACGACATCGATTTTCAGATTGAGGCGGACTTCATCGGTCTGATGGCGCCGGGACTTCCCCAGTCCTCAAATGACATCGCCTGGCGCGCCGGCCGCGTCATGAATTACGGCGACGGCATTTACGGCGGAATGTTCGTCTCCTGCATGTACGCCTCGGCGTTCTTCGAAACCGATCCACGCAAGGTGGTCGAAGCGGGCCTGGCCTGCATCCCCGCGCAAAGCCCATACGCGCGCGTCATCGCCGACGTGCTCGCGTGGTCGCGCCAATCGCCCGAGGACTGGAGAAAGGTCTGGCGTCTCATCGAAGAAAAATGGGACCGCCGCGATCCATGTCCAGCGGGCGCGCTGCGCCCCTTTAACATCGACGCCAAATTGAACGGCGCCTACATCGCGCTTGGGCTTTTGTACGGGAACCGCGATTTCGGAAAAACAATTGAGATCGCCACGCGCGCAGGACAGGACTCCGATTGCAATCCCGCAAGCGCAGGCGGCGTCCTCGGCGTCATGCTCGGATACCGGCAGATTCCTGCTGAATGGAAGAAGGGCATCGACGGCATTGCCGGCAAAAAGTTCGAGTACACCGATTTCGACTTTCATTCCATCGTCGAAAGCACCGAAAAACGCGCCCTGGCGCTGGTGCAGCGGAACGGGGGCTTCCTTCAGGGCGACACGATCAAGATCAAAACGCAGGCCGCAAAGGCCGCCAGACTTGAGCTTTGGGATGACTACGGCTCTCCGGTGGAACGCATCGGCGCTGAAGACCCCCGCTGGACCTGGAGCGGCGCGTGGCAGGCGAAGGAAATGAAGACGCGGCGCGGCTCGCTGTCCGCGCGGATCTCTGCGCAAAAAGGGGCCGAAGCGCGCTTTGCGTTCGACGGCGCCGGGGCGATCCTGGTGGGCCCGTATTTGCCCTCGGGCGGAAAGGCGGACGTTTATCTTGATGGCAAGCTCGATCGCACGGTCGATGTGTACCCCGATGAGGATCACGTGAAGTCGACGGAAGCCCTTTGGCATGCCTTTGGACTTCGTCCGGGCAAACATAACCTCCGTTTGGTCGTTCGAGGAGAGCCTTACCCCGGTTCCCGAGGCGCAGATATCCAGATCGACGAAATAGTGATCTTTCGGTAAGGATGCTGGCGCAGCGGTCGCCGCTGCGCGCGGAATTGTCGTCACATTGCCCGGTGGATGCTCCGGGTCGGGCCAAAGCAAACAGAAGGGAGTTCCATGCTCAGCCGGATGTGGTTTACCTCAACGCGCAGGATGCTTGCCTGCCTTGCAACTCTGATGGGCTGCCATGTCGCATATGGCCAGGTCGGTTCCATTCGAGGCGTCGTCACGGATGCGTCCGGGGCGGTCATTCCGGATGTTGAAATCATCGTCACCAACGTGGCCTCAGGCGTCGCCCAGAAGGCGATTACAAACGCAAGCGGCGCCTACGCCGTAGCGTTTCTGAATCCGGGCGTGTACCACGTCCAGGCGACAAAGCAGGGCTTCGCCCCAGCGACCCGCGACAATTTGAAACTGGACGTCGAACAGATCGCGCGAGTGGATTTCACTCTGGCGGTCGGACCAGTCTCGCAGGCGGTTGAAGTGTCCGCCGCTGCCGAGCTGCTCGATTCACAAACGTCCGTGGTTGGGCAGGTGATTACCAACCGGAGCATCGTTGAACTCCCGCTGAACGGCCGGAACTACCTGGAGCTCGCGCGACTGACCGCCGGCGTGACGCCCGCCAATGGAAGCCGCGAGAATGCGGCCGGCGCATTCAGCGCGGTCGGCCAGCATGGGTCCCAGACCAATATCAGCTTGGACGGCATCGATAACAGTTCGCGGCTGTCCGGCGGCATTCTGGGCAACGAAGCCCAGATCGTAACGCCCTCGATCGATTCCGTGGCTGAGTTCAAAGTGGTCACCAACAATAACTCTGCCGAGTACGGTTTCCGTCTCGGCGGCGCAGTTATCGTTTCCACTAAGTCCGGGACCAACGCTCTCCACGGTTCCTTGTACGAGTTTCTGCGGAACGACAAGCTGGACGGGGCAAACTTCTTCGCCGTGGGCCGGCCCAAGCCGGAGTATCGGCAGAACCAGTTCGGCGGGACCCTGGGCGGCCGGATCATCAAAGACCGCACCTTTTATTTCTTGAGCTACGAAGGTACGCGTATACGATCCGGGCAAAGCTCGACGACAACCGTCCCCCTCCCGGCTATGCGCGATGGCGATTTCTCCGGAGCTAAGCCGCTTTACGATTGGGCCACCACCGCCCAGGAAGCGACAGGCCGGTACGTGCGGCAACTGTTCCCGGGCAACCGTATTCCGTCCAGCCGCTTCGATCCGGTCGCCGCAAAGGTAATCGCCTTGTACCCGCTGCCCAACCTGCCCGGGCGCGTCAATAATTTCTTCTACTCACCCGTTTCACAAAACGACACCGACCAGATCGATACCCGCATCGACCATAATTTCACGCAAAACCACCGTCTTTTTGGCCGCTACAGCCGGCGCCGAACGGACCGGGTGAATCCCGGTTCGCTCCCGCTTCCTGCCGATGGCGGCGGCTGGGCCACCGAAGGCATCGTAGGACACAGCGGCGTCGCCAATCTCAATTCCACGCTTTCGCCAGCATCGAATAACGAGTTTCGAATCGGCATCACGCGCGGCGATACCACGCGCGACATCCCCTGGACCGACAATTACAATCAAAGGCTCGGCATCGCAGGCATCCCTGATCTCGGCAGTCTGAACCAGCGGGGCATGTCGCGCTTCCAGCCTACAGGATATGCGCAGCTGGGCGCCGCAACGTTCTGGCCAAACTACAACAACCTGAATTTGTTTCAAGCGGCGGATAACTTTCTGTACATTCACGGCCACCATGCAATAAAGATTGGGTTCGATTTTCGCCGGGAGAATCTGGGACGCGTCGCGGCGCGGTTTGTGCGAGGCTACTTCGCCTTCGACGGATCTTTTACGCAGGACCCCAATAACCGCGGCAATACAGGCGACGCCATGGCTGACTTCCTGCTGGGCGCCTCCAACAACTCGACGCTTGGCAATCAGAACGGCGAGATTGCGGTCACCCATAACTACTCGGCCTTTTTCCAGGATGACTGGCGCATCACTCCGCGGCTGACGCTGAATCTCGGCGTTCGCTGGGACATGTTCGGACCGCCAAGTTTCAAGAAGCTGAAAGAGTACCCCGTAAGCAACTTCTTGTTCACGTACGGCGCCCAGAATTATCAAATCGTCAGGCCCAAAGACGAAAGAGACTGTGGGTGCGACCGCGATTGGAATAACTTCGCGCCGAGAGTCGGTTTCGCCTACCAGGTCACGGCGAAAACCATTGTCCGCTCCGGCTTCGGAATCTACTATGGCGAGCCCGATGCGATCTCGTTTTTCGGCGACGCCCGTTTCCAAAATCTGCCGCCGGAGTTCACCGAAATCACGTTTCCGTCCGACCGCCTGCTGCAGCCCTCGAATATTGTGTCCAAGGGCTTTCCTCCAGGACTGATCCCGGCTATGACGGTCCAGGAAAACGTGTTCGTCAACACAGCGCCGAAGTTCATTCCGACGCAGTACTCCATGCAGTGGTTTGCGGACTTTCAGCGCGAGTTGCCCGGGCAGATGGTGCTCACGCTCTCCTACCTCGGAAACGGCAACCGGCACATGACCCAAATCCGCAACATCAATCAACCGCTTACGCCTGGTCCCGGATCGGTCAAATCGCGCTCGCCATGGCCATACTTCGGCTGGATTGTGTTCCGCGATCCAGCGGGCAATGGCAGCTATAACGGCGCCGCGGTGAAACTGGAGAAGCGCTACTCCCAGGGCCTGACCGTGATGGCGGCCTATACCTATGCGCATGCCATTGATAACGTCGCTGAAGCCCTTACCAGCGCCGGCGGTCAGGAGTTGCAGGATAATTACGATCTCCGCCGGAATCGCGGCAATTCGGTCTTTGACCTGCGTCAGGTCTTCGTCACAAGCGCGATTTACGACCTTCCTTTTGGGCGTGGCAAACGCTGGCTGAACAAACGCGGCCCGCTGGAATTGGCGTTGGGCGGATGGCAGGCGGGCGGAATTCTGACCCTGCGTACGGGATTGCCCTTCACTGCGCTGGTCAGCACCGATATCTCCAATACCGGGACCAGCAATCCCACCGGCGGCGCCGCCAACCAGAACCATCCGGACCGCATCGGCAACGGAAATCTTCCCGCCAGCCAGCGCAGCATCAACCAGTGGTTCGACGTTTCCGCCTTCGCGATCCCCGCCAATTACACCTTCGGCAACAGCGGCAGAAACATCCTGTATGGACCCGGCGCGCGCAATCTCGATTTGAACCTGAACAAGAATTTCGCGATTAGCGAGATCAAGCGGATCGAGTTCCGTGCGGAGGCCTTCAACGCCTCAAACACGCCCCATTTCGGCCTCCCGGCAGCAAACATTAATTTACCTACGGCTGGCCGCATCACTTCGGCGGGCGCGCCGAGGCAAATCCAATTCGGGCTGAAGTTCGTATTTTAACCCTCGGATGGCGCGTTCATCTGCGCCGGCCCTCCGGCGCGCGCGGCCGTTGACTCGCGGATTTTCAGCTCCGGCTCGAGAGACAGCGCTAAGGGCCGCTCTGAGGCAATCTCATGATTGATCCGCTGGATCAAGATCTCAGCCGCCCGGTAACCAATTTCGTAGGCGGGCTGCGATACGACGGTGAGCTGCGGGCGAAAGACGTCCCCGCCAGGCACATCATCGAAAACCGCCAGGGCGGCGTCCTCGGGACATCGGAGATTCAGCTCCTGAATTGCCTTGTAGGCGCCCATTCCCATCGTGCCATTCAGAACGAAGAGCGCCGTGGGCCGCGGATGGGTCAGCAGAAGGTCCTTGGCCAGACGATAACCGCTTTCAAAACGAAAGTCGCCTTCCCGGATCAACGCCTTATTGAAAGGGATGCCCGCTTCGCGCAGCGCCAGGCGGCAGCCTTGCAGGCGATCGCGCGCCGTCTGCAATTTGCAAGGTCCTGTGATGACGCCAATACGCGCGTGCCCCATTGCGATCAAGTGGCGTACGCAAATGCGCGCGCCCTTTACGTTGTCTACCTGGACGGAGTCCGCCTTGACGTGCGGCGCCCTGCGATCCAGACAAACTACCGGCGTACCAGCCTCAATCATCTCGGCGAGCTGCGTGCCCTTGTCAGAATCCGGCGATACAACCACCAGCACGCCATCCACGCGGCGCATCCGCAGCACGGAAAAAACCTGGCGCTCGCGTTCGAACTGGTCGTCGGTGTTGAAAATCGTCAACAGATATCCGCGCTTGGAAGCCGCGTCCTCCGCCCCCCGCACCACCAGCGGAAAAAACGGATTCGTAATATCGGAGATTACGATCGCAAGCGTGTGCGTCCGCCGCGACTTCAAGCTGCGGGCGATATGATCCGGGTGATAATCCAGTTCGCGAATCGCGCGCTCGACGCGCGCGCGCAACTCGGCGCCGACAGCCGAAGTGCCGCTGAGCACATTGGACACGGTACCCACCGATACTCGCGCCCGGCGCGCGACTTCTTTGATCGTCGGCATGCGCGTGCTGTGACTGATCCCTCGATTCGATTATAGCCAGAGCCGGCGCAGCTCGTGAATCGATTCATTATTAGCTCCTTCTCGCGCCTGCCGCCGCCCGCATGTCCCTTCACGGCTGCGGAATCGTAAAGCAGAACGTCGAGCCTCCTCCCGGCGACGATTCGACCCACATGCGCCCACCGTGCTTCTGGATGATCTTCTGACATGTTGCGAGGCCGATCCCGTTGCCGGGATGCGCTGCGCCGCCATGCAGGCGCGTAAACATCTCAAAGATTCGCTCTCGATGCTTCTCGGGGATTCCGGCCCCGTTATCTCGGACCGCAACGATATATTCGCCGTCGCTCTGACGAGCCCACACCTTCACCTCAGGCGATTTGTCCGAGCGGTACTTGATCGCATTCGAAATCAGATTCTGAAAAACGTGCGCCAGTTGCGCCTGATCGCCCGTCACATTTGGCAGCGGTTCGTGCGTGATCTTTGCGCCCGACTCCTCTATCGCGGCCCGCAGGTTGGCGATGGCCCATTGCAGGGCGCCTTCCAGGGAGACCTGGTCGGCTACCCTCATGCGTTGATTGGCGAGACGCGAGTACGACAGCAGACCCGAAGCGAACGAATCCATGCGTTTCACGGTCGCTTCGATCTCAGCGAGCCGCCGTTCGCTCTCTTCGGGTGAAGCGTTCCGTATACGCTCCCTCATCTCCCCCGCGCTCAGCGCGACTGCGCGCAACGGATGCTGAAATTCATGGCTGACCACGTAAGCAAAGCGCTCAAGCTCTTCGTTGGAGCGCGCGAGCGCCTTTTGCGCCTCCCGCCGCGCCTCGATTTCGTCTCTGAGCTGATCGTTCGCCCGCGTCAGCTCCGCCGTGCGTTCGGCTACATGGCGCTCGAGATCCGATTGCAGCTTCGCCAACCGGATGTTCGCCTCTTCAAGATCCGCCACCAGCTTGCTCGTGATCACAGCGGCAATCGTGAACGCGGCGAGGTCGCAAAATTCCTGCGGCGAGGCGGCGAGCGTGAACGGCGGATCGCTGAAAAAATAGTTCAGCGCAAACGTCGACAGCAGCGTCGCCAGCAGACCAGGCCCGAGCCCCCCATTGCGCGCGCTGATGAGAATGCCAACGAACAGAAGCATCGGCGGTATGCCCGGCCCATACCGGCGAAGCACCCAACAAATTACGCCAATTGCCGCAACAATCGCCGCCGCGAGCAGATATCTTAAACTCCGGTCGATGGCTTGCTTCCTGGAGCTGCCGGAGGGATGCGTCATACAATACGACTCGCCACAATATGCATCAACCGATGCGGACTCGCGTTCCGCTGCCCGGTCCCTTTGCGGACCCGTTGTTCACCGCCGTTGCCCGGCTGCCGCTCGCGCTCCGGATCGCGCTCACGCTCATCTCCACGGCAGTCGATGCGTTGCTGCTCCGCCCTGTTCCCGTAGAAATGACGCGCACGCAGTGGTTTTGAGTTACCTTTTGCGGCCAACGGCGTTTCGGCGAACGCGTTGCTCACCCCTGCGCTTCAAACGGCAAAATGCGCCCGAAGCCGCAGGCAAATATTGCCGTGCGTGAAGCTGTCGCAGCACTGCGATCTCCTCGATGCGCGCGATTCCCGGTCCAGGTCCGGCCTGGCATCGACGCGCGCCGCATCCTCTCGCAAGGGGCTTGAACGCTGAGCGGAGATCTCGGCCGTTGCCCTTTTGGGCCTCGAGATACGCCGCGATCTAGGATCGAGCGGCATCAGCGGCTTGCGCGAGGCAGGCGAAAATCTCGCGATAGAACTCGGGATGCGACTGCCAGGTTTGCGCGGTTACGACGCGTCCGTCGCGAACCGCCTGATCTCTGCAAAACCGGGCCCCCGCCTGTTCCGCCTCAAACCGCACGTGTTCATAGCAGGTCGCCGACTTGCCGGAAATCACTCCGGCAGCCGCGAGAACCTGAATGCCATGGCAGATGGAAAAAATCCACCGCCCCTGACGCTCGAACGCGCGGACGATCTCGAGCACGCGAGCATCATTCCGGAGATACTCCGGCGCGCGGCCGCCCAGGATCAAAACGGCTTCGTAGTCTTCAACCTGCACTTGGTCGAACGCGATATCGGCCTCGACGCCGTAGCCCGGCCGTTCGATATACGTGTCCCACCCAGGCTCGAAGTCGTGCATCACCAGATGCAGGCGCCGCCGCGATGGAGCCGCGACTACCGGCTGCCACCCCTCCTCACGAAACCGATGGACCGCATATAGGGCTTCGTAGGATTCACCGCCGTCGCCGGTAATCAACAGGATCTTGCGCATTCTTCCAATGTAATTCGATCACAATTCTAGCCGAGCCGCGAGAGGCGGCGCCTGCGTAGGCTAATTGAGGCGCACTTCTTCGCCGGCGGCCAGTCCGGAAGCCACTGCAACATAAACGTTGTTGCGTTTGCCGAGCGTCACCAGGCGCCTTTCCCAGCCGGTCGCGGACTTCACCAGGACAGCAGCCCGCCCGTTTTCCTCTTTTACGGCGGCAATGGGAATTTGAAGCTGATCCGGGACGGTTTCGAGGATGATGTCCGCGTGCGCCGAGAGATCGGGAATCAGCGTCGGGTCCGATCCCTCGATCGCCACACGAACAGGAACGTTGCGGATGTAATAATTCTGCCGCCACCCGCCCACGGCCAGCGCGCCGATGCTGTAAATCCGGCCCGTCAGCGTCTTATTCGGAAATGCATCCAGCCCGATGCGAACTCGCTGGCCGAGCCGCAGCCCGCTGCTGTCGCTCTGACTTACCGAGCCTTCCACTTGCATGCTGCGGGTGTCGACAATCTTCATGATCTGCTGGCCGGGCCAGACCTGGTCGCCAAGCTGCACTTGCGCCATCTCTCCACCACGGAAGATATTGGCCATCACCGCCAGACCGTCCATTGTGGCGTACATCGTGAATTTCTCCAGGTCTCGCGTGTGGCGCGCCAAGTGGCGGCTGTGCCGCTCCAGCGTGAGCTTCAGAATTTTCAGCTCCGATTCCTGCGAGGCCTTGCGGAGCGCTACATCTTTTAGCTGCTCGTTGTAGCGCGCCTGCGCCTCGTCCATGGCAAGCTTCAGCAGTTCGCGCTCTATTTCGGTCTTTACTTCACCTGCCGAGTAATCCAGTTTCGCCTTGTCCAGCTCGGATTTGGCCACGCGGAGCGTCTGCTGCATGTCCTCCCATTCCACCTTTTGCTCCGCCTCGCGCTTCCAGACGTCATTGGCCGCTTGTTGCACGGTGTCCTTCAGATCGTCGATGTGGTCCTCGAGCGACTGCGCGTCGAGCTGAGCAATCAGATCTCCCTTATGAACCATCGCTCCTGGCTTGGCGAGCCGCATCAGCACCAGCGATCCCCGCATCTCCGGTCCGCGCAGCAGCGGGGCGGTGACATTGGCGAAATTGCGGGCCGACGTCTGGCCGGACATTCTGAGCGTGACCTCCAGCGGACCGGAAAAGACCTTCGCCGTTCGGATCGCCGCCAGCGGCGACTCCGCCTGACGGGTCCGGGTGATCGCGCGGTACGCAGCTACGCCCCCAGCGATCAGAAGGAGCGCAACAAAGCCAGCGCCGATGCGTCTGCGCCGCGGCCGGCCGGGCGCGGCCGCCGGCCGGGGACGTTGCGGCGGCCGAGAGGGCGCAGTCGCCGGGCTGGACAGGGCGGACATGGTAAATCTCAGGATACTAGACGGCTACGCCAGCTCCAAGGCGCCGCGTCACACATCCAGATTCCGCACATCGAGCGCGTTCTCCTCGATGAACCTCCGGCGGTTCTCCACATCCTCGCCCATCAGCGTCGTGAAGATCTCGTCGCACTGCACCAGATCTTCAACGGAAACCTTCAGCAGCGTGCGCGTCTCCGCGTTCATCGTCGTCTGCCACAACTGCTCCGCGTTCATCTCGCCCAGCCCCTTGTAGCGCTGCACCTGCACCTCGCGCGTGCCTTCGCTTTTGATGTGCGCCAGCAGATCGCGCCAGTCCTCCAGCCGGTCCCGATGGCTGTCCTTGACGACCAGGAACGGCGGCTGGTTGTAGCGCGCAATCTGCTTGGCGAAGGCGCGCAGCCTCCGGTACTCCGGCTGGGCCGCAAGCTCCGTGTTGATCAGCCGGACGGCGTTCGTGTGGTCCCGGTACTTCACCAGCCAGGCATCGTGCTCTTCTTCGTGCTCCAGCTCCACGCCCTCGAGCCGCGCGGCTTTGAGCGCTTCAAAGACGGGCTCGAGATTCGCCTTCACCGTGAAATCCGCCTTAGTGTCGATGTGGAGATCGACATTTGAAACAATCTCCACGGCGCGCGTTTCTCGAAGCCGGCGCTCCATCAGCCGGAAAATCTGCTGGTATTCGTCCAGCGACATCAGAAACGCCCGGAGTTCGGCGCCCTCCAGCGTCTGCGTCGCCGGGCGGCCTTCCGAAGCGCCCAGCTCGACGGACAGATTCTCCGTAGCCCTTCGCAGAATCTCGCGAGTGAACTCCTTATCGTCTTTGATATATTTTTCCGTCTTCCCTTTTTTGATGCGGTACAGCGGCGGCTGCGCGACGAATACATGTTCGCGCTTGATCAACTCCTGCATGTGCCGGAAAAAGAACGTCAGCAGCAGCGTCCGGATGTGCGAGCCGTCGACGTCGGCGTCTGTCATGATAATGATCTTGCCGTAGCGAAGCTTGGAGGCGTCGAAGTCATCCTTGCCGATGCCCGTTCCGATGGCGGTGATCATGGACCGGATTTCTTCGTGGCTCAGCATTTTGTCATACCGGGCCTTCTCGACATTCAGAATCTTGCCCTTGAGCGGCAGTATGGCCTGGTAACGCCGGTCGCGGCCTGCTTTCGCTGTTCCGCCCGCCGACTCACCCTCGACCAGAAACAGTTCGCACCGCTCCGGATCGCGCTCCTGACAATCGGCCAGCTTGCCGGGCAGACCGCCCGAATCGAGCGCTCCCTTGCGCCGCGTCAGGTCGCGGGCCTTGCGCGCAGCCTCGCGGGCCCGCGCTGCGTCAATCGCCTTTTGAACGATCTTGCGCATCACCGGCGGATTCTTGTCAAAGAATTCGCCAAGCTTTTCGTTCACAAGCTGCACCACATATCCCTGAATGTCGCTGTTCAGCTTGCCTTTGGTCTGGCCTTCGAACTGCGGCTGAGGCAGCTTGACGCTGACCACTGCCGTCAAACCTTCCCGGACGTCATCCCCGGTCAGGTTCTCTTTCACGTCTTTGAACAGGCCGGCGGCCTGGCCCGCCGCATTGATCGTACGCGTCAGCGCGCTGCGGAAACCGCTCAAGTGCGAGCCGCCGTCTACCGTGTTGATGTTGTTGGCGAAGCTGAATACGGTTTCTGAATAGGAATCGTTGTATTGCAGCGCAACTTCCATCGTGAGGATGCCGCCGTTCGGAAGCTCGCGCTCGCCCTCGAAGTAAATCGGCTTATCATGGAGCACGCTCTTGCCCTTGTTCAGGTGCTTGATGAACTCCGCGATCCCGCCCTCAAACAGGAACTCGCTCTTCTTCTCCGGCTCCTCACGCTCATCCGTCAGCGTGATCTTCAAGCCCTTGTTAAGGAATGCCAGCTCTCGCAGCCGCTGCGCCAGCGTGTCGTAGTTGAACACGGTGGCATCCATCACTGTCGGATCCGGCTTGAACGTGACCTTGGTTCCCCGCTTGCGGCCCGCCTTCCCGGTCTTGGCTAGCGGGGCTTTCGGTACGCCCCGGACATACTCCTGCTCCCAAGTAAAGCCATCGCGCCAGATTTCCAGCTGAAGCCATTCCGAAAGCGCATTGACGCAACTGACGCCGACGCCGTGCAGACCGCCGGAAACCTTGTACGTATTCGAATCGAACTTGCCGCCTGCATGGAGCTTTGTCATGACGACCTCAGCGGCCGACACGCCGAACTCCTCTTTCATGTCCACCGGAATGCCGCGCCCGTTGTCGACCACGGTAACCGAGTTGTCAATGTGAATAATCACATTGACTTCCGTGGCGTAGCCCGCCAGCGCCTCATCAACCGAGTTGTCCACCACCTCGTACACAAGATGGTGAAGACCTGCGTCTCCGGTCGAGCCGATGTACATCGCCGGGCGCAGCCGGACAGCCTCGAGGCCTTCTAAAACCTTGATGCTGCTCGAATCGTAAACCTCGGGGACGCCCACGCTTATACCTTTCGTTGCCATATACAGAGATGTTCCTTGCCTTTTGCTCCACCGGATTCGGCCACGCTCAGATCCTCATCGGCATGATCACGTAGCGGTAGGTGAACTCCGGATTCTCAGCAGCGGGCCTCAGCTCGCCCGCGCTGTTTGCATCCTTGAAGTAGAACGTAACCTCATCCTGCTGAACAGCGCGAAGGAAATCGAGCAAATACTGCGCATTAAAACCGATCTCCATCTTGGGCCCGTCGAATTCCACCGGTACGCTCTCT
>Ga0209581_1001834_pt1 | contig 22857 bp, 18 predicted proteins | sample Coa_R2_FD_187160 | JGI IMG/M metagenome (GOLD analysis project Ga0209581, IMG submission 187160) | Surface soil microbial communities from Centralia Pennsylvania, which are recovering from an underground coalmine fire - Coalmine... | ecosystem: Environmental > Terrestrial > Soil > Unclassified ...
TATGGCACTGAGCATCGACGATCTGCTTCGCCGCGCCGTTGAAAACAAGGCTTCCGACTTGCACCTCAAGGTCGGCAACCATCCCTATCTCCGAGTGGACGGCATCCTCACCGCGCTCACCGACGTGCCCCGTATCACGCCCGAAGAGATGCTTTCCATGGCGTTCAGCATGATGACCAACCGCCAGAAGCAAAAGTTCAAGGAGACCGCCGAACTCGATATGGCTTACGGCGTCGCCGGGCTTGGCCGCTTCCGCGTCAACGTCTTCCAGCAGCGCGGCAACGTCGGCATGGTGCTCCGTGTCATTCCCACGAAGATTCGCACCGCCGAAGAGCTGAACCTGCCGCCCGTCATCAACAAGATTTGCGAAGAGCAGCGCGGCCTGGTCCTCGTCACCGGTACCACCGGTTCCGGTAAGTCCACCACACTCGCCGCGATGATCGACCGTATCAACGCCACGCGCTCCGATCACCTCATCACCATCGAGGATCCCATCGAGTTTCTGCACCGCGACAAGCGCAGCTTCATCAATCAGCGTGAAGTTGAAGTGGACACCGCGAACTTTTCGACCGCGCTGCGCGCCGCTCTCCGTCAGGACCCCGACGTCATCCTGGTCGGCGAAATGCGCGACCTCGAGACCATCTCCACCGCGCTTCTCGCCGCCGAAACCGGCCACTTGGTCTTTTCGACATTGCACACGCTCGACGCCACCGAAACGATTCAGCGCATCATCGCCGTCTTCCCGCCGCCGGAGCAGAAGCAGATTCGCCTGCAGCTTGCCGCCACGCTGAAAGCCGTCATCTCTCAGCGCCTCGTTCGCCGGGCCGATGACAAAGGGCGAGTCCCCGCCGTTGAAGTGATGATCGCCACCGCCTACATCCGCGATTGCATCATCAACCCGGACAAAACGCGCCTCATCCACGACGCCATCGCCGCCGGCACTTCGCAGTACGGCATGCAGACCTTCGATCAGTCGCTCTTTGATCTCTACAACAAGCAACTCATCACGCTCGAGGAAGCCCTCATGCGCGCGTCCAATCCGGACGAATTCCGTCTGCGCATTCAGGGCATCCGTTCCGCTTCTGACGCCGCCCGCGAGGAAATGGAGCGCCAGATGGCCGATTTCGAGCGCTTCGCCCGCAAATAAGGTCTCCGGGAACCATTGACGAAAGCCCTTGACTTCGAGCGGTTCTCGCCCGAATAGTGTTTGGCCGTGGGACCAGATGCCCAATTGGAATCGAATAATCGTTGGGGACGCCTTCAAGGTTCAGTCCGGTGGCTTCGACTATTATCGTGACCTTTTCCTCCTTTGGCCGTTCCTTGGTTTCTCAATTGCTGCGATTTCGATCCTGGTCGGTCCGCACCCGGCTGGGGATCGCCTCTATGGCCTGAAATCAACTGCTTGCTCTGTCCTGGTCCTACCCCTCGCCAAGGAAAAACGTCTTCTCCTGCTAGTTGCTTCCTCGTACCTGGTCCTGCGCATGGCCATCGGAATCTTTTTCATACCTACCTGGCAAATACTCGAATAGCTGCTAATCTCAGGGGGCATTTTGTGCCCAATGTTCGTGTCAGGCTTGTTTAAGAATTGGGAGCCAGGCTACGACTGGCCTAAAGAGCTCCATGTTTTGGACATCGTTGTTGGTATGCTCGGTCTTGGAGTTATGATCACAATCTTCCACTGGATAAACCGCTAAGACGGCAAGCTTCAGCGCTCACCCCCCTTAATGGTATGCTGCTCTTTGTGTTTTCCCGCCCGCGCCAGATCGACTCCGAGCCCGGCCTCTATGACGCAGCCATCAAAATCCTCATGCGCCGCGCCCACTCCGTCCACGAAATGAAGCAAGCCCTCGCCCGCCGCTGCAAAGACGATAAACTCATCCGCAATGTGGTGGATCGCCTGAAACGCGAAGGTCTGATCGATGACGCCCGCTACGCCAAACAGTTCACTCGCCACCGCACCGAATCCCGCAAACAGGGCAAATACCGCATCGCGCGCGATCTCCGCGCCCGCGGCGTGCCCGACCGCCACATCGAAGCCGCCCTTGAAGCCTCCGAAACCGACGAATCCGCTCTCGTGCGCCAACGCATCGAACGCAAACTCAAGTTATTTCGAGGCGAAATCGACGACCGCAAGCTCGCTTCGCTCTACCGGTCGCTTCTCCGCGCCGGCTTTTCCTCCGACGTCATTCGCCGCGAACTCCGCCGCCTCACCCGCGAGGACTTCCCCGAAATCGACGCCGAGCCATCCGATGCTCCATAGGGCCCGCCTGCCTGCGGAGGCATGCCCTTGCTTCCTTGCTTCCCTGCTTCCCTGCTTCCTCACTCCACGTACTGCGTCAGCGGCCCGGGCGCCACTACCGGCGGCCTTGCAAACGACCAGACTAGATTGATCGCAAACAGCGTCACCGCCGTCATCTCGATCAGCGCCGAAACCGGCAATATTGCCCATGCCCAGTGCGCGTATTCCTGATAGGCCAGAATCTCCGACGCGACGCGTAGCGTGCATCCCAGCATCAGCAGTCCCAGACAGGCGAACATCAGCGTCTTGCTCGCCAGCACGTGCATTCCGAAAAATGACGGCAACACCCGCTGCCCTACGGTGAACACCATCGCCGCGATAAATCCCACCGTCAGCGCATGCCGCGACGCGCCCCAAATCCCCGCGCTCAGCCCGGGATGAAACTCCGCCCAGATCCCAATCGCCGCGGCGACAATCATCCAAGCGTACGCAATCCGCACGAACACCGGGAAGCTGTCGTGCACGCCCGCCACTTTTGGTTTCTTCGCGGACGGCTCGAAAATGCGCAGCGCCAGGGCCGCCGGAATGGCTCCCGCGGTCAAAAGCAGCACCGCTGGCTCGAACCATCCGAGGAGCGCGCTCGCCACTCCCGCCGTGTTCACCGCCGCCGCGGCAGCCAGCAGCTTCTGCCGCAGCGGACGCAGCCCCAAAAACACCGTAATCCATCGCGCGCTGAATCCCCAGATCATCGGCACCAGGAATCCCCACGTAATAATCACCAGGTAGCGCTGATCGAACGCGTGCGGAAAGGCCGCGCTTTCCCCATGCCGCGCCAGCCAGATCGTCTGGCTCAATTGCAGGATCAGCGACCCGAACAAACCCAGCGTCGCCAGGATCACCACGTAAATCCACACTTCCCACGGCTTTTTCTCTCCGCTGCCCACCGAATGCGCCCCGCCGATGGTGAAGAAGAAAATCAGAAACGCCGCAAGCTCCAGCACCGCCGCCAGCGGCAGCAACTCCCGCCAATGCCACGGCCACACGGTAACCGACCAGCGCAGCAGCACGCCCAGCGTCCACAACACCCACGTCGTCCACGCCGGCCAGAAGGAAAGCGGCTTCATCTTCCGCAGTTTCGGGATCGAGTAATACCCGATGCCTAGGATGAACGTCCCGATCCAGCCAAATACCTGCGCGTGCCCGTGCGCCTGCATCCACCCGGGTGAAATCGCTTCCGCAGCCTGCAAATGACTGATGGAAAGCAAATTGACGACGCCGAGAAACGTCCCCGGCAGCAACATAAACACCAATCCCGTAATGATGTACGTCATCAACAGAACGGACAGGTGCTTTTCGCGGGAAATGGCGCGCTTCATCAGGGCCATCGTGTCGCCGTCCAGCCACACGGGCTTCCCGCCGCTCGTTTCCAGATTGCTCATATTTTCCCCCGCCTAGAATACCGCAGGGAAACTTAACTGGCAGGTTTCAATACAAGATTCGCAACTCTCCGCTCTCTGCGCCCCTCTGTGTCCCCGCAGGGAGGCGCAGGCAGGCTGAAGTCTTCTCTTTTCGAAAACTTAGAACTTAGAACTTACAACTTATGACTTAAGATTCTCTCCCTACGCCCGCGGCAGTTGCTCGTATTCAGCACGCGAGCTCTCCGGCAGCAGCACCCAGATCGTGTAAATCCCAAGCGCCGTCCCCATGGGAATCTGCAGCAGCGCCAGGAATCCCAGCACCAATCCATACATTCGCGCCCACGGCCGCCGCTCATGCAGCGCCCAGGCTAGGATCAGATATGCCACGCCAAACACCCCGGCATACATGCCCGCGCCGAACAATCCAAACGGCACAAACCAGTTCCAGCCGCTGTGCATCATCGGCCATCCCGAGCCTCCCAGCCGTCCGAAAATCCCCGGCAGAATGAGTCGTCCGAATGTGATGAGCCAGAACACCTCCAAAAGCCGCAAAATTCCGTAAGCCAGCCACAGCACCGTCAAAAGCTGAATGTTGCGACGCACCCGGTCCTGGGCAACCGCGCCCTGCGGTCCGGCATTTCCCGCCACGGCCGGTCCTGCTCCGGCGCCCGGACTAGGAAGCACCTGCTTTCCGCACGCGTTGCAGAACTGCGCTCCTGGGCTCAGCGTGCTCCCACAACGGTCACAAAACATAAACCACCTCTCCCGGCTGTCTCGTGCCCCTGCTTTTGTTACGCTCCCCGCCGCAAAAAGTTCCACTTTCCGCCCGCATCCTACCACGAGACTCGCCTACCGAATCCGCTCCTTCTCGGCGATAATAGGGGTTCATCTCACGACCGAGGCCGCCCCCATTGTTACACGCATGGCATGACGTTTCCCCGGGCAACGATCTCCCGCGCGACTTCCAGGCCGTCATCGAAATTCCGCTCGGCTCCAACGTGAAGTACGAACTCGACAAACCCACCGGCCTGCTCAAAGTGGACCGCATCATCCACTCCGCGGTCTTCTACCCCGCCAATTACGGCTTCATCCCGCAGACTTACGCCGAGGACAACGATCCGCTCGATGTGCTCGTCCTTTGCCAGGAACCGGTGCAGCCGCTCGCGCTCATCAAAGCCCGCGCCATCGGCCTCATGACCATGATCGACGCCGGCGCCACCGACGACAAGATCATCGCCGTCGCCACCAACGATCCCGAGTTCAGCAGCTATCTCGAAGCCCGCGACCTTCCCGCGCATCGGCTCCTCGTTCTCAAGCGCTTCTTCCAGGACTACAAGCAGCTCGAAGGCAAGCAGGTGCAGGTCGAGGAGATTCGTCCCGCCTATGCTGCGCTCTCCGTCATCGAACGGGCTCTCAAGCGCTACCAGGACCATCGCCCCGAGCTTCTGAAAAAGGACGGCCGCTGATGCCGAAGCAGGAGGGCCTTCTCATCTTCAGTGCAGCCGATAAAAACCAGCGAAGGATCACCATTTCCATGGCAAGTGCCGGCTCGCCTTTACATGCTGCAACCTTTGGCGCTCCTCTAACACAAAAACACTATGTCCCGCGCCCCGCGGTCATGCTACTTTCCCCGGAAATCTTTCTGATTTCAGGGGTCGTGGAATGAGGAAATTCCTCATGTGGCTCGGCATCGGTCTCGGCGCGCTGCTCCTTCTCGCCTTCACCGCTCTCAGCTTTATGGCGGGCAGTCCCAAGGACGCTGTTTACATGGTCCGCTATGCCCTGCCTTACATGCACCGCGGCCACCTTAAGGTCGGCGATACCGCGCCAGACGCCAAGCTGCTCGCTCTGGACGGCACGCGCCACTTCCACATCCGCGAACGCACCGGCGCGCGGCCCCTCGTCATCGTTTTCGGCAGCTACACTTGACCGCCCTTCCGCAGCCACGTCGGCGATGTGGTTCAGCTCTACAACGATTACAAGGATCACGCCGATTTCCTGACCGTGTACGTCCGCGAAGCCCATCCCACCGATGAATGGCAGATGAAGTCCAACGTGAAGGAAGACGTCTGCTACGCCCAGCCGAAAACGCTCGAACAGCGCGTCGCCATTGCGAACGATTTCGTCAAACGCTTCAACTATCCGATTCCCTTCGGCATCGACGATATGTCCAACGCCGCTAACGACGCCTATTCCGCCTGGCCCGAGCGCCTTTATGTGATCGACGAAAACGGTCGCATCGCCTATCGCGGCGGCATGGGCCCCTTCGACTACAAGCCCGAAGAAGTTCGCGCCTGGCTCGCCGCCCGCTTCGGCGCGGTCCAGCATCCCGAAGCCAAACCGCCCTCCGCGAATGCCGCAAGCAGCAAGTCCTGACTCCACTGCGGGCTTTTCGCTGCCGGGATTTGCTCGAGTGCCCTCCCGCTGCTGCGCTCTCACCGGCGTTATACTATGCGCATGCGCTTCGCGTCCGTCTTGCTTGCTCTCTTACTGTGCACCTCGTTTTCCCGCGCCCAGCAACCGGGCCCGGAACAGCTCTTCCGGGAAGCCGAGCAGGCCCAGCGCAGCGGCGATTTTCCCTCCGCCATCGGCAAGTACCAGGAACTCATCCGCCTCCATCCGGACATGGTCGCCGCCCGCGCCAACCTCGGCGTCGCCCTTGCCTCGCTCGGCCGCTTCGAGGAAGCCATCGAGCAATACCAAGCCGCGCTGCGCTTGCTTCCCGGGAACCGCGACCTTCGCCTGAATCTCGCCCTTGCCTACTACAAAAGCGTCCGGCTGGAGGAGGCTTCCACGGAGTTTCGCGCCATCCTGGACAAGGATCCGAAGAATGTGCGGATCGCCACGCTCCTTAGCGATTGCTATTTGCGTCTCGGGAAGAACGAGCAGGTTGTCGCCCTGCTTTCCCCCTTCGAGCAGGCCGACCCTGAGGATCTCGCCGTCGAATGGGCCCTGGGCTCCGCTCTAATTCATCTTGGGCACAATCGCGAGGGCCTCGAACGCGTCGAAAAAGTGGCGCAGCAGAAACATCTCCCCGAAGCCTACGCAATGGCCGGTGAAGCTCACCTCCGCCTCGAGGAATTCGCCGAAGCCCGCGACAACATAGACACCGCCATGCGTCTCAATCCCAATCTTCCCGGAATCTACACGCTTAGCGGTATGGTCAAGGAATACGGCAGCGACCTCGAAGGCGCGGAAGCCGCCTATCGCCAGGCCATCGCCGCCAATCCGAAGGAGTTCGAGCCGCATCTGCGCCTGGGCGCGGTTCTCTACGAACTGCGAAACCTGAAAGAAGCCCAATCTCAGCTCGAACTCGCCCTGCAGATCGATTCCACTTCGGCCTACGCCCGCTTCGAGCTAGCCAAAGTCAGGAAAGCGCGCGGCCAGATGGAAGAAGCTCTCAAGGATTTCGAACAGGTCGCGAAGCAGACGCCGGAATGGCTTGCTCCGCACGTCGAGTTGGCTGCGCTTTACTACCGCCTGAAGCGCCCCGCGGACGGCGCGCGGGAAAAAGCCATTGTGGACCGCCTCACGGAAGAAGAACGCCAGCGCAAATCAAAGCAAAAAGTTATCTCCCCGCAGCTTCCTTCACGGTGAGAACTCGGTCGGCGGCAACGTCGCGCAACGCCTGCACGACTCCCGAAGGCCAGCGGATCTCCACCAACTTCGCCTTGTTCTCTTCGCCCAGCCCGAAGTGCACCGGCCCGTGACTCGACGAAGCATAGCCCACGCTCGTCGTCATGTGATTGAACTGTGTTCCCGCCGCGGTTTCCACTCGAATCACTGCCCCGATCCCGTCCCGATTGCTCTTGGTTCCCTCCAGGGCAATCTCCAGCCAGTGCCCGGAGCCTTCCGTGCGGTTCATCCAGATCTCCGCCTCTTTGCCCAGCGCGGTGACGATAACGTCCACCCTGCCGTCTCCGTCGAAATCGCCGAACGCGCACCCACGGTGCCGGGCGGGCGGCGCCGCATCCAGACCCGCCTCCGCAGTCAGTGCCTGCCATTGTCCCTTGGCGCCGGGATTGCGAAAAACCGTGTTGAGCTGTTCGATGTCCGTCCCGGGCTTCGAAATCGACTCCACGTGCCCTCGGCTCACGAAGAGATCCTTCCACCCGTCGTTGTCAAAATCATAGAATCCCGCGCCGTACCCCGACATCGGCAGGCTCAGCTTCCTTAGTCCGGTCGGCCCGGTCACTTCCGCGAATCCTTTCCCTGCTTGGTTCTGAAAGAGGGGAAATGTCTGGTTGTTCAGCGCCACGAAAACAATATCCGGGTAGCCGTCGTTGTTATAGTCGCGAAAATCCAGCCCCATTCCGGAGACGAACTCGCCGTCCTCCACCAGCGCCACGTTCTCCTGGAAAGCCACCTCTTCAAATTTCCCGCCCGTGTTATGGAACAGGTAGTTGTAGTAAGTGTCGTTCGTGACGAAAAGGTCCGGGCGGCCGTCCAAGTCGTAGTCCGCCACGCCCACGCCCATCCCTTTGCCCACATGCGCCCGAAGCCCCCACTTCTCCGAAGCGTCCTCGAATGTCCCATCACCGCGGTTGAGAAATAGCTGGTTCGGCTGCCCCTTGTAGAATCTCGGATTGCAGTAGTCGTAGGAATCCGCAAATCCGCACAGCGGCTCTTTCTTGATGTCCCACTGCAAATAGTTCACGACGAAAAGGTCCAGCAGCCCGTCGTTGTTTATATCCACCCACGCAGCGGCGCTCGACCACAGCGGTCCGTACTCGAGATCTACAGAGCGGTCGAGCCCCGCCTTCACCGTGACGTCCGTAAATGTCCCGTTCCCGTTGTTGTGATAGAGCCTGTTGCCGTGCAGCCCGGCCACAAACAGGTCCGGAAATCCGTCGTTGTCGTAGTCGCCGACGGCCACCGCCATGTCGTACCCCGTGCCGGTCAGGCCCGCCTCCTTGGTCACGTCCGTGAAAACGCCCTTGCCGTCGTTGCGGAACAGCCGGTTCGAAAATTTCGGCGCATCCTTCTTCAGCGTCTCGATGTTCGCCCCGTTCGCGAAGAAGATGTCCGGCCGCCCGTCTTTGTTGTAGTCGAACACCGCCACCCCTCCGGCCATCGTCGCCGGCGCATGGGGAGTCTTGAGCGTCTCGTCAGTTTCCACGCGAAACGGCAGCGTGCGCAACGCGAACTTAATCTGCGGCGCGGCAGGCGAGGCTAATCTCGCAGCCTCGACTCCCGGAAAGACCACCGGCACAAACGATCCGCCCAGAATCGCCAGCGCTTCTCGCCGCGACAACAATCCCGGTTGTGGCCTGCGAAATCTCACAACTCTTCGCTCCTGCACCAAATGCGGACCTGGTGCCCAATACTCGATGAATCCACAAAGCGTCTCAGCGGCCCATTTTCTCACACGCCCAAACAAAAAGGGGATGGCGTCAACCATCCCCTTTTGCGTTCTCGCTGTTTTTCCGGATCAGAAGTTGTACTTGATGGCAAGCTCCATCACGCGCCGGCCGATAGTCATCGGCGCTTTGCCCGTCTCGCCATTGTTGGGTGCCGTGAAGTTCAAGTTCGTCCCGCCGAACTGGAACGTCGGCAGCGCATGGTTGAGGAAGTTGAAGGCCTGTATGCGGAACTCCACCCTCTGCCTCTCCGTGATATGGAACGTCTTGTAAAGAGACAGATCCGCATCCCAGTAAGCCGGGCCTTTGAAATACGGCCAGATGATGTTGCCGTTCTGGCCGGAGTGGACCGCGGGTTCGGCAAAGCAATTCGGATTGAAGTACTGTCCGGAAGACAGTCCCTTGCCCGGATTGCAGGTCAAAAGTGGCACCAGCGGTTCGGCATCTGTGCCCAGCACGCTTTGGTTGCTCACTCCGCCGGAAAACGTCGGATTGAAATTGCCACTCGCGTTCGGCTGGAATGGAGCGCCGCTCTGATATTGAACGACCGGCGAAATCTGCCACCCGTTCAAGGCTCCCCGCGCGAAGGCATTTCCGCCCTTTATGCCGGGGATTCCCAGCACGCCGGCAAAGTTGAAGATGTGCGTGTGATCGTAAGCCAGCACGCCGTAGTTGTTGTTGATGTTAAACACATCCAGCACGCTGCCGTTACCGTTGCCGTTGTCCGTCTGGCCGTCGCGGATTCCCAGCACCTTGCTGAACGTGTAGTTCATCAGGAACGTCGCCCGCCCGGTCTGCTTTTGCCACGACGCTTGCAACGCGTGATAGTTCGAGAAGCTGCCGTGCGTGTTGACAAGCACCTGGTTGTAGTTATACGGCCTGTAAGGCGCCGTGCTCGGCGGGCCGGCCGTCACGCAGGTGGAACTTGGCGTGCCCTGGCAGAAATACGTAATCCCCGTGGACGGGTCGGGCTGGAATAGCGCGCCAAGTGGCACCCGGTTTACGTTGGCCAGCGTTGCCGCAATCAGCATGTCTGAGCTGTGGCTACCGACGTACCCGATCTCGAGCAGGGATCTCCACGGCAGTTGCTGGTCAATCAGGAATGTCCAGTTCTGTACCATCGGCGTACGGTCGTCACCCTTCAACAGTGCGTTCACCGTTAAGCCGCTGCTCGATGCCGGAACTGTCCCCGCCGGTGAGCTCGGCTGACACGCAGGGTCAGTGCCAACCTGTGCCAGCGATTGGATGTTGCAATTCGTCTGGAACGCTTGTATTCCCAACGGCGAATCCAGCGCGTTCTGCACGTCGTTGTACGCCAGTTGATAGCGGTACATCCCGTATCCGCTGCGCAGAACCGTCTTTCCGGTTCCGAAGATGTCGTACGCAACGCCCACTCTCGGATCCACCTTGTAAGTCGATGGGAAACCCGAGAGCGGAATGCTCTTATTGATTCCGTGCCAGGTCAACCCAGGCAGGCTCGGCCCCGTGCATCGCGCATCCGAACAAAGACTCGGATCCCACACCGCGATACCCGGACTGTTGCTGTCCGCCGGATACCACTGCCCTTCGTGATCAATGCGGAGGCCGTAGTTCAAGGTCAGCTTATGCGTTGCCTTCCACGAATCCTGCGCATAGAAAGCAATCTCGTTGTACCAAAGCGTGTGAAGCGGGTCGGCGCTGGTCTGCGCGAAGTTGACGGCATGGCCAAGCAGAAGATCCGCCAGAGGGTTATTCGTCGAGTAATAAGCCCATTGATCAAACTCGAATCTTCCCTGAGCGAACCCGTTGTTGGAATCCCACGCGCCTTCGGTCTGCTGGTTGCCGCCATGGGCCCAGAAGAAACCGAATTTCAGCGTATGAGTTCCTTTCACCCAGGAAAGATTGTCGGAAATCGAGGGAACGCGCTTCAGCGCCCCAAACGCTCCGCTCTGAAAATTGCTTGAATAGGCCGGCGCCCAGAAGCCCGGGAAGCACCCGCCGTTCCCGCTTCCGCAGCCCCAGCTCAGCAGGTTCGGAATCATTGGCGCGATGTTCGGGCTGAACGGGTTGGTTACGTTGTATCCCACCGTGGAAGGCGAGACCTTGGAAAGGTCTGAAGCCCTCACCGGGTTAATGAACGACGTGTAGTTGAATGTCACTTCGTTCGTGAGCGCCGGCGTGAATACATGCATCACGCTCGCCGACCAAAGGTTCGATACCTGGTTTGCCGGCATCGCCGATGGATAGGGCAGCGTGCTGTTCGGCCACCACCAGACGCCAAAGTTGTTGATGTCCGTTTCATTCTGGCGGTTGTAGGAGAAGTAGATGTGCGTCTTGTCCGTCAGGTTGTAGTCGGCGCGAACCTTAAACTCCCAGCGGTTCACCGGCGGATTGTCTATGAACTCGAAGTTGTTCCCGCCGTGTGTCGCAGGATCTACGTTGGGCGCTGGGAACAGTTTGGCAATTGCCAGCGCGTTCGGATCAAGTAGAGACGTGGGGATTTGGCCATTCACAATGGTTTGCCCCTGCGGGGTTCCACAGAACGTGCTGTACTGCCACGTAGTGGTATCTGCGCACGGAACACTCGACACGGGTCCATAAACATGCTGGCTCGCCAAATAAGCGGGGCTGAAGTCCGCATAGGGCTTGTTCGGGTTCAATCCGAGCATGTCCGGAGTCGGCACAAAAAGTTGATGTGCCGTGCCCGATGGGTGCTGAACCATGTATTCATAGCCGGTAAAGAAGAACAGCTTGTCCCGGTTGTGATTGAAGCTCGTCCCCGGAATGATCACCGGGCCGCCCAGTGTAAATCCCGGGTAATAGTAATAGTCGTTCGGCTTCCCGGTAATGCCGCTTCCCTTCAGTTGCGCGTCCATCGAGTTCAGGACGCTGTTCCGCGTGTACAGATACCCGCCGCCGTGGAACTGCTGCGATCCGCTCTTTCCGGTTGCTTCGACCACCGCCGGGCCGCGCGAATACTGCGCGTCGAACGCCGAGTTCCTCACCGTCAACTCCGCCGTCTGATCCTGATTGATGTTGGCCACTTGTGTGCCCATGTTGCCGGTATCCACCAGCAGTCCGCCGTCAACCGTCAATTGCAATCCGCCGTAGGGCTGCGTGCCGCTCGCCGAAAACTGCCCCACTGGCCCGTTGTTTGATTGCGTCGTCAGGCTGTTCCACGGGTTCTGGCCCAGTCCCGTGTTCAGCCCCATTCCGGGCATCAATTTGATCAGTTCCGCTGCGTCGCGTCCCTGAATCGCAAGGTTTGTCACCATGGTCTCATTTAGCGTTGTGGCGTTCGCGCCGGTCGTGATCGGCGCAATCGCCTCCACTCCGGTTTCGACCGTTACGGTTTCGCTGGCCGCTCCAACTTGCAGCTGGATGTTCGACAAAGTCCGGCTTTCTGCCTCGCTCAGTCGAATGCCCTTTAACTCCCAGTTCTTGAATCCTTGCATCGTTATCGTCACATCGTAGGATCCGGGCTGAAGCGAGGGAAAACTGAAATACCCCGCGTTGCTCGTGTTCATTTCTCGTGTCGCGCCGGTGGCCGCGTTCTTCACTACCACCTTCGCAGCGGGCACCACCGCGCCCGACGCGTCGAACACTGTCCCGGAAAGGGTCGCCGTGGCCACCTGTGCCGGCGTGTTCGCCGGCACCAGCAGGACCGCCATCGCCAGGAAACAGCAAAAAGAAATCAGCCCCCAAGAGACGAACTTTATGCTTCCTCCCGAACCTCTTTCCTCTCTCGAGGTAGTTTTGACCTTGGAATGGACGCCACGCCAAAGATTGAATAGCAAAGCAGAATTGTTCACCACAACCACACCCCCTACTTGAGTCTTACTCTCTCGCGGAACGCCACCGCCCCACTCCAGGCTTTAACGTTACCGCTTGAAAAGTGCGGAAACCGGTACTAATGGAAAAGCATTAAGCGACAGGGCAAAAGCGATGTCAAGTGAAAAATAACGATATTCTAAGGACTTATATCGTTATTCTAGAAGGCTCGCCTCCCCGTTTCGCGGAGCTCATCGCGCGCTCCGGCAACCCCTTTCCTTAGTTCACGTTAGCGTTAACGGTCTTAGCCTCGTCTATGCCCTCCCGTCGCCACTTAACCCCGACTTTCGCTTTTCCCCTGTTTGAACCCCGCGCGCAGAAACTTCCGCATTGGGCTAGAATGAGGGCATCGCTGGCTCGGGCTCGCGCGCGCTGTAACGGCTCTGCCGGGTCGCATTGCGTAAGTTTTTGCGTCGAAAAATGCGTATCTTCCCGAAGAACGAGACGCAGCCCGGGGTTCAATCCTGATGACCAAGCCTTCTCGTAAACTCAAAGCAGGGGAAGACAGGGTAACTCTCAAGGCTGTTGCCAAACACGTTGGCCTCACTCCGGGCACGGTTTCCGCCGTCCTCAATAATTCCGCGGCTTCCCGCTCCATTCCCGAGCGCACGCGCCAGCGAGTTCTTCAGGCAGCGCGCGAACTGAACTACCGCCCCAACTTCTTCGCCCGTTCCCTGCGCGTGCAGCGCACCTTCACGATCGGCGTCATCCTCGAGGAAATCGGCGACGGTTACGGCTCGCTCGTCGTCAGCGGAGTCGAACAGTACCTCCGCGCAAAAAATTATTTCTTCCTCACCGTTGCCCATCGCCACGACGAAAAACTTCTGCAAACCTATGCGCACTTGCTCTCCTCGCGCGGCGTCGAGGGCTTCATTACCGTGGACACATCTATTAATGAAACCCCTTCCCTGCCTACTGTCGCCGTCTCCGGCCACCGCCGCATGGAAAATGTTACGAACATCATTCTCGACCACCATAAGGCCGCCGAACTCGCGCTGACTCACCTGAAAAGCCTGGGGCATGAGGAAATCGCGTTCCTGCGCGGCCAGCCGGAAAGCTCCGACTCTCAGGTCCGCTGGGAGGCCATCTGCGAAATTTCGAAGGAACTGGGAATCCGCATCCGCCCCGAACTCGTCGTGCAACTGCAGGGGATTGATTCCACACCGGAGCTGGGCTACCCCTTCGGTAAGGAACTTCTCGCCAGGAAAAAACCTTTCACTGCTCTCTTTGCCTACAACGACATTTCCGCGATCGGCGCAATGCGCGCGTTTCAAGAAGCCGGGCTGCGCGTTCCCGAGGATGTTTCCGTCGTCGGCTTCGACGACATCTCCAGCGCCAGCTTCTGTATTCCCACGCTGACCACCGTGCGCCAGCCGCTCGTGCGCATGGGCCAGACCGCGGCGCAAACGCTGCTCGACCGCATCGAAGAAAGAACCGATTACGTTCCCGAGATCGCGGTCGAGCCGGAACTCGTCATTCGCAATTCCACTGCCGCCCGCTCCGTCCGCGCGCGCACCACCACCAACGCATAGGGGGCGATTCGCCGCTTTCCTGTTTCACTGGACGTTGCGGATATTCGCCCTGGCTCGCTGCTCCGGCGTTCTGCTCCCTGCCGCACGCGCGTCCCAAAATACATTCCTCGGTGTCCCGCGCCCGCTCCGCGGCCGTTCATCGAACCAAATGAATTGCCCGGTTCTCATTGTGCGAACCTCGGCGCAAAATATTAAGAGACTATGCCGGAGGTGCTGAAAATGCAGATTCTTCTCGTTGACGCCCGTTCGTGGTTGTTCGCCGCGGGGATGCTTGCCGGCGGCGTGCTGCTGATGCTGGCCGCTCATTTTGTGATCTTTCTTATCGCGCAGAGGGTCGCCAAACGCAGGGAAACTTTCGTTCTGCTTTCCTTCATCCATTCGATCAAAGGACCACTGCGCCTGCTTCTTGTCGTTGCCGGACTCCTGCTTGCCCTGCCCTTTGTCGCTTTGCCGCCGCGCGCGGGATCCGCAATCAATCATGCTCTTGAATTAGGGATTATCGCTGGGGTCGGTTGGACTTTTGTGGAGATTGCCCGATTTCTCGCCGGCTTGGTGGCCAGCCGCTTCCGCATCGATACGGCTGACAACCTGGCCGCGCGTCGTGTGCGCACCCAAACGCAGGTCATGGAGCGTGTCGCCACCATGGCCATCGTCATCGTCACCGCCGCCGTGATGCTCATGACCTTTCCTGAAGTTCGCCAAATTGGCGCCAGCGTTCTTGCTTCCGCGGGAATCGCCGGGCTCGTGATCGGCATGGCCGCCAAGAGCACCTTCTCCAGCCTCATTGCCGGCTTGCAGGTCGCGATCACGCAGCCCATCCGTCTGGAGGACGTCGTCATCGTCGAAGACGAGTGGGGCTGGATTGAGGAGATCGAGACAACCTATGTCGTCGTGAGGCTCTGGGATTTGCGCCGCCTCATAGTTCCGCTGAACTATTTCATTGAACATCCCTTCCAGAATTGGACCCGCACCACCGCTGACCTGCTGGGAACAGCTGTGATCTACACCGACTACACCGTCCCCGTGAACGAGGTCCGGGAAGAATTGCATCGCATTCTTAAAGAGACCGACTTGTGGGACGGCAAGAGCTGGGGGTTGCAGGTCACGGAGCTTACCGAGAACTCCATGCAGTTGCGCGCCCTGATGAGCGCTCCCGATTCCGGCAAAGCCTGGGACCTCCGCTGCCTCGTGCGCGAAAGGTTGGTGCAGTTCCTGCAGGAAAAGCATCCCGGAAGCCTGCCTATGCGCCGCGAAAAAGTGGAAGTCCGGGGACTCGAAAAAGCCGTGGTGGCTTGAAGCGGCGGTTCAGCGGCGGGAACTTATCGCAAAAGCGCTTTTCCGCTGCAAATCAACGAGGTAATCCGAATACGGCCCCTTGAAATCTTCGATATCGCCGTGATCGAAGTGCCAGATGCGCGTGGCAACTTCATCGAGCAGATCGTGGTCGTGGGTCACGAGCAGGACCGTCCCCTCGAACTTCTGCAGCGCGATGTTGAGCGCGTTGATGGATTCGAGGTCCAGGTGGTTGGTCGGCTCGTCCAGCACCAGCACGTTCGGCTTCCGCAGCATCAAACGGCAAAACAGAACCCGCGCCGTCTCCCCGCCGGACAGCGCCTTCACGGGCTTCAGCACGTCGTCGCCGCTGAAGAGCATCTGCCCGAGCAAGCCGCGCAATTCCTGCTGTCCGGCCATCGGGTCAAACTGTCCCAGCCATTCGAGCACCGTCATCTTGCTCTCGTTGTCGAGCATGTGCTCCTGCGCAAAGTAGCCGACCGAGACTTCGTGTCCCCAGCGGACCGTCCCGCCGTCCACCCCGAAATGGCGGTCCTCTTCCTCGATGAATCCCGGCGCGTTTCGAATCAGCGATTTGAGCAGCGTGGTCTTCCCTGCTCCGTTCCGTCCCAGCAGTCCGATCTTCTCCCAACGATCGAGATTCGCGGAAAAGCCATGAATCACTTTGTGGTCGCCGTAGGATTTGCGGATGCTCTTGAACTCCAGCGGATGGCGCCCGGAAGGCTTCTTCATGTCGAAACGGATGTACGGCCGCTGAATGTTGGATTTGGCCAGAACGGTAAGCTGCAGGCGTTCGACTTCCTTCTTGCGGGACGTCGCCTGCGCGGACCGGGTGCCGGCCGAAAAGCGCGCGATGAATTCCTGCAATTGCGCGATTTTCCTTTCGCGCTGCGCGTTTTCCGCTTCGATCCGCTCGCGCACGGCCGTCTTTGCAAGCACCATGTCGTCGTATCCGCCGGAGTACATGATCACGGTCTCGTAGTCGATGTCCGCGCAGTGCGTGCAGACGCTGTTGAGAAAATGCCGGTCGTGCGAAATCACAATCAGGATGCCTTCGTAGGCGCAAAGGTAATCCTGCAGCCAGTGCACGGAGTCGAGGTCCAGGTGGTTCGTAGGCTCGTCCAGCAGCAGGGCGCTCGGATTTCCGAAAAGCGCCTGCGCCAGGAGAACGCGGACTTTCTGCCCGCCTTGCAGCTCGCCCATGTGCCGTTCGTGCAGCGAAGCCTCGATGTCGAGCCCGTCGAGAAGGATCGCCGCGTCGGCTTCGGCGGTGTAGCCGCCTTCTTCTCCGATGATCCCTTCAAGCTCGCCGAGCCTCATGCCATCCGCGTCGGTCAACTCCTCATGCGGCCTGGCGTAGAGCGCGTCGCGTTCCTGAAGCGCTTCCCACAGCGCGGCGTTGCCCATGATCACCGTGTCGATGACGCGATATTCGTCGAAGGCGAATTGATCCTGCCGCAAGACGCCGAGCTTCTTGGGCCGCGAAACCGAGCCCTTCGTGGGTTCGATTTCGCCCGTCAAAATCTTCATCAGAGTGGACTTGCCGGCGCCGTTCGGACCCGTAATGGCATACCGCCGGCCGGGCATGAAGCTGCAGGTCACTTCGTCGAAAAGAACCCGCGCGCCGTACTGCATGGAGACGTTATTCGCCGAAAGCATAACCTTCAATTATACCGTGAAAATTGCTGTCGAACCGATGCGCTTCGCGACTCTTTCGCGCAGTCGAAAGCGGAACGGAGGCGCAAGGGAAACTCCGCGCGTACGCACCGGCGCCTTGCATCCCTTCCCCGGTTTCGCATACCGTTTCTCCATGACCCTTCGAAAACTCGCACCGCTATTCTTCGCAATTTCGTTGCTTTTCCTGGGATTCGAAGCAAGCCCCGTGCCGGCTCCACAACAAGCCGCGCCTCCTCAAACGGCCGGCGCTTCGAGCGCTCCTTCGCGCGCGGACCTTATTCGCGGGGAATACGGACCCTACCGCGCGAACAACGATTTGCTCTTCTATCACCTCGACGTGCGCGTTGATCCGCAGAAGAAAACCATCGCGGGAAAGAACACGATTCGCTTCCGAATGCTCAAAGACGGCACGCGGATTCAATTGGACCTGACCGAACGATTGAAAGTAGACAAGATCCTTTTCGGCAAAACGGAACTGAAGTATTCGCGTGACTCCGGCGCCGTCTTCGTGGATTTTCCGCAACCGCTTCGCGCCGGAAAAACCTACTCGATCGATTTCTATTATTCGGGAACGCCGGAGCACACCGGCCGCTTTGGCGGATTCACGTTCGGCGAGGATTCCACGGGGAAGCCGTGGATTTACACGGCTTGCGAGGAATCGGGCGCGAGCGTCTGGTGGCCAAACAAGGACCAGTGGCGCGACGAGCCGGAAGGCATGGAAATCAGCGTGGCCGTTCCGAACGGCTTGATGGACGTTTCCAACGGAAAGTTCGCGGGAAAGAAAGATCTGGGCGGCGGGTACACGCAGTGGAACTGGAAGGTGCACTATCCCATCAACAACTACGACGTCGCGCTGAACATCGCCGACTACGCGCATTTTTCGGATCACTTCGGCAAGCTGCCGCTCGACTATTACGTTCTGCCCGGGGATTTGGAGAAAGCAAAGCAGCAATTCACGCAGGTGAACGGAATGCTCGAGGCCTTCACGCACTACTTCGGGCCGTACCCGTTCGCGAAGGACGGCTACAAACTGGTGGAAGTTCCCTACTCCGGGATGGAGCACCAGAGCGCGGTCGCCTACGGCAATCGCTTCAAGAACGGCTACCTGGAGCGCGACTGGACCGGCGTCGGCATCAGCCCGAAATTCGATTTCATCATCGTGCACGAGAGCGCGCACGAATGGTTCGGCAACGCCGTCTCCGCGGCGGACCGCTCCGACATGTGGATTCACGAGGGGTGGGCGACGTATCTCGAATGTCTCTACGTGGAGTACCGCTGGGGAAAGGCGACGGGGCTGCAATACACGAACGCGTACAAGACCAAGGTGAAGAACGAGCGGCCGATCATTGCGGAGCGCGGAGTGAACGCGACGCCGCCGCAGGACATGTACTTCAAGGGCGCGCTCTTTCTGAACACGCTGCGCAGCGTGGTGGACAACGACGCGAAGTGGTTCCAGGTGATTCACGATTACTTCCAGCACTTCAAGTATCAGAACATCATGACCGAAGACGTCATCGCGTATTTCAATCAGAAAACGGGGATGAATTTGACGGCGATCTTCAATCAGTACCTCCGGCATACGGAAATCCCGGCGCTGGAACTGCGGTTCGATGAAGCGCAGCAAACGGTTGCCTATCGCTGGAAAGCCGACGAAGCGGATTTCGCGATGCCGGTCCGCGTGGGATCGCCGGGGCATTGGCAAGTCATTCATCCGACGACGCAGTGGCAAACGATGAAGACAGCGATCGCCCAAGAGGATTTCACAGCAGCGACGGATCTTTACTACATCCATGTGATCCGTACTGACGCGCCGACGGCGAAGTAGAAATTTTTCGCGCGCATTCTTCCCGGAAATTTCTTCCTCAATTCAAGCCTCTTGGACCTCCTCGCAGGCTTCCCTCAAGGCTTCCCTGGAGGGGCTGCCTGCGCATTTTTGTTGAGTTTGGACATCTGGTCGAATTCCGCTTTGGCTTTCTCGGTAAGGCCCTGGCGGCGGTACACCTGGCCGAGCATGAAGTGCAAATGGGCGGTGCGCGGAGAAAGCCGGACGGCGGCTTCCAACTCCGCCTGCGCTTTGGGCAGATCGCCCAGCAAGGAATAGGCTTTGCCCAGAAGTTCGTGCGATTTGGATTGATCCGGAGCAATTTCGACGGCGCGAAGCAGGACGGGCAGCGCGTCTTCCATGCGGTTTTGATCGAGGAAAAGGTTGCCGAGATCGATGTATGGCCCCACATCCAGCTTTGCGGCGCTGCCAACGGCTTCCGCCTGGGCGCCGCTGGAACTTGCTTCGGGCTTCTCCTGCCACTGAATCGCGGCGCGGAAGGCGGCAATCGCTTCGGGGACGCGATTCAATCCCACGAGCGAGAGACCGAGGTTGTCCTGCGCCTTGACGTTGCGGGGCTCGAGTTTGAGGCACTGCTGGAAGGCATGGATGGCCTCTTCAAAGCGGTTTTCGTTGTACTTGGTGCGGCCCAGGTAATACCAGGCTTCGACGTCGCGGGGATCCCAGGAAACGGAGCGCGTGAGCCACTTGTCGGCGTTAGAGTAATCGCCAAAGAGGACGTAGTTGAGCGCGACAATTTTCAGGTCGAACGCGCCGGGGTCGCGGTACTTCGCGCCCTCGGTGAATTCGGCGAGCGATTCGCGGGCTTTTTGTTGCCGGAATTCGAGCTCGGCTTTGCTCGGATCATTGTAGATGTCGGACGGCGTGGAAGCGCGCTGCGTCTGCCGAAAGAGGATGAGCCCAAGGAGGAAATGAGCGTCGGCGGAATCGGGATGAGTTTTGAGGAATTCGCGGACGGCGGACTCCGCCTGGTCGAGGTGCCCTTCCTGCAGAAGGGCTCGCGCGGCAGAGAGCTGCGAGTCTTGCGGTGCGGCCACTTGCGTGGCAGCAGATTGAGGCTTGCCCGCTGCGCCAAGGCACTGCGCCGAAAAGAGCGAAGCGATGAAGATGGCCGAGGAGAGAATTAAGGCAGAAGGTGTAGTTAACCGTAAGACCCCCACGCCCGTACCTTTCACGTAAGTGCGGATTCTAAAGGATTTTAAGTCCTTTGCTTTGGAAGTGCGGATTCCAAAGGAGATAGAGGACAGATCTTGGGATGTGCGGATTCTACAGGGGTTACGTCTGTGCCCTTGGCCCTTCGGCGCGCCGGCGATCCGGCCACAGCAGGCGGGCCTGCCGAGGCAGGCAGTTCTGCTGCGGGCGAAAGGCCACGCCCGACATTCCACTTCCGGGAAAAGCGACGGCCACACTCGCCAGAGGGATGCCACGCGCCAACAATTGGAAACGGAGCGAACAGGCATGCTGGAAAATTCCGAAGCGTACAGAGAAATGGTAGAGCATGGGGGAGTCGGTGTCACGGAGTTCGTGGACCAGGGACATTTTGCATGGCGTGCTGGCCGCGAGGACAGTTCTAGAACGACCTTTGATTCGAAGTTCGCGAGCTCGCGACGGAATGCGTGCAACGGAGAACGCGGGCGCGCAATCCAACACAGTTTTACGAAGGGCGGCGCTGTCACCGGCTGCAAAACATCCTCAGCGTTGCCTGGAGACTTCGACGATCAGAACACGGAGGGAACGAGATGAAGATCGCAGTGGTGATGGCACGAATCCTGGTGGGACTGGTTTTTGTGGTTTTTGGGTCGAATACGTTTCTGCATTTTCAGAACGCGCCGCTGCCGGAAGGAGTGGCGGGACAGTTCATCGGCGCGATGATTGTATCGCACTACGTTGTCGCAGTGGGAGCCTGCCAGGTGATTGGGGGAGTGCTTCTGCTAGCGGGGCGATTCATTCCGCTGGGGCTGACGATTCTGGGGCCGGTGATCGTGAATATCCTGCTCTATCACCTGCTAATGAGCATGGCCGGATTCCCAGTGGCGCTGGCGGTGGCGCTACTCTGGGCGTTTCTGGTATGGAGACATCGGGCGAATTTCTCGGGATTGTTTGCGGCGAAGACGGAATAGGCAATGAGGAGGCAAGGAAGCAGGGAAAGCACGGGGTGGGGATCTGCCTGCGCAGGCAGGCTTCGCCCGCCCCCCGAAAAGCATGCAAGGAATCCCTGACTCAGGACGCTAGGTAGGTGGATGGGAAGAGGCGAGCCAGCGGTTGCGAATTTCCGCGAGGAACTTTTCCTTGTCGCTGCGCATGAGCTGGACGAGGGCCTGGTTGCCGGTATCCTCATGGGCGGCGGCCCAGAGAACCATTTCGGTCAGCACCGGCGCGAGGTCCATTCCCTTTTGTGTGAGGAAATAGTTGAGCTTGCGGCCATCGGAAGGGTCGGGCCGCGCGGCAATTATGCCGTAGGCTTCGAGCTTGCGGAGCCGGTCGGCGAGGATATTGGTGGCAATGCGTTCGTAGGAGCCGAGGAATTCCTTGTAGGTGCGGAAACCGCGGAGCATCATGTCGCGGATGATGAGGAGAGACCAGCGATCGCCGAGGATTTCGACGGAGGCGTTGAGCGGGCACCCGGACCGGCGTTTGGAACCGGGCTTTTTGGCCGGCATGAGAAGAAGATTAACAGTTTTTGCTTGCATTTTGCAAGTTACCTCGGCATAGTGGTCTCCCCGTTTCTTCCGCTGAAGGATAGGCCCAGCTGAAACAATGGATTTGCGTCAAACGTTGTATGGTCTGGAGACAGGGACGAAAAGGAGAAGACGATGAGCAAGGTGCGTGTGCTGGTGGGGACAAAGAAGGGGGCGTTCCTCCTGACAGCGGATGGAAAGCGCGAGAAATGGGAGGTGAACGGGCCGCTCTTTACCGGCTGGGAGGTCTATCACATGAAGGGTTCGCCGGCGGACCCGAACCGGATTTACGCCTCCCAGACCAGCGGCTGGTTCGGACAGGTCATCCAGCGCTCGAGCGATGGCGGCAAGACGTGGGAGACGCCCGGAGGCGGAATGACGACCTCACCGCAGGGATGGCCCGCGGGAGAGAGCAACAAGTTTGTGTACGACGTTTCCCCGGAAACGGGCGCGCCGCTGACGACGCACCAGTGGTACGACGGCACGCAGCATCCGTGGGAGTTCAAGCGGGTGTGGCACCTGGAACCGTCGCTGGATGATCCGGACACCGTTTACGCCGGAGTGGAAGATGCGGCGCTATTCAAGACGAGGGATGGCGGTCGGACCTGGCAGGAATTGCCGGGACTACGTGGCCACGGAACGGGGCCGAAGTGGCAGCCGGGCGCGGGAGGAATGTGCCTGCACACGGTGCTTCTGGACCCGAGCAATCCACACCGGATTTACATTGCCATTTCAGCGGCGGGGGCATTCCGCACGGACGACGGTGGGAAGACGTGGAAGCCGATCAACAAGGGATTGGTGTCGCAATACATTCCGGATCCGAACGCGGAGATCGGGCATTGCGTGCACCACGTGGCGATGAACCCGAAGCGGCCGAACGTGCTGTTCATGCAAAAGCACTGGGACGTGATGCGCAGCGACAACGCCGGGGATTCCTGGACGGAAGTGAGCGGCAACCTGCCGACGGACTTCGGGTTCGTGATTGACGTGCACGCGCACGAGCCGGA
>Ga0209581_1001835_pt1 | contig 22856 bp, 17 predicted proteins | sample Coa_R2_FD_187160 | JGI IMG/M metagenome (GOLD analysis project Ga0209581, IMG submission 187160) | Surface soil microbial communities from Centralia Pennsylvania, which are recovering from an underground coalmine fire - Coalmine... | ecosystem: Environmental > Terrestrial > Soil > Unclassified ...
GCTGGTTTTGCGATGGTCCGAGGTTGGTAAATACCGCGCCGGGCATCAGCGCGGAATAGATGGCATACACATCCTGCAGACGTCCGGTCAGATGCTGAGGAGGATCGGAATCGGCGCGGATTGAGACGGTTCCTGCGAAGATCAGAACCGCAGTTGCGATGAGGCCTCGCCCGATCATTGTCCACCTCTAGTGTGCGTCGGCAGTATCCCAGGGAGCAGGCGAGCGTGGAATGGGGTTCTTGTCCCGGCCTTTCAGGCGGTCGTAGAAGTAGTCGTCGCTGGTCGTGCCGATGGACTCATTATAAAAGCTGGGAGCGCCGATGATCTCCTTCAGTTCTTCACCGAAGCGATGAATGGCTTTGAGGTGATCGGCGGTTGCGGCGATCTCCAACTTATTTGTTTTGAGCGTTTTCTGAAAACCGCGGTCGAGCAGATGAGCGATCTCGCCGCCCAGCACAAAGCCGGGTCCCGCGACAATCGCTGCGCCGTCTCCTTCGCGCGACTTGGCTATCACGGCTGCGCAGCCGTGCTTCTGTACGCGGTACTGTCCTGCGACCCCGGAGACTGGTTGCACATCAAATTGAGAACCGCGAAGATTTGCGAGGATTTCGTCGAAGGTAAGCTGCTTTGTTTTTCGAGGCATAGCGGTAAAGGCACGGCAAAGGCTACACTTAGAATAGCTGCCGTTCACCTTCACTCTCGCACATTGCGCGGCTGGCTGCAACGCATTCACTATGGCAACAGATTCGCTCCTGACCCAATCTCTGGGCTCGAAACTGCTGGAACGCATCGGCAACACGCCTTTGGTGCGTCTGGAGCGCCTGACCGCCCATTTGCAGGGAATTCAGATTCTGGGCAAGGCCGAATGGGCCAACCCGGGCGGGTCGGTGAAGGATCGCGCCGCCTCAGCGATTGTTACGGCGGCTATAAAACAAGGCCGTTTAGGAAAGGGCCAGCATCTGCTGGATGCCACCAGCGGCAATACCGGCATCGCCTACGCCATGCTGGGCGCGGCCATGACTTTCCCGGTTACGTTGTGCGTTCCGGCCAATGTTTCGCCCGAACGCAAGCGAATTCTGAGCGCCTATGGCGCGCACGTGGTCTGGACTGATCCGAATGATGGGTCGGATGGCGCCATTCGCAAGGCCCGCGAGCTGGCCGCGGCAGAGCCTGAGAAGTATTACTACGCCGATCAGTACGGCAACGACGCCAATTGGCAGGCGCATTATCGCGGGACGGCAAATGAAATCTGGCAGCAGACGAATGGTCAGTTGACCCACTTCGTCGCCGGGCTTGGCACCAGCGGGACCTTTGTGGGGACGACGCGCCGCTTGAAGGAACTGAACCCTAAGATTCAGTGCATCTCCATGCAGCCGGACTCGCCTTTCAATGGCCTCGAAGGTTTGAAACACATGGCGACAGCCATTGTGCCCAGAATTTACGACCCATCGCTCGCCGACCGTGATCTGGAGATTGAGACCGAAACCGCGTATCGTATAAGTAAGCGTCTGGCGCGGACCGAAGGTTTGCTGGTTGGCGTTTCGGCTGCTGCGGCTGTTGCCGCGTCGCTCCGAGTGGCCGAAGAAGAGGCTGCCGCAGGGCGCGAAGCCGTGATTGTGACGATTCTGCCGGATTCGGCAGATAAGTATTTGAGCGAACGATTCTGGGAGGAAGAGCACGACAATGCTTAAGCTCAGCGAATCCATCTACAACGCGCTGCGGACTCATGGGGAAGAGACCTATCCGCACGAGTGTTGTGGTGTGCTGCTGGGCCGCTCCCATGAAGGAGTGAATGAAGTGGAAGAAGCTGTGCGTGCCGGAAACATGCGCACCGACTCTGCCCACAACCGTTACAGCATCGCGCCACAGGAACTGGTCCGCATTCAGCGCCAGGGGCGCGAGCGCGGGCTCGATATTGTAGGTTTCTACCACTCGCATCCGGACCATCCAGCGCAGTGGTCGAAGACCGATTTTGCTGAAGCGCACTGGATCGGCTGCTCGTATGTCATTACGGCGGTCGAGAAGGGCGTTGCCAGGCAGACCAATTCGTTCCTGCTCACAGGCACGAGCGAAGACGACAAATCCTTTGAGGACGAAACGATTCAGGTGGAGGAACTGGTAGCCGGGCGATGTTGATCGCCGGCCTGCCCATTCCCCGCGCGACGGGCGTTGACCTGTCCGCGCATGAATCCACCGCATCATTTACCAAAAAGGATTTCGACCATGAAGATCTTCATCCCTACGCCGTTGCGCGTGTATGTTGGCAAAAAAGATGCCGTCCAGGTGAATGCACAGACAGTAGGCGACGCGCTGGATGCGCTGACTTCACAGCATCCTGACCTGAAGAAGCATCTCTTCTCTGATGAGGGAAAGCTTCGCGCCTTTGTAAATGTCTATCTGAATGATGAAGACGTGCGTTATCTGCCGGAAAAGGAAGCGACTTCGGTGACGGAAACGGATTCGCTCTCGATTATTCCGTCCATTGCCGGCGGGTGCTAGCGGCATAAAGTTCGGGTGATTATTTGAGCGATGATTTCCGAAGCGACTGAAGCAAAAGCAGGTTCTCGCTTCGCTCAGGATGACAAATTTTTTAGAGGTTAGAAATGCCAGCACTTACGGAAGAAAAAGTGGCCCTCCCGCAACTTACAAATGAAGAAATAGCCCGCTACTCGCGGCATCTTTTGTTGCCGGAAGTCGGCCTTGAAGGTCAGCAGAAACTGAAGGCTGCGAAGGTCCTCTGCGTTGGTACCGGCGGACTCGGCGCGCCGCTCGCCTACTATCTGGCTGCTGCCGGAATCGGTACTCTCGGCCTGGTTGATTTCGACGTAGTCGATGAGAGCAATCTGCAGCGTCAGATCATCCACAGCACCAATGACGTTGGCCGCCCCAAGATTGAATCGGCGGCGGAAAAGCTGAAGGCGCTCAATCCGTATCTGAATATCGTGAAGCACGAGACGATGCTCACCAGCGCCAATGCCCTTGAGATCATCAAGGACTACGACATCGTCGCGGATGGCACCGATAATTTCCCGACGCGCTATCTCGTCAATGACGCCTGCGTGCTGAGCGGGAACAAGCCTAACGCCTACGCTTCCATCTTCCGCTTTGAGGGCCAGGCCAGCGTCTTCGCAACGGAAGACGGCCCATGCTATCGCTGCCTTTATCCTGAACCGCCACCGCCGGGGCTCGTTCCTTCGTGCGCGGAAGGCGGCGTGCTCGGCATCCTGCCCGGACTGCTGGGTGTCATTCAGGCAACAGAGGTCATCAAGCTGATCCTCGGCAAAGGCGACCCCCTGATTGGCCGCCTGCTGCTGGTTGATTCGCTGGGCATGAAGTTCCGCGAGCTGAAGCTGCGCAAGAATCCCGACTGCCCGGTTTGCGGCGAGCATCCGACGGTGAAAAAGCTGATCGACTACCAGCAATTCTGTGGCATTTTCCCTGAAGAGAAAGTAGAGAAGCCCGCTGTGCAGAATGGAATTCCGCAGATCACCCCGGTTGAGCTGAAACGCCGTCTCGATGCCGGCGAGAACGTCTTCGTCCTCGACGTGCGCGAGCCGCACGAATACCAGATCGTCAACATTGGCGCGCCGCTGATCCCGCTCGGTGACCTGCCGAACCGTCTCGGCGAGCTTGATCCGAGCCGCGAGATCGTTATCCACTGCAAGAGCGGCGCTCGTAGTCAACGCGCAGCCGAGCTTCTGGCGAAGAACGGATTCAAAAACGTGGTCAATCTTGCAGGCGGCATCACGGCCTGGGCAACGGACGTCGATCCGAAATTGCCGAAGTACTAAACGCCTCATGATGGCCCGTCATTCTGACGACCTCACGGGAAGAAGAATTTCCAGCGATCCCACGGTCGTCAGAATGACGGTAAATAGCTGCGACGCTTTCCAGCCTGATTTTTTGCCCGAATAACACCTCCATGCGTATACTCCCGTCGTGCCGGACGGAGCATTTATTCCTGCGCTGAAAGCTCCGCCTGTCAGCCGGAGCCCTGTTCGTTATGGACCTCGCATTCATACGCATTCTTTTTGTCCTTGTTCTCGCTGGTGTCTGTTATTTCTTTCGTTTTTTCAATTTTTCCGGATGGCTTTCTGCGCTCACCGGAGCAGCCGGCGCTGCGCTCGTTATCGTCTTTGAGGCACGGGTGCGCGCGCTCAGCCTTCGCCGGCTTATCGGGGCCGTGATCGGCAGCATCCTCGGCATCTTCGGCGCGTTTCTCTTCAGTCTGGTGCTGGCCAACAGTCTTCCGGCAGGAAATGCTCGCAGCCTGCTTCAGATATTTGTCCTGCTGCTCATGTCTTACGTTGGCCTCGTTGTCGGGACCAGCAAAGGTGACATGCTGAATCTTTCTGCGCTCGGAGACCTCTTCAGCAGTGAGCGCCAGATGAAGCGCAATGTGAAGCTGCTTGACACCAGCGCCATTATCGATGGCCGCATTGCCGACATGGCCGACACGGGTTTCCTCGACGGCGCGCTCGTAATCCCCGCATTTGTGCTGCGCGAGTTACAAATGGTTGCCGATTCATCTGACGGGTCCAAGCGTCAGCGCGGGCGCCGCGGTCTCGATGTTCTGCAGCACATGCAATCGAACACCCTGCTCAATGTGCAGATTGTAGAAGACGATTTCCCCCACATCCGCGAAGTGGACCTCAAGCTGATTGAATTGGCCAAAGAGCTGGACGCCAGGATCATCACCAACGACTTCAATCTGAACAAAGTCGCGCATCTGCACCACGTTTCGGTACTGAACATCAATGACCTTGCCAATGCGCTTAAGCCGGTGGTACTGCCCGGCGAGAAAATGAATATCGCCATATTGAAAGAAGGCAAGGAATACAACCAGGGTGTCGGCTACCTCGATGACGGTACGATGGTTGTCGTCGATCACGCCCGTCGCATGATCGGGCGTTCGGTGGAAATCAGCGTGACCTCCGTCCTTCAAACGGCCTCAGGGAAAATGATCTTCGGCAAGATGGAAGAGCCGTTGCAAAGAACCGAATCTGTTCGCGTTGCCACCGAAATCCGCGAGGTTTCCAGCTAACCGTCATCCTGAGCACAGCGAAGGGCCTGCTTTTCTCAGCATCCTAAGGAACGCCATCGTCTCTCCCAGCAAATAATTACGTAAGTCTTACAAGACAAAGACCCTGTCCGAATTATTGTCAGTATTGGAGAGCTTTCCAGACCATGCCCGTTTTCACTGAAGAAGCGCCCGCCGTCCACGTTCCCACTGCCCATGTCCCGAGCGCAGAGCTGTTTCTGCAAAAGCCTTCGGGAAAATTCAACTGGATCTTCGGTATCTGGATCGCCGTTTTCCACATAGGCGCCATCGCATCGTTCTTTTTCTTCCGCTGGTCGGCGCTTGTCGTTCTGGCTGTGACCTGGGTGCTGGGACAGAACGTGGGCATCGCCATGAGCTACCATCGCCAGCTCACCCATCGCGGCTTTACCACCCCCAAATGGCTTGAATATGTGATGGCCGTCTGCGGCACGCTGGCCCTGCAGGGAGGCCCGCTCTACTGGGTGGCAGTACATCGCCTCCATCATCAGCTCACTGACAAGCCCGGCGATCCGCACTCCCCCCGTGATGGCGGCTGGTGGTCACATATCGGCTGGATTCTGTACGGCTCGCTGCACAACGATGACCCGGAACTGCTTGGCCGCTACGCCCCCGATCTCGCGAAAGACAAGTTTTACCGCTGGCTCAGCCATTATCACTGGGTTCCGGTCACCGCGCTCGGAATTGGACTTTTCCTGATCGGCGGATGGTCGTGGATGCTCTGGGGAGTCTTCTTTCGCGTCGCGCTTGGCCTGCATGTGACCTGGCTGGTGAACTCAGCAACGCACATGTGGGGCAGCAAGCGCTTTCCTACCCGCGATGATTCGCGCAATCTGTGGTGGGTCGCCCTGCTCTCAGGCGGAGAAGGCTGGCACAACAACCATCACGCCCACCCTGTTTCCGCCAGCCACGGCATGGCATGGTATGAATTCGACTTCAACTACTGGTGCATCCGGCTGCTCGGTATGTTGGGATTGGCGAAGCGCATCAAGGTACAAGGGCCTGAAGGCGGAGCAGCCCGCATCCTGCACGGCTAAAGGTGACACCGCACTACGACGCTGTCATCCTGGGCGCAGGCGCAGCCGGACTGATGTGCGCCATCGAAGCAGGCAAGCGCGGACGCCGTATTGCTGTTCTCGAACTAGCCGGCCGCCCCGGCAAAAAGATCCTCATCTCCGGCGGTGGACGCTGCAACTTCACGAATATTCACTGCCGTCCGGAAAATTTTCTCTCCGCAAATCCGCATTTCGTGAAGTCAGCCCTGGCCCGGTACACGCCCCGGGATTTTCTTGCGCTCATCCATAAACACGGCATTGCTTATCACGAGAAAACACTCGGGCAGCTCTTCTGCGATCAGTCATCTCGCCAGATTCTCGACATGCTGTTGGCCGAATGTGCCGAGGCTGGCGTTGAAATTCTTCTCGGCATCCGGACCGAGCGTATCGAGCACAAAGGTCATTTCATCCTGCAAACCACCAAAGGGACGATTGCTTCCTCCGCGCTGGTCATAGCGACAGGCGGCCTCTCCATACCAAAGATGGGCGCGACGCCGTTCGGCTATGAGGTTGCGCGCCAGTTCGGAATCAGCATTGTTCCGACAAGACCGGCTCTGGTTCCGCTGACTCTCTCTGAAGAGGATTGTAGAAATCTCTGCGACCTCTCAGGTGTGTCCACAGAAGTGATCGCATCCATAGACCACCAGCATTTTCGCGAAAAGATGCTTATTACACATCATGGCCTCAGCGGTCCGGCCATTTTGCAGATTTCGTCGTATTGGGGCCCGTCCAGGACTATAGAACTCGACCTCGTTCCGGGAAAGCAGGTTTTTGCTCCCATGCTGGCGGAATCCGCAGGTCGCAACGTTACGAAAGCTGCCTCTATGCTCCGAGAAAGCATGCCCCAGCGTCTCGCGGACCGTTTCATCGATCTCGCACAGCCGGTTTCGTGGACAAATCATGCGATTCAGCAGCTTGAAGCAAAATTCCACCACTGGACGATCATGCCTTCCGGAACCGAAGGATACGAGAAGGCCGAAGTGACTGCGGGAGGCATCGATACCAGCGAACTCTCCTCCACAACCCTGGAATGCAGGCGAGTATCCGGACTCTTTTTCATCGGCGAAGTTGTCGATGTTACTGGCCATCTGGGCGGATTTAATTTCCAATGGGCGTGGGCATCCGGTGCAGCAGCCGGTCGCGCCTTGTAAGCAACCTTGTGTTTATGTTGAAGTTTGCGGGAACTGACGAATAATGAGACTTCTGGCTTATCTCACCGAGATGTTCATTGACACCTTCGGCATCACGCGGCCAAGGCCGGAACAGCAGCGTACAACCAATCTGGTGATTGGCGGATTTCTCCTTATGTTCGGCATTGTTGTGCTCAGTGTCCTGGGCTTTCTTGTCTTTCAGATATCCGCCGGAAATCATGCCCACTAATCTGGCGTTATGTCCTGAATCGCGACACTTAGAGCAAATTCCCAATAGCTTTAAACTACCGTCATTCTGACGAGCCCGAGCCTGCGAAGGAACGAAGAATCTCAAACCAGGCTGGCTGGGGATTCTTCGCTGACGCTCAGAATGATGACTGTGCTCTTATGTATTCTCTGTTAGGGAAATGTTCTGGCTTTCCTTTAAACGCTGATTCCTCACCCAGCGCTGACTCGTATAAACTTAGTAGTCAGTCTTTTCGTCGATACAGCAGCTCTTGAAGCATGGCGCAAACTTTCCTGCAGGATGTTCGCTTCGCCCTCCGGCAGTTGTGGAAGCACCCGGGCTTTGCCCTCACGGCGATTTTGTCATTGGCGCTGGGCATTGCTGCTACTGTATCCGTCTTCAGTGTTGTCTACAGTGTCCTCATCAATCCTTCGCCTTACGCTAACGCTGAGCGCATCGCACAGTTCTTCGGGCGCGCAAAAAGCGGCTCTGATGATCCGGCTTTCGTTTCCCGAGACTACCTGGATGCTCTCCGTAAAATTCCTGCCATTGAAGATCTGGTGCAGATGGACGAAGAATATTTGGCTGACACCACCTTCGATATTCCGCAGGATGTCGATGTTGTCTATCTCTCCAGCAATGCATTCTCCTTCTTCGGAGTGCCGGCGTATCTGGGCCGCACTTTTCTGCCCTCCGATGCTCCCGATGGCCGCGCGCCCGAACCCGTTGTTGTGCTGACGTATCAGTACTGGCTGCACCGTTTCAATGGAAATCGCGCCGTCATTGGTCAGGCCCTGCGGCTGGATGGCCGCAACTACACCATTTTGGGCGTGATGCCGCCTCGCTTCACCTGGTGGGACGCCGAGGTCTATGTGCCGCTCGACACAACAGGAACGGATAACTCCAGCCATATGATCATTGTGCGGCTCAGGCCCGGCATTTCGCGTGCGCAGGCTACAAAAGAGGCGTGGCCCGTCTTCCAGCAGATGATCCATGCCCACCCCAATCTCTGGATCGAGGGTCTCGAGCTGGAATTGCAGGGAGTCAACGAGCGCTTCCATCGCTCGATGGGCAAGACGCTTTATCTTCTTTTCGGCGGTGTCCTGCTGCTGCTGGTGATTGCCTGCGTGAACGTATCCATCCTGCTGCTGGCGCGTGGAACAAGCCGTCAGCATGAATTTGCCGTGCGGGCCGCCGTCGGCGCGGGGCGCGCGCGCATCATCCGGCAGTTGCTGACCGAGTCGCTGATCCTCGGCCTGAGCGGCGCAGGTCTTGGAGTGATTGCCACCTACCGCAGCACACCTTTTGTAGTCAGTCTGCTTCCTTTCCAGCTCTTTCCGCGCGGGCTTGAAATTCCGGTGCATATTCCGGTGTTGACATTCAGCATTCTGCTGGCTGTCGTAACCAGTGTTCTCTTCGGATTATTTCCTGCGCTACAGCTGGCCAATCCGGAGATTCGCGAAATCATGCAGGCCACCACGCAGAAGGCCTCTGGCAGCGTTTCCAGCAGACGCTTTCATTCCATCCTCATCGCAGGACAGATTGCGATGGCCATGGTCCTGCTGACCGCCTCGGCATCCGCCATTCAGAGCTTTCGCGAGATTCTTCACACCGATCTCGGCTTCGATCCGAAGAACGTGGCCGATTACAGTATCCCGGTGCACCGGAACAGCTACACTACATGGGACGCCCGTTCCAACTACTTTCAACAATTGCGCGACAAAGTAGCCGAGACGCGAGGAGTCACGGAAGTCTCTCTTGCCCTGATCGCCCCGCCCAGCAGCAGCTGGTATTTTCCGATTGAGGTCCTGGGCCGTCCTTCGCTTGACTCGCAGATAGCAAACATCAACTTCGTGGATTCGCACTTCTTTTCCATCTTCCGTATTCCTCTGGTGCAAGGGCGCCTCTGGGACCCTGCGGAAATCAAACGAGGCGCGCAGCTGGCTGTTGTGAATCAGGAATTTGTCCGGCGCTACTTTCCCAATGGCGACGTTCTGGGGCATTCCGTGCGCGTGCCACGCCTGAAGAGCCATCCTCCTTTTGCTGTTGCGGTGGACGGCAGCGATGGCTGGCTGCCGATCATCGGCGTCGTGGGCGATGTCCGCAACGATGGTATTGACGAATCCGTGAAGCCTGAAATCTACGTTCCCTATTCGCTGTACATGATCGGATGGACGCAGATTCTGGTGCGCAGTTCCGGCGATCCCATGGCGCTCGAATCCTCTGTGCGCCGGCAGATTGCCGGCATCAATCCGGGACAGCAGGTTTCCTGGCCGGTCATTACCATTACGGAACGCATCCGGCAGCAGGCGGTCTGGGCACGCGAGCATTTGATTGCCGTGCTGGCCGGCCTGTTCTCAGGTTTGGCGCTGGTGCTTGCTACCGTTGGACTGTACAGCGTTGTATCGTATTCCGTCGCGCAGCGCATTCACGAATTCGGTATCCGCATGGCGTTGGGCGCGCAGCGGCGGCATATCCTGCAGAACGTTTTGGGAACTGCTGGAATCAGCGTGGGCACAGGACTTCTGATTGGGTTGGCACTAAGTTTCGGCTTGAATAGCTTGTTTTTGCGCCTGATCGGCGCCAGCATCAGCAATCCATTGCTGATCCTTGCCGTCTGTCTGTTGCTGCTGGTGGTAGCGCTGCTGGCCTGCATCGTTCCGGGATTCCGCGCCTCGCTCATTCAGCCCATGAAAGCGCTGCGTATCGAATAAGAAAGCGCCGTCCCTGTCCGTAATCAAACAATCCCAGACGCACAAACGAACAAATTTCTTCCTGACCATCACCACCGAGTGGTGTTCAATCAGCAGTTACCTGCAGTTTTATCTGTCTACGAAATTGGAAAAGCTTCTCGGAGTTCGCCACGTAATCCCGTGGAAGAAATCCTGTCAAGCCCTTAATTATTCAGGTTGTTTAGATTCAGTAATTTACATCTGCAATCAATTCGGCCGGATTTGCTAAAATAAAAGTGGGAATAAAAAGAAAGGCATGGCCGCCAGCCATGCCTTTCGTCTTAGAATGCGTAACTCATAGAAAACAAAGGATCTCCGTACAGAACTAAAGCTGTAAACCATTGAAAATAAAGAATCTCCGTACAAGATAGGGGGGAGGGGGGGTGGTCAGATAAGAATCAGGCCTTCCTGAATCTGGCCCCGAAAGCGCGAAACAAAATCGAATTCTGCCACATCTAACACATTGGGATCAGAAGAAATCGCGGGCTGGAAATTGTCGTGAATGCTGGCCGGATCAGGCCGATGTCCGTGTTATTCTATAAGTCTTTGGTAGACGTGCGCCTATCGCCCGGCGACATAGATTCGCTTCGGGACATGCCTCAAATGGCCGCAACCGCACCCTGTCCTACCCAAGCATACACAACGATCCGAATCTTTGCGCGGGAGAATTACTCGCTTGGCGATGGAAGATAAGTACGAAGACGACATCCAGAAACTGATTGATACAGGTAAGGAAAAGGGTTACCTCACCTACGGTGAAGTGAACGACCTGATTCCCAACGACCTGAATTCACCAGACGACCTCGACGATCTGATCACCACGATCGGAACGCAGGGGATCGATCTGCTCGACGAGGGCGGCCCCAAGTTTGGCGGCGACAAGTACGAAGAAGGCGAAGACGGCGAAGACGTTGAGCTCGACCTGACTCCGGGCACGCTCGAAAAAACCAATGACCCCGTCCGCATGTATCTGCGCGAGATGGGAACCGTGCCTTTGCTGACTCGCGAAGGCGAAGTTGAAATTGCAAAGCGCATTGAGCGCGGTCAGATGCGCGTGATGAAGGCCATTTCACGGTCTTCGATTGTGATCCGCGAAATTGTCGCTCTGGGCGAAGATCTCAAGCGCGGCGTGCGCAACATCAAGGAAGTGGTCATCTTTGATGAAGAAGAGATCACGGAAGACGTGCTGCAGGCGCGCGTAAAACAGACGGTTTCGCGCATCGACGCGCTGGTGAAGCACCAGAAAAAGGCCGCCCAGCTTGAAGAAAAACTGGCAGCGATTGCAGGACAGAAGACAAAAGCCAAAGAGCAGCGCAAGCTGCGCTGGGCCATTGCGCGCGAAAGGGTCTACGTTTCGCGCATTGTTCGTGAGCTGAAGTACACCAACATGGAGCGCAAGCGGCTCCTCGACAAGCTCAACAAGACAGTCGATTCGATGCGCATGCTCGAGCGGCAGATCAAGTCGCTTGACCAGAAATATGAGCAGTCGAAGAGCGAAGAGCTCCGCAAGGAATACCGGCGTCAGCAAAAAAACTGCAAAGTCGATCTCGAAGAGCTGGAACAGGAAGCAGGCGTTTCCATCGCTGAACTCAAGCGCACCCAGCGCGAGATGATTCAGGGCGACATGGACGCCGAGCAGGCCAAGCGCGAGCTGATTGAAGCCAACCTGCGACTCGTCGTTTCGATTGCAAAGAAGTACACCAACCGAGGTCTCCAGTTCCTCGATCTGATTCAGGAAGGCAATATCGGCCTGATGAAGGCGGTGGATAAATTTGAGTACCGCCGCGGTTACAAATTCTCGACCTACGCCACCTGGTGGATCCGGCAGGCCATTACCCGCGCCATCGCGGACCAGGCCCGCACGATCCGTATTCCGGTGCACATGATCGAGACGATCAACAAGCTCATCCGCACCTCGCGTCAGCTCGTGCAGGAGCTTGGCCGCGAGCCTACCTCGGAAGAGATCGCGCGCCGCATGGACATCCCTGTCGCAAAGGTCCGCAAGGTCCTCAAGATCGCGCAGGAGCCCATCTCGCTCGAAACGCCGATTGGCGAGGAAGAAGATTCGCACCTGGGCGACTTCATCGAAGACCGCATGGCTGTATCGCCTTCCGACGCCGTCATCAGCGTCAACCTGAAGGAATACACCTCGCAGGTCCTGCGCACGCTGACGCCGCGCGAAGAGCGCGTCATCAAGATGCGCTTCGGCCTCGAAGACGGATCTGAACATACTCTGGAGGAAGTGGGCCAGAGCTTCCAGGTTACTCGCGAGCGCATTCGCCAGATAGAAGCAAAGGCGCTGCGCAAGCTGCGGCATCCTTCGCGTTCGCGCAAGCTGAAGGCATTTGTAGATGCTGTGACGGAATAGGTTGCATTCATGTGAATTCGAAGGCCGCTCTTCTGAGCGGCTTTCGCTTTAGCAGCAACGTTGAATCTATTCCGATGGTCTCAGCGACCATCCCTGAGCCGCGTTGCAAGACGGTCCGGTAATCCGGCGCGAATAATTCTCATTTGCGCCAACCGAACATCATACGGAATGCGGTAAAAAGTTACGGTGCGCTGCGCATCATTGTAGATTGCAAACGCGGAGCGCCAGTCACCGTCTCGCGGCTGTCCTACCGATCCCGGATTAATCAGATACCGAACACCCTCGCGCAGTTGAATTTCATACTCTTCCGGTTCATTGTGCGTTGCGTAATCAGGAACCAGCTTGAACCAATCGTCGTCATTGGTGGCGAAACCGCCCTGGATGTGAGTATGACCGAAGAAATTGATCGCTGTCGTGATTTTCTGCAAGGGTTGCCACGCATCGCGCATCGAGAGTATGTACTCATCCTCATCGAGCGGCGAGCCATGCGTACAGCTCACCTGCGACCCATCAGGCATGATGGGACCGTGCGCCATCTGCCGCAGCCAGGCAATGTGCTCGGCTGAGAGTACGCACTGTGTCCATCTGGCGGCGCGGCTGGCAATTGGGTTGAAGTCTTCCATACTGCTGAGGCCGCTGCAGACGCGGTCATGATTGCCGCGCACAAAGATGCTGCCGATGGAGCGGGCGCGATCAATTACCTCATTGGGATTGGCGCCATAACCGACGACATCGCCGAGGTTCCACACCGCGTCATGCGCAGGAGCGGCAGCAATGACCGCCTCCAGCGCTTCCAGATTGGCGTGAATATCGGAAAGAATCAGAGCGCGCATGATATAGGGCCACCTTTGAATCTAGTCCCATCAGAATTAGATTCCAAGCGAGTCAGCCGCGTACCCAATGCCCCGTCGCATATTCGCGCAGCTCGCCTTCTGAGGTGATCACATTCCGCGGGAGAGTGGCGAGCGGCGCAGAAAGGTCTGTTCGCAGCGTGGGAATCGCGCCAAGTAGACTACGGGTGTAGGCATGTTGCGGCGATTCAAATATGGCCCTGCGGGGCCCTTCTTCCAGCAGCAATCCATGCCGCATCACAGCCACGCGGTCCGCTACCTGCGAAACCACAGCAAGATCATGTGAGATAAACAGCATTGCGAGGGAATAACGCTCACGCAGGCCAGCCAGCAAGTCGAGTATCTGCGCCTGAACGGTAACGTCGAGCGCAGTCGTTGGCTCATCGGCAATGAGTAGTCGAGGACGATTCACAATGGCCATTGCGATGAGAATGCGCTGGCGCTGCCCGCCGGAGAACTGGTGCGGATAGTCGCGTATGCGGCGTTCAGGCTCGGGCAGAGCCACGGCATGCATTGCTTCCATGACGGCATTGCGTATCTCGACCCTGTTCGTTTCCGGATGATGAGCGCGAATAGCTTCGGCAATCTGCCTGCCGACCGGCATCACCGGATTCAATGCAGTCATCGGCTCCTGGAAGATCATAGATATATCGCGTCCGCGCACGCGTCGCATTTGATCGAATGGCAGAGAAAGAAGCTCGCGCCCATCAAAGCGGATGGAGCCTGAAATCTGGGCCGCGGGATCGAGCAGGCGAAGAATCGCCAACGCTGTGACGGACTTTCCCGATCCCGATTCGCCTACGAGTCCGAGCGCTTCTCCAGGCGCGATGCTTAGGTTCAGATGATCGACGGCTGATCTGCCCCTGAAAGAGATACAAAGCTGATCGATTTCCAATAAAGCGCTCACAAGAGCATCATAGCGCCGGAGTCATGCGATCAGTGCAGGCTCTCGACGATAGGAGCGGCCCATGAGAAAAGATACTTCCCAATGGCAGGAAAGAGCGTCGCCAGGACCGTGATGAGAGGCAGTCCTCCAACGGCGAGCATGTGTTTAAGAAATGCCATATAGCGGACCTGCCCCGGCGTGCTGTTGCTCATTCGGCTTAGGATTGCGTCGCGATCCATCTGCGCCAGAACGGTCCCTACCGTAAAGAGCAGCGCAGCCAGAGTGGCAGTGGCCGCCCAGGCGATGATCTGCGGGCGATCAAACGGATAGCTGATTGCAGCGAGCAGCGTGAGCAGAAAGCCCAGCGACATAAATGTCATCAGGTTTTTCATTTGCAGCGTAATGTATCGCACATAGGCTGCAATTCGCATAGCAATAAACTCGTTGCCGATTTCGACGAGGCAGTTGTCCGGGCTAAATATTGTGCCGCACGGCGATGGAATATCAGAACGCGATTCGGGGCAGCTGCTCCGCAAAGTATTCGCGCTTCCTTCCTCCTCGGACTTTTCAACTTTGCACGAGGATCCTGAGATGGGGCAGTCAGGACCGCCGCGCTCCCAGCTGGCGCGAATTGCCGGCACATCTGAGAGCCTGATTGCGTACTCGTTCTGTTGGCGGCTGAAGTTCGTGTAAGTGCGGTTATCCAGCCATTGGGTATCGCGCATTTCCTGCAGGATGACACGCAGCTCGTGCAGATTTTCGGTAAGGATGGGCTGCTTTTCATCGGCAACGGGCGGAGCAACCCTCAGATACTCAAACCAGCGCATCGGCAGCGTGACGACGCGGCGCAATCCGGAATACGACCAGATCGGGTCAACCGAAAAGATGGCCGGAAGCCGGGAGAAGGCGAATCGCAGCGGCGTGCCTTCAAGGCTATCAAGGCCGCTGCGCAGAACTCCCCAGATACGAGTGAAGCGCGCCCACAACCATAGAACCGTCCAGATGCTGAGGACGAAATTCAGCGTGTAGAGCCAGCCGATAAAAGGCGTATCAAACGTGGCAAAGAGTCTCTGCGGATGCAGCAGAAGATAGCCCAGCAGCACTCCAAATGCCAGCAGCTTGCCGTCTGCGCCGGGAAGACCGTACCAGAGTTCGGTATATCCGGTAAGCCTGACCTGCCATGAGGCCAGATCGAGCCAGGGCCAATGGATCAGCGGCAATCCGGGATTTCGCGCTACCGCCATGCTGAGAGCATTGAGGTTCACAAAAGAAGCAATGAGAAAGCCGAGCGAGACCAGCATCAGAGGCAGCGTGGGACAAACTCCGGATGTGAGATGCAGCGAGCGCGCTGCAAAGGCGAAGCCGGTTTGCCGGTCAGCAAGCTGCAGGCAGAAAAGTGTGAGCGACAGCGCGACCCATAGCCAGGAGATGCACGGCAGCAGAAAGCCTTCGAAACGAATGAAGAATCCCCTGCCCAGTTGCTTACAGCGCTTCGACAAGAGAAGGAACAGAGTTCCAGCCATGCAGAACTGCAGCATCAACACAATCAGCGTGAAGATGGAAAAGACGGTCGTTTGCATGGGAAAGTACTGCAATGCGTCGAGAACCGAATTTATGCCCTGCACTTTTGATTGATATGCGATGACAGGAAACAGTAAATATGCGAGAAGCAGCACAAGCTGCGTGCTGACATTCAGCAGCCACCAGCATTGGCCGGTAAATAGCCGCGACTGTTCGCAGGTAGGCGCAGCAGGCATTAGGTACCAGGTGAGCGCCCGATGCAGGGCAATCTTTCTGGCCCACGCTTTTTTGCTGTGCCGCAGTGTGGACTGCAACGGGATGGCGGCAAGAAAAAACAGGAAATGAATCGTGGACACAGCGAGAACGGCAAGCGTCACCAGAGTCCATAAGACAGGCAGCGGCTCCGGCGGGGTATCGGTAAGCAGCAGAACATTGTCGGGTGCTTTTGGGTCAGGCGCAACCTGGTCCCTCCCCAGGTAAGCCACCGGCCAGAAGTCTCCTCCGGAAGCGACGCCGATCCAGGGTGCCAAAGCAAAACGGCGGCGTGAAAACGGAGACTGAAGAAGCGGAAGATGACCGGATTTGATCTGCAGCAGCGCGGCAAGAAAAATCGCCTCCTCGCGGCTATTCGTGAAGGTGAGCGAGTGGCGTGATTCGCCGCGAAATGGGGTTTGCAGATACGCATTCTGGAAAAGCGGAAAACGGGTAACGATCAGCGTGCCGTCAAGATCAAAGTCGCCGCGCAGCCGCGTGAGCAGGCGCTCGGCATTGAACAGGACGAGCCTGCTGTCAGGGCACTCCTGCCGGAAATAGCGCGCGAGAAAAAGCTGGTCCAGTGGATCGCTGGTACGGATGACGATGGCGCGCGCATGCAGGTGCTTGATACTCGAAGCGATGGCTGCCAGCACGCTTTCGTTCGAGACAGGCGATTGCGGGGCAAACTCGGGTGCCTCATCCAGTGGGTCTTCGAGTTCGTCGCGAAAGCTGAGGTTCACGTTGGCATTGCCGGTCGAGCTCTCGTCCTGCTGTTGATTCGTAGCATTTTTGAGCGTGCCGCCATAGACCCGGCGCACATGTGATATACCCCTCGGAAAGGTAAAGCGGCGCACAAGGTTTGTAAATGGGCTGCATGGATTCGTCGGGGCCGTTGGATCGGAGATATTGCCGCCGTATGCGGTTTCATCCTCCTGCAGCACTACCACCGGCTCATCAGAATGCATGCCGGGACGCAGCGACTGGCCGAGAAACCAGCAGAGCGAATCCTGATCGAGCTCGCTGAGCGTCTCCTTCCTGTCCCGGAGATGCGGCCTGCCTTCCTGATCCAGCTTTAATAGAAACGCATTTGCCGAATTGGTGCTGACTGTCCCGCTTAAAACATCGAAGGGAATGTGCGGTTGCGCTTCCTGCTCCAGAGTTCGCAGGCCAGCGGCGGATGCCGAATAGCTGGGGCCGATCCAGCGTATGCGCGGCGCAGTTTCCGCTTCGTCCGCCTGTGTCGTGTGAAAGCCATGGTTCAACAGTGTGCGAACCGCGCTCAGTGCTTCGCGTCCTGCCGCCAGATTGATTCCGTAGATCGGCGATTCCGGCGTCAGCACAATCAGCAGCAGGCTATCGGGATCTTCGAGCCGGACATTGCCGGCGCGCGTGCGTCTTCTGAAGAGCATGGCTCCGGGCTCGTTGCCGAAGCGCTCGCGAAAACGCTCGACCTCACGCGCGTCCTTAAGGTCTTTTGGAGATACCAAGTCGGATGTTTGCCAGGGAATTGCCATTCGCTGAAAGTCATATCCGGCGGTCGAAGCTGCTTCCTGTAGCGCTGCTATATCGCGGTCGAATTGCAGCGCTTCAGACGATTGCAGCGGATCGGGTACAGTTGCAATCAGGATCTGGCTGTCTTTCGCATTGATCTGCGGAATGCCTGCAGGAAAAACGGCGGCAAAACTGGATTCCGAGCAGACAAGCGGGCTGCCGGATGGAGAATTTTCCTGCGCCTGACCAGCCGCTGCATGTGTAGTAAGGCCTGAATAGCGGCGCAAAGCCTCAAAAATATAGCATGTACGTTGGTCCGCTTCAGTGGCTGAAGCCTCCGCCGAGCCGCTTTCTGCGGCTTCTGCGCTGCGAGCTACGGCTGCTCCGCGGCCCGGTCCGGCAACGTGCGATAGCGCAGAAGTAAGCAGCAGTAATAAAAGAGCCGAACCACCAAATTGCCGGTACATGGACGCACTCCGGAGAAGCCTTTGCCAAAATGGGGCGGCGGAGCTGTAGATCGTTACGGCAAAAGCACTTATAAATGTGCCTCATCATAACGCAGAAAGCATATCTTTCAGGAAAAACTGCTCTTATGAACCAATGCAGCCAGAAAACAGTAACCTGCCGGTTTCATGATTGCGGTAGTTTTCTACCGCAAAAGCAAGACAATACTGCAATGATTTCGCGACATTGAATCGGCGGCGATAGTCTCCGGTGTAAGCCCGACAATCCGTTGGAAGACTTTTCTAAATGAGCTTGGATCTTGTACCTTGCCTTCCAGGCAATTTCCAGAGTCGCCAAGCGTGCCTCCGGCAGAGTGCCGCGATTGAGCACTGTACCTCAGGTGTACTCGGATGACTTTTTAGAAGATTTGGTGGGCCCACCAGGACTTGAACCTGGAACCAACGAATTATGAGTTCGCTGCTCTAACCGATTGAGCTATAGGCCCTTATGCGACAAATGCGCTTACCGAATTGTGCTATTCTGCGCTCAGCTGTACCAGAATCCTTTGGTGAATCTTCAGATTATGAGTCCCCTGCTCTAACCATTGAGCTACAGGCCCTAAAGACACAGTCGGATGGGCTGTATTTTCAGATTACCATTGCTGCTGATGTGTTTCCGGTCCGCATTATCAGCGAGCATCATGATCCGATAAGAGTTATGGCGCGGACTTATCCGCGCCATGATTTTACTCTCTTCAGCGGCCTGAATCGGGGAGCTTCCAGGCGAAGAGCACACTGCCTCCGCTGGTCAGAAGATATTGCTGGCCGTCGAGCTCATAGGTGATTGGCGAGCTTGCGATGTGGGCCCCTGCTCCTGCGTGCCAGAGGGTTTTGCCGTTGCTGGTGTCGAGCGCGAGAAAGTTTCCGTGAGCATCGCCGGTAAAGGTCAGGCCGGAGTCCGTGGTCAGAACACCTGATCCGGCTCCCTCCGGGCCAAGCTCGTGCTTCCAGCGGATTTTGCCGGTCTGGTAGTCAATGGCTTCGAGAACGCCTTTGCCCCACAGACCATAATCAGCACCGGCCCAGCCGTAGTCGCCATCGGCGGGCTTGGAGAAATAAATGCTCCAGCTGGGATGCGCGCTCACGATAAATAATCCGGTCTTCGGATCGAAGCTGGGAGAGCGGAAATTGGTGAGGCCGCCTTCGTCCGGCGCAATCAGGCGGCCATCGGGGGCGGGCTCTTTTGCCGGGTCAGGAATCGGACGGCCCTGTTTGTCGATATGGCTGGCCCAGTTGACCGGGCCAAAGGGAACAGTCAGCAGGCTCTCGCCGTTGGTGCGGTCCAGGACAAAGAAGTATCCGTTGCGCGAAGCCTGCATCAGCATTTTGCGAGGCTTGCCGTGGAACGTTCCGTCTACCAGCACGGGGATTTCGATGGCATCCCAGTCATGGGTATCGTGGGGTGAGGCGGAGAAACCCCAGACCAGCTTTCCTGTATCGGGGTTCAAAGCGACGATGCTGCACGTATAGAGATTGTCTCCGGGACGCGCTTTGCCATTCAGAACCGGTGTCGGATTTCCTGTTCCCCAGTAGATCAGGTTCAGCTCCGGATCATAGGTCCCGGACATCCAGGTTGTGCCGCCGGTAGAGGCATCGGGAGCGCCCGCGGGCGGAGTTACATTCCATGTCCACTGGGTCTTGCCTGTCTCCGGATCAATCGCCTTGATAAACGTAGGCAGATTGTCCATGTCGCCGCCTATACCGACAATGACGTGATTACCAACAATTTGCGGGGCCTCGGTTGCCCAGTAGCCTTTATTCACATCCGCGATCTCGACGTTCCAGCGCACTGTTCCGTCTTTCGCATTCAATGAAATCAGGTGAGCGTCCGGAGAGCGGAAGAAGAGCCAATCCTTATAGATGGCCAGGCCGCGCTGGCCAATATGGTCGCCCTTGTTTGGCGGATAAGTGTAGTGCCAGAGCATGTGACCGGAGCGGGCATCGACGGCCCATACGTTGTCCGGGATGGTGAAATACAGAATGCCCTCGACGAGAAGAGGCGTGGACTTGATGGTGTCGCTGTGCTGCGTCTGAAAGGCCCAGGCCAGCGTGAGATTGCCGACGTTCTTCGGCGTGATCTGCGTCAGCTTACTGTGGCGCTGCCCAGTGTAGTCCCCATGATATGAGAGCCAGCTGTCGGCAGGCGGCTTGAGGAGCATGGCTGAATCAACGTTCTGCGCAGGCAGCATGCAGGTGGAGGCGATCCATCCGAGAACGCTCAACATCACAACCGATACATTTTTAAGGAACTTCATAGCAATCGTAACCTTCATAAAGAAATCTACTCAGACTGAAGCGGCAATGCCCAGGCAAACAGGACCCCGCCGCTGCTGGTCACTGCATACTGGCGGCCATCCAGCTCATAAGTAATGGGAGAGCTCTGCATCGGCCCTCCTGTCCCGGCATGCCAGAGGGTCTTTCCAGTGCTACTGTCGAGCGCCAGGACATTGCCGTAGGCGTCGCCGGTAAAGGTCAGCCCGGAATCCGTGGTCAGAACGCCAGCGCCGGAACCTCCCCGTCCCACATCATGGCTCCAGCGAATCTTACCTGTCTGGTAATCAATGGCTTCGATGACACCTTTGCCCCAGAGCCCGTAGTCCGCGCCTGCCCATCCATAGTTACCGTCTTCAGGCTTGGCGAAGTAGATGCTCCAGCTGGGGTGGGCATCGACGATGAACAGGCCTGTCTTCGGATCGAAGCTGGGGGAGCGGTAGTTCGTCATGCCGCCTTCATCGGGGGCAATCAGGCGTCCGTCGCGCGCGGGTTCTTTGGCGGGGTTCGGGATTGGACGGCCTTCCTTGTCGATTCCCAGCGTCCAGTTCGTGGGGCCAAAAGGGACTGTGAGGAGGCTCTTTCCAGTGACACGGTCGAGCACGAAGAAGTAGCCGTTGCGTGAGCTCTGCATCAGCATCTTGCGCGGCTTGCCGTGGAAGTCGGCATCGACCAATACTGGCGTTTCCACGGCATCCCAATCATGCGTATCGTGGGGCGAAGCTGAGAAGCCCCACCGGAGTTTTCCGGTGTCGGGATCGATGGCCACGATGCTGCACGTGTATTCGTTGTTGCCGGGACGCGAAGCGCCGTTTAGGACCGGCGTAGGATTGCCTGTTCCCCAATAAATCAGGTTGAGCGAGGGGTCATAGGTCCCGGTCATCCACGTCATGCCGCCGGTGGTGCTGTTCGGCGTTCCCGGAGGGGGCGTGGAATTCCACTGCCACTGCTGCTCGCCTGTCTCAGGATCGATAGAGCGAAGATAGCCGGGCAGATTGTCAAAATCTCCGGAGACCCCGACGATGACGTGGTTCTTCACAACCAGCGGCGACAGCGTTGTCCAGTAGCCTTTGTTCACGTCAGCTACAACCACGTCCCAGCGCACGCTTCCGTCTTTCGCGTTCAGGCATATCAGGTGATCGTCGGGCGTAACGAAATAGAGCCAGCCTTTGTACATGGCAACGCCACGATGGCCAATATGCAGCCCTTTGGCCGTCGGCTTGTTGTAGTGCCAGATCATGTGACCGGAGCGCGCGTCTACGGCCCAGATATTGTCAGGCACGGTGAAGTACAAAATGCCATCCACCAGCAGCGGCGACGATTTGATCTCCGCGCCCTGCAGCGTCTGGAAAGCCCAGGCCAGCGTCAGATTTTTTACGTTCTGCGGATTGATCTGCGTGAGGCTGCTGTGGCGCATGCCGGAATAATCACCGTGGTAGCCGGGCCAGCTGTCTGCCGGAGGCTTCAGCAGCGTTGCCGCATCCAGATTCTGGGCATGCAGGGAAAATGGAAGTGCAAACAACGATGCGCCCGCAGTGAGGACCAGCGCGTTTTTCAGCAACTTCATACCGGCAGAGAACCCTCTCAGAGCAAAATGATTCAACGCAGCGTTTGCAGATACGCCATCAGGTTATGGATGTCGTCGTCCGTGTATTTCGGAAATTGCTCAACGTGCGCATCCACCGGAGAATTAACCGTGAACTTTACTTTATTGGTCGGCCAGGACCTATACGTGTTATTTGCATCACGCAGGCCGATAACGAATTCATCCTGATAGGCCAGAGTTCCGGTGACCTTTTCTCCCGAGGGGAGCGTGACCGTCACCTTGCTTTTCGCGTCGCGCGGATAGAGCATCCGCTCTTCTAGATGAAGCCCCTCATAACGCCTGGCAATGCCGGCCAGATCGCCTGTGGGCGAATGGCACTTGGAGCAGCCGCCGGCGCCGTTGAAATACTCCTTGCCTTTCTCTACATTGCCGGTCTGGAGATCAGAGACATCGACGCCGCGACGCCCGCCAATGTGCGCAGCCGCCTTTTTTTCCTGGTCATGAATGAAGGCCACGACGCTGAGCATTTCTTCGTTTGAGAAATTGAAGGAAGGCATGCCCTTCTGCGGGCGTCCGTCACGAATGACTTCAGAAATTTTGTCGCCGCCCACATCTGCAATCACAAGCTTTGACCGGGTCAGATCAGGGCCGGTTTCTCCGCCCATGGCGTCGCGGCCATGGCAGAAGGCGCAGTTCTGCACGAATAGATCGCCGCCCGCTTTCGACAAATCCGGGTGCGACGAAGTAGAGGCAGCCGCTGTTTCTCCTTTGACCGGGCTGGCGGACTGACCAGACTGCTGCTGAGGCGTCTGCTGGTTGGACTGAGTGCTTGCCTGGAATCCTGACGCCGCATAGATCGGCGTCCGTACTGCCAGCGAGACAAGAAAACCAATTCCCACGGCGAAAACGGATGCAACTGCAAATCTCTTCATGCTCTAAAA
>Ga0209581_1001836_pt1 | contig 22852 bp, 14 predicted proteins | sample Coa_R2_FD_187160 | JGI IMG/M metagenome (GOLD analysis project Ga0209581, IMG submission 187160) | Surface soil microbial communities from Centralia Pennsylvania, which are recovering from an underground coalmine fire - Coalmine... | ecosystem: Environmental > Terrestrial > Soil > Unclassified ...
TTTTTCCAGTTCGAGATCTGCGAAAACATGAAATGTCTCTCCCTTCCGGGCCAATAAACAAAAAAGAAGGGGGAGAGAATCCAAGAGATTCTCTCTCCCGCTTTGTTTCACTGACGAGGTTCAGAAATCAATGCGCAGCCCCATCTGAATCCACCGAGCGCCGGAGTTCCGGTCGGCGGGGACAAGCTGCGTGTTGATCACGCCGAAATTCGATGGATTCGTCAGGTCAAACGACGGATCCAGGAAGTTGACGTGGTTGAAGATGTTGAAAAAGTCGGCCGAGAACTCGACGCGCACCTGTTCCGTGATATGCGTGACCTTGCCGAACCGCATATCCAGGTTCCAGAAGGGCAGTCCGCGCAGGGCGCTGGTCCGGCCGATGTTTGTGTCCGTGGCGATGAGCGCGGGGCGGAATTTGGCCGCTGCCGCCGTCGGATCGGCGAAGTAGTTCAAGTTTCCGTTGCCGGTATCGTGGACGCTGCCGCCGCCCAGCGAACTGACGGGGACGGTAGGGATTGCGCCGGCCGGAGTGGCAAAGATGATGCCGCCTCCGAAGGCCTGTCCGCTGAAGCTGGCAATCTCCGGAACGCCGCTGCTCCGGCGGAAGATGCCCGCGGTGTACCACCCGCCGATCATGTGATTGACGGCCGCATGGCTGCTGCTGAGCCAACGGTTCTTGCCGAAGGGCATGTCGTAGTTGAAGACGGCGTTGAAGACGTGGGGCCGGTCAAAGAACGACGGCCCGTAGTCCAGATGACGATTGTAGCTGGAGGAGTAGTAGCGCGCGTCGTTCTGCACGGCACCGACCGTGTCCAGCGACTTGGAGAAGGTGTAATTAAGGTCGAAGTACAAGCCGTGCCAGTTGTTGTTGCGTAGCGTCAGGACCAGCGCGTTGTAGTTGGAAGTATCCCGGCTGGTGCGCGTGAAGAGATCCAGAACCTGGAGGTTCGTGAAAGGCTGCTCTCCGCCGATCAGACGGAAGAAATCGAGATTCAGGAACAGATTCGAAAGGTTGTCATTCTGGAAGGAAGAAGTATTCCCGGATGCCACGCACGCCGTGGAAGTTCCGCCGCCGCAAAGGTTCGGTATGAGGTTTTCGAACCAGGGCTGGGGAGTGACATTGCCCGGCGCAGTTCCCGCTCGAATTTGTGTGGGACTGCATCGAAGGCCTGCGCGAAGGTTTGACCGGATGCCTTGTCCTTGAACATGTATGGAACCGAGTTGAAATTCACGCTGTTCGGAAGGTGGCGGCCGAAACGCCCGACGTATCCGGCTTCAAAAATCATCTGGCCGGGGAGGCTTCGCTGAATGGTGAAATCCACCATGTGGCTGCGCCCGACCTGAAAATCGGGGTCGTTCTGGAAGCTGAGGATTTCACTGAGCGGCACATCGGGAACCACAGGTGGAGTCAGAGCCGCCGACGCGGCAGGAACGGGAATCGACCCATCGACGCCGACGCGGAAGATGGAGCCTCCCGGCGTGGTATCCACGCCGCACTGGGTGCCCGGAGTACCGGAAGCGGTGCAGTCCGGCGTACTGACGTTGATGGTCTGAGCGAATCCCACGCCGAGCATGGGGATGATGACGCTCTGGACCGTATTTACGCGATCGTAGGCGATGCCGTAGCCTCCGCGAATGACCGTCTTGCGGTCGCCAAAAATACGACCCAGAAAGCCGGAAGTCAGGCTCGGATTCCACGCCGCGGAAACGCGAGGCGCAACGTCGCCGTAGTCCACGTTGAACACGTCGCTCCGGCCGCTGTTCTTGATGGGAACGTAGGAGAGCGTCGGGTTGAAGATGTCGCCGTTGGCCGCGGCGGCTGCCTTTTGGTTCAGGTAGTCGAATGCGTTGATGATCTTGTCGCCGTCATCGTGGTTGGCGATGAGCGTTTGCTGCTGATTACGCTCATGCGGCGTGGTCTGCCAGCCATAGGACACGCCATAGGTTACGGTGAAGGATGGTTTGAGACGCCAAGTGTCCTGAATGAAGAAACTCTGGGACCGCAACGTCGCATGGGCGACGAGGGTCGTCCCGAGCGGTCGAGGCTGCAGATTGCCGTCCCGCACCGCCAAAATGCCCACGCTGTTCACGAGTCCTAGCGCCGCGGCGTAAAGTCTATCCCAGCGCTGGGCATCAGACGCAGATAGTCCCGGCGGCCGGTTCGCGTCAGGAATGGTCAGTGTGCCGGAGACGTCCGCATCCAGCGTGGCGACGAGGGAGTTGAGCGAGCCAATGACCTTGTCGTCGCGGTCGTGGATGGTCGGCAGCCAGCGAAAATCCAGACCGGCAACGACGGCGTGACTGCCCTTGATCCAGTTTAGGTTATAGGCGTATTGCTTGTTGCTGTCGTAAATGGACTGGTGGCGGGCGCGCTGCGTGTCCACATCAATAATCGTGTCGATGAGCCCCGTTTGGCCGAGACCGGGGGCCAAGGCAACCGAGTAGTTCGTACCCCCAATGGAGACCTGTGTCCCCGGCAGATTCAGCTCCGCGGCGGAAGTGCTTGGCCGGACCACCGCAAAATCCTGCCGGCTGCGAATCCAACCCACGCGGAAACTGCTCGAGAGGCTGTTGGAGTGCTGCCATTCGAGGCCGGTGATGAATCCGTCTCCACGAATAAAAGAGCCACTGGTGTTCACCGGGGTTCCGCTGCGGAGATCGATCTGGCCCACCGCGGCGCCGCTGGCATTCAGCGAAAGGTTGCGGTGATACATGTAACGGCCAAAGAAACGGATCCTTTGCGTGAAATTGTGGTCGAGACGGAAGTTGACGTTGTCGTCCTTAAGAGGTTCGGCCACGTTCGCCCGCAGCCCGATGGTGTTCACACCGTCACCGAGGGTCGGGTCGTTGCCTTCGGGCATCATGCCCCAGAGTTGCCGGATCGTTGGGCTGATTCCAATTCCGCGCGGGTCGCAAGGAAGATTTCCGCTTGGGCCGCAGGCGGTGGAGGTCGCCAGGTTGTAGGTCTGTCCGTTGAAGACCAGGTTGCCGTTCCGCAGGGAATCCGTGGGGACGATGCGGGTAATCTGGACGGACTGCGGAAACCGGCGAATTTCGTAGTTCCCGAAGAAGAAGGTCTTGTCTTTCCAGAAAGGACCGCCGAAGGTGAAGCCTGCGCGGTTGTCGTGCTGCGGCTTTTTCGCTGTGAAGGGATTGCCAGTACCGTCGGGCGTGTGGTTGTTGTCCCAGGAGTTCGCATTGAACACCGAGTTCTGATGGAACCAGTAAGCCGAGCCATGGAAGCTGTTCGTGCCGCTCTTGCTGACCAGGTTGATCTGGCCTCCGGACGCCCGGCCAAACGTGGCGTTATTGTTGGTGATGCCGACGCGGAACTCATCCACGCTTTCGACGCCAATGGGAATGATGGGCACCTGGTTGCCGCCGCCGGCAATTACGTTGTCCGTTACGTCGATGCCGTCCAGGTTAAACGCGTTCTGATCGCTCCTGGCGCCGGCCACGGTCCCGCCCGAATCGCCGAATCCCCCGCCGTTTGATGTTTCATAGGGTGTTGAACCGGGCTGGAGCGTGAGCAACTCGCGGGAGTCTCTCTGCAGAGTGGGAAGATGAAGTAGCGCCGTACCGCCCACGACGTTCCCCACGACCGAATCGGTCGTTTGCAACTCGGCGCGCGCTTCCGCGGTGACCTCCACGACTTCCGAGCTGGATTTGATCTCCATTCGCATGTCGTAGGTGTAGCTTTTCGCGACGTTCACGACCACGTTGCCGACAGCGGTGGTCGCAAAGCCCTGCTTCGTGAACTTCAAGGTGTAGGTACCCGGAGCAACGCTTGGAAACACGTACTGTCCCGACTGGTTTGTCGTGACGGTCTTGATTTCGTTCGTGGCCGGGTTGATCAGGTCCACCGTAGCATCGGGAATCACCGCTCCCCTGGGATCGGTGACCGTTCCGAGAACAACACCCGTCGTGGCGGTTTGAGTAAAGGCCGGAAGAGCGAAAACGAACAAGAGAAACACAAAACCGATCGGGTAGAGCAGCAACATTCGTTTCATTATTGCACTCCGATTTGTCAAATGTGCTCAGAGGTTACCGGCGGTCAAAAGCAATGTCGAGGAAGGGCCCGTCGAAACGGCGGGCTGACAGCACATCGTCCATAGCAATTCAGAGTTTCCTGCGGACCCCGATTTCTAAAGAAAAACTCAAGCTGCAAAGCAGGAAACGCCCGGACTGACCACCCCAGAGACCCCCCGCATGCTCAATATGGACAACTCCTTACACCCTGAGGAAGAGCGTTGTCAACGAAAAAGTCCACATGCGGGCGCGCTGAAACACTTGATGCAAGATTTAAGGCTTTCTACTAGATGAGAGTGTAACGGACTGTTCTTGGCGCAACATTTGACTATTCTCTCCGTACTACGGGATGAAGAAAAGGGATGATACCGCTTTGGCCAGAAGGTCCTTGGCAGAGGGGAAAATCGTTGACTTCGCACAGCGGGTGTTGTATTTCGCTCGCGCCAGGCATGGGACTGAACGAGGCATTCCGATGCGGGATGACATTTTGCGCAAGAAGTGACGGAACCGCTCTGCCGTAGCAAGTACGGCCGAAGGCGCATTGAAGAGAAGAGAGATGGAGGTTTTTCCATGAGCAGAACATTTCCACGAACGGCCCTGGTCGCGATTTCCGCCCTGTTGTTTGCGTGTGCCTCATCTTTCGCACAGACGGCGAAGGAAACGAAGCCCGTGACCTCCCAGGTCCCGGCGCAGGAGAAAGCAGCAAGTCAGGCGGCCGAAAATATCGCCCATCCGCTTACTGCGGCGGACCTCGAACCCTTTCTGGATGGGCTTTTGCCTGCCCAAATCGAGCGCGAAGACATCGCGGGTGCAGTCGTTGCCGTGGTCAAGGATGGCAACGTTCTCTTTGCAAAGGGTTACGGATATTCCGACTTGAAGCAGCGCAAACCCGTCTCTCCGGGGGATACACTCTTTCGTCCCGGCTCCATCTCGAAGCTTTTTACTTGGACTTCGGTGATGCAGCTTGTCGAGCAGGGAAAACTCGATCTCGACCTGGACGTAAACGACTATCTCGACTTCAAGATTCCCCCGGCTTTCGGCAAGCCGATCACTCTTCGCAACATCATGACGCATACGCCCGGCTTCGAGGAGTCCGGCAAGGAGCTCTTCGTCGCCGACGCAAGCCGGATGCGTCCCCTCTCTGAGTACTTAAAGGAGCATGTGCCCGCGCGCATTTTTCCTCCCGGGACTACACCCGCTTATTCGAACTACGCGACCGCGCTTGCGGGCTACATCGTGGAGCGCGTTTCCGGAAAACCGTTCATGCAGTATGTCGCGGACAACATCCTTACTCCGCTCGGCATGAAACACACAACCTTCGTGCAACCCTTGCCGCCGGACCTCGAGCCGCTTATGTCAAAGGGGTACGTGCTGGCTTCCGAGGGCGCCAAGCCCTACGAATTCGTTCAGGCTTTTCCCGCGGGAAGCGTAGCCACGAGCGCGCTCGATATGTGCAACTTCATGATCGCGCATTTGCAGGACGGCAAGTTCGGACAAGTGCAGATTCTCCGTCCGGAGACGGCCAGGGAGATGCACTCCCGGCAGTTTGCCGCGGACTCGCGCCTGAATGGAATGGCGCTCGGCTTCTACGAAGAATCGCGGAATGGGCACCGAATTATCGGCCATGGCGGCGACACGGTGTACTTCCACAGCGATTTGCACCTGTTGCTCGACGCAAACATCGGCTTTTTTATTTCCTATAACAGCAGGGGCAAAGGGGAGATCAGCCCGAGAACCGTGATCTTCGAAAAGTTTCTGGACCGGTATTTTCCGTACACCCCTCCGGCGCCGGAAAAGGTCGAGAACCCGAAGAAGGACGTGGCCGAAGTGGCAGGAGTCTATATGACCAGCCGGCGGCCCGAATCAAATTTCCTCAGAATGCTCACGCTCTTTGAGGAAACCAAGGTATTTCCAAATCCGGATGGAACGATCAGCGTGGACTTTGCCAAGGATCCCAGCGGCGCGCTCAAGCATTTTGAGGAGATTCGTCCCATGCTGTTCCGGGAAGTTCACGGGCAGGACCACGTGGCTTTTCATCGAGATGCCGCCGGCAACCTGGAATTCTCGGTCGATTGGCCGATCTTTGTGTTCCAGCGCGCGTCTTTGGGAGTGAACAAAAACTTCAATTATGCGATTCTGATTCCCAGCGTGATTCTGATTGTGTTTGCGGTCCTGCTGTGGCCCATCGCGGCTTGTACCCGCTGGCACTATGGCCGCAGGCTTGAATTGAGCCAGCCGCAGAAGCGCATGCGCCTGGCGGTCCGCTTGATCTGCCTGCTGAATCTCGCCGTCCTGATTGCCTGGGTGGTTTTCATCTCCATGGCCGACAACCCTGCCGCCTTCAGCCGAAGCCTCGATCCTTTGCTGTATCTGATACAGATCGCGGGCGTGCTTTGCGTAGCCGGCGCGCTCCTGGTTCTGCTGAACGCGGTGCAGGGCTGGTCCGCCGCGGGGAAGTGGATCTGGGCAAAAATCTTTGACACGGCGCTGGCTTTTGGGTGTCTGGGACTTGCCTGGTTCCTGTGGCACTGGAACCTTATCAACTTCAACCTCAAGTACTAACGAAGCCGCATCAACTCGCCGCGAGCCGAGCCAGCATCAAGAGGCTCGTTCAGAGGGAGGCCTGTGCGCGACGTTCGTGGTCATATTGCCGTACAACTTGAGTTAAGATGAATCACAAAATAGAAGCGCAGGGAGCTTTGCGGTTGGAAAAGAAGACTGTCTTGCAAGTGATCTCTTGGGACAAAAGGTTGATGCCATGAAAGGCGTCGTGCTGGCCGGCGGAACGGGAAGCCGGCTCAATCCGCTGACGAAAGTTACGAACAAGCATTTGCTGCCGGTTTATGACAAGCCCATGGTGTACTACCCGATTCAAACGCTGGTGAATGCCGGCATTCAGGAAATACTCCTGGTGACCGGCGGAAAAAACGCGGGCGACTTTTTGCGGCTCCTTGGAAACGGGCGGGACTTCGGCTTGAAGCACTTGAACTACACCTACCAGGAAGGCGAGGGAGGGATCGCGCAGGCTTTGGGGCTGGCGGAGCATTTTGTAGATGGCGATCTGCTCTGCGTCGTTCTTGGCGACAACATTCTGGAAAACAACATTTGCGCGGCGGTGGAAAACTTCAAGAAGCAAAAGCGAGGGGCCAAAATTCTTCTTAAAGCGGTTCCCGATGCCCAGCGATTCGGCGTCGCGGAAGTGCGCGGGGACCGCGTGGTCGGTATTGAGGAAAAACCGAAGGCGCCGAAGTCCAATTATGCGGTAGTCGGCGTCTATCTTTACGACGCAACGGTCTTCGAGAAAATCCGCCGCTTGAAGCCCTCCGGCCGCGGAGAACTGGAAATCACCGACGTCAACAATTTCTATATTCAGGAAGGAACTCTGACGTATGAAATCCTAGAAGGATGGTGGAGCGACGCAGGGACCTTCGATTCTCTGTTGCGCGCGAACAACCTTGTGGCGCAAACGGGCGCCAACAAAATGACTGGCGTGGTCACGGTTGGTACCGCGGGGCGGGCGTGATTCGATGAAAATTCTGGTCACGGGTGGGGCAGGCTTCATCGGATCGAATTTTATTCGCTATGTTTTGGGGGCGCGCAAGGATTTTCGGATTGTCAACTACGACAAGCTGACCTACGCGGGGAATCTGGCGAATCTCGAATCGATTTCCGGACACTTGAACTACAGCTTTGTCAAAGGGGACGTCTGCGACGCAAGGACCTTAGAGGCGGCGATGAGGGATTGCGGCGCCGTGGTTCATTTTGCGGCGGAGTCGCATGTCGATCGAAGCATCTACGAGCCTGCTCCAGTCATTCAGACAAACGTTACCGGCACGTTCGTGCTGCTCGAAACTGCGCGCAGATTGTCCGTGCCGCGCTTTGTGCACATTTCCACGGACGAAGTGTATGGGGACCTTCCTCCCGGCGCATTCGCGGATGAAGCGTTTCCCCTGCGGCCGAACAGTCCGTACTCCGCTTCGAAGGCTGGTGCCGATCTTCTTGTCCGGTCCTACGTGCGGACTTACGGTTTTCCGGCGATGATTACCCGTTCCTCAAACAACTACGGCCCGTACCAGTTTCCCGAAAAGTTCCTGCCGCTGATGATCACAAACGCCCTCGATGGGAAACCGCTTCCAATCTACGGGGACGGAAAGCAACAGCGCGACTGGCTCCATGTCGAAGACAACTGCCGGGGAATCCTGGCGGTGCTCGAAGGCGGCAAGGCGGGTGAAGTCTATAACATCGGAGGACTTCAGGTCGAAGACAACGTTTCCATGGCGAAGCAGTTGCTGCGGCTGATGGGAAAGGACGAAAGCCTGATCCACTTCGTGCAAGACCGACCGGGCCATGACCGCCGGTACGCATTGAACTGCAGAAAGATCGAAAGAGAGTTGGGGTGGAAACCCGAAATTCCGCTGAACGAGGGACTGCAGCAGACCATCGAGTGGTACAAGGACAATAGAGGGTGGCTTGACGCAGTCCGGGCCGGCGAGTATCGGTCCTATTACGAGAAATACTATGATGACCGCGAGAATTCTCTGCAGGCGTTTGCGCGACCAAAATCGCAGAGTGTCCGATAGGGTTCTGGAGACGGCCGCTTTTTATGGACTGGAACGATGGCAGAGTTAAGTTAGCGCGGGCCACTTGAGAATAGGCTGAAGTCAAAGAATCATGGAGCGAATCGAGACGTCTCTGCCGGGTGTCGTTGAGTTAAGGCCGAAGATCTATCGGGATTCGCGCGGCTTCTTTCTGGAGACCTACCACAAGGCAAATTACGCCGGACTTGGTATCAGCGATCAGTTCGTTCAGGACAACCATTCCTGCTCGATTCGCGGGGCGCTGCGTGGCCTCCATTACCAACTGCATCATCCGCAGGCGAAGCTCTGCCGGGTAGTGGAGGGCGAGGCGATGGACGTTGCCCTGGACATTCGAGTGGGCTCACCTCATTTCGGGAAATGGACAAGCGTACTGCTCTCTGCAAGAGAACAGAATCAGGTGTACATTCCACGCGGCTTCGCGCATGGATTCCTGGCTTTGACGGACTCGGTCCAATTTCTATATAAGTGCAGCGATTTTTACGATCCCGGGGACGAGCGAGGGATTCTCTGGAATGATCCGGACATCAACATATCTTGGAGAGTCTCCGCTCCTCTCGTCTCGGAAAAGGACGCCAAGAACCCCAGGCTCGCGGAAATTCCGCGGTCGCTCCTTCCGCAGTTTTAGGGCAAATGAAGCCGACGATTCTGCTTACGGGTAAGACCGGCCAGGTCGGATGGGAACTCCTGCAAACACTGCCCGCCATTGGAGCGGTAATCGCACCAAGCCGGCAGGAACTCGACTTGCTGGATTTTCAGAGCATCCGGCGCGCAGTTCGTGAAATTCGCCCGCGCGCGATCGTCAATGCGGCCGCCTACACCTCCGTGGATGCCGCGGAGACAGACGAAGCTGCCGCCAATGCCATTAATGCCACGGCTCCGGGAGTCCTGGCGGAAGAAGCAAAGAGAATCGGAGCGCTTCTTGTGCACTATTCGACGGATTATGTATTCGATGGCGTGAAGTCTTCGCCGTATGTGGAAACGGATGCCCCTGCGCCTCTCAATATGTACGGGAGGACCAAGCTAGCCGGCGAACAAGCGATTCGAGACTGCGGCGTTGAGCACCTTATTCTGCGAACGGCTTGGGTTTACTCGACTCGCGGAAGGAATTTCTTGCTGACGATTCTGCGACTCGCAACGGAGAGGGAAGAGCTGAGGATCGTCCAGGACCAGACGGGCTCGCCGACGTTGAGCCGGGAAATCGCCGGCGCAACAACTCGAATCTTGACCCAGGTCCTCGGGCCCGCCGGCGCAAAATCCAGGTCCGGCGAAATGCGCGGAACCTATCACGTGACCGCCGAAGGCGAAACGAACTGGTTCGGATTCGCTGGCGCGATTTTGGAGGAGGCAGCTCACATGCCCAGAGGGAACCCCTGGTTTGCCAGGGCCACCAGCGGCCGACCGATTATTGTCCGCCGCATCGTGCCGATTTCTACTGCGGAGTACGCCGCGCCCGCAAAGAGGCCTCGCAATTCCGTTCTTTCCAATTCCCGGCTGCAGCAGGATTTTGGCTTTGCGTTGCGCGACTGGCGAACGCAGCTTCATTTGGCCTTCGCTTTCGATGATGCTGCGCAAGATGGAGCCACCTTCACATGACGGGGACTTCTCTCCGTCCTTCTCCAACAGGGGAAGTCTGCAACCTTTGGTTCGTATGAATACAGTAGATACAGTCCTGCAGAAGTATTATGATTCGGCAGCACTTTCCGCCTGAGATTCCGGATGAATAAGAAACCGGAAGCCGGCAGTTGTTTTCATCGAAGGACCTCGACTCACCCCCTTTGTTGAGTTCTCCTTTTGAAGTCGATGTAGCTGATGAGAGAGACATTCAAATGCGGCGACCAGGTGGAATGGAACTCGGATGCGGGCCGTGTGCGTGGCGTCGTCATTCGCAAAGTGACCATGCGAGGCGTGCTGATGGATTTTTGGGGCGAGGCGCGCGCCAAGCACGAAGATTTCGTTGCGGAGTGGGCCTGGCTCATGGAGAACGAAGAGGGCATGTGCATCTGGCAGATCGCCTGCTTTTTCCCGCGCTGTCTCTCTCGAACAAGAAGGCGGAGTGAATTCAATAATCCAACAGTCTCTGTGAACGAGTTGGCGCGCGAAATACAGCGGAGGGGGTGCAACCTTATTGCTGGCGGCATTAGCGGATGGCTCACCACCATGAACATTCCAAACGCAGCCACGGTTGCACGACCGAATCCCTTGACTCAAGCAACGCGCAACCTGAATCCCGCCTATTTTGCGCTGGTTATGGCGACCGGAATCGCGGCCATCGCCGCATACCTCTCGGGATTCACCGGAATTGCCAGGAGCATGACCTGGCTGAACGTGACCGCCTACACTGTTCTTTGGTGCATGACGTTCTCGAGAATTGCGCTGTATCCCCGGGAACTGTGGCGCGACCTTATTGACCACAATCGCGGTCCGGGCTTCTTCACTTTTGTGGCGGGAACGGCCGTCTTGGGGTCGGAACTTGTTGTGGTCTTCGGGGTATTTCGCCCGGCCTTTTTTCTGTGGTTTGTTGCCGCTGCGTTATGGGCCTTCCTGACCTATGCGATTTTCACAGCTTTCACCGTCAAGCAACAGAAGCCGCAACTGGCCGAAGGCATCAACGGAGGTTGGCTGCTTGCGGTTGTCGCGACGCAAGCCATTTCTCAATTGGCCAGTCTGCTTTCGCCGATGTTTGGAGCTCATCAGGAGAAGATCCTCTTTCTGTCCTTGTGTCTCTGTATGTGCGGAGGCATGTTGTACGTGTGGATGATTTCTCTCATCTTCTACCGCTACACTTTCTTTACTTTCTCTCCTTCGGACCTCATGCCTCCCTACTGGATCAACATGGGTGCGGTGGCAATTTCCACTCTCGCCGGATCCCTCCTCATCGAACGGGCGTCCGCGGCTTCTTTTCTTGTTGCGATGCGGCCGTTCCTGGGCGGCGTTACCGTGTTCTTCTGGGCGGTGGCCACCTGGTGGATTCCAATGCTAGTCATCCTGGGGATCTGGAGACACGGCTACAAACATTTCACGCTCCAGTACGATCCGCTCTATTGGGGTTTGGTGTTTCCTCTGGGAATGTACTCCGTATGCACAACACGGCTCTCTGAGGCCATCCAATTGCCGTTCCTTTTGGGCCTGGCGCATGCATTTGCCTACATATCCCTGGCGGCGTGGCTTGTCACATTTTTCGGAATGCTTCACAGTCTCACCCGACAGTTCTTCACGAAGCAACCATAGCGGCTTGATAGTTCTGATCTGGAGACGACGCTTGTCGCAGGTTTGGAAAATCACACTTGCTCGGGTCGGTTGGATTCGAAGGCTGCTTTTATTGCGGTGGGGACTGAGCAGTTTCATTTGGGCGACCTTCTGCAGATCGGGGGTGAACTTCGGGTGTTGGAAGGTTCCGGTAAGATCGCGGGAATCACCAGTTCTCCGTGGTTGTTCGCCAGAGCGGTGTTCAAGTACCCGGCAATGCCCGCGCCACCCACTCGTTGGCTGAATTGCTTCGACAACACCGCCGTCATTCTCACAATCAATAGCTGGCTGACCAAATCCGCTGTTCCCATTGCGCTGACGTTTCCGATATCCAATTGAGCCAGCAAGTTGTCGGTCTGGGCGACACCGTTCTTCATCAGTGATTGGTGCAAGAACAGGTACTCAGTCGGACCAGGGGAGTTGGGTTTGGCACCCAATGCCATGCCAGCAAGTCCTGGTTTAGTGGGCCTGTGCAGCAACTCATTGGAAGGCAAGGCACTTTTTCTCTGGACCTTGTGAGCCGGCGCACCTTGGGAAGTGACTCGCCCCACTGACAAGCCCCCCTGAAGGGGTGTCTCGTGTGGGCAGAAGACTTGGAGACGAAGAGTCTCGCAAAGGGGGTGACACGAAGGCAGCCGCCTTCATGTCCCTTGATTGTACAAAGGAGAACAGCGCTATGAGGAATTTAGCTATCAGGACGGCATTGGGGATCCTGGGCTTGGCCGCCTTGTTCACTGCGACTTCGTATGCGCAGGAAACAAGTGTGGGCAAGCTGAAACTGAATGTGACCCCAAGCGAGTCGTACCTATTTATCGACGGGAACGGAATTGCGCCGGGGAGCCGATCGATTGATCTCTCCGCCGGAACGCACAAAGTTCTTGTGGCCAATTACGGCTACCGGTTCTTTGAGCGGGAAATCACCATCAACCCCGGACAAACCACTCCGCTGGAAGTCTCCCTGGAGAGGGAAGGCGACGTGGTGTTTGGCCCGAAGGGCCGCATTCAGCTTGAAGTAGGGCACCTGGATGGAGGCGACAACGCCGTGCTCCTCAACGGAAAGACTCCAGCCTACTTCGTGGGCCACATCGATGAATTCAACAACGAGCTGCTCGCGCATCAGGAGCTGGTCGTTCCTCCCGGAAATCACCTCATTACAATCACGCGGCGCGGAAACGAGATTTGGTCCGGCGTTGTGCCTGTGGCCGAGAATCAACGCGTGATTATCGACACATCGAACGGGAAAATCCGGACAAAGGACTGGCCCCGCGGTAAAGAGCTGGGCTCGCTCCAGAGGTTCAAGGCGGGAATCGCAAGCGCTACGGTTGTGATTGCGCCCGTTAGCTCCTCAGTTTCCGCTAACCCCGCAAGAATCGATTGCGGGCAGCGCAGCGAATTGAGATGGACCTCGAAGGAAGCGATTGACGCTGAAATGACCGGGATGAGCCCCGTTCCGGTATCCGGCCAGGCCAGCGTGTCGCCGAAAGAGACCACAACCTACGAACTCACCGCCACCGGACCGGGTGGAGTGACGAAGTCGAGCGCGACTGTGGAAGTAAATTCCCAGATTCAATCCTCGCTCACTGCGTCTCCCGCTGAAGTGCGGTACCGCCGGATCGGCGGCAAGGTTAAGGAAGAGGGCAACGTTGCGCTCAATTGGACGGCTGCAAACGCCGACAGTGTTTCCCTCACGCCCTTCGGTGCGGTGGACACGAGTGGAAATCGCACTCTTGCCGTGACACCGGCTCAGACGTCGGAAGGCGTCGTGGACGAAATCGTGAAATATACGCTCAGCGCAAGCAACGCGTGCGGCGGAGCCGATACCAGGACGGCTTCGGTCCATGTCACGGGATCGATCGAGCCGATTCCCGAAGTTCTTCTGCACAGCGTGTTTTATCCGACCGATTATCCGACCACGCGCAAACCGTCCTTCGGTTTGGTTCGCAGTCAGCAGGAAGCGTTGACCGCGCTTGCCGCTGGTTTCACAAAATACCTCGAGTATGACTCGGATGCGAAGCTGACCTTGGTTGGCTACGCCGACGAGCGCAACTCCAACAAGTACAACCAGTTCCTGTCCGAACGGCGCGTCGAACGTGTCAAGGAATTCCTCGTCTCGCAGGGCGTTCCTGAGAACAAGATCGAGACGGAAGCCTACGGCGAAGAAAGACCTATGGACAAAGCGACTGTGATCGATTTGCAGGCGAAGAATCCTAATCAGCCTCCCGAGACGCGCGTGAAAAATTTCCGGGCGACCTGGCTTGCGTACAACCGCCGCGTTGACCTCATCCTTACTCCCACCAACCGCGAGTCTCTTCGGTTCTACCCGAACAACGCGGACGATTCAGACGTGCTGTGGCAAATTGCGAGACCCGGAGAACGGGTGATTGCGGAACATCAATGACGTAGATGCCCGGGATCTTGTCTTTCGGCATGCAGGAAGACGAGTTCAAGTTCTTCCGATTTGATAGCCAAGATACAAGCTCTTGCCGCAGCCACCGTGGCAACACGGGCCTGTGGCGGGGACCAAATTCTAGAACAACAATTGTAAGGGTGAGCGCTGGAAGCCGCCAGAAAATCAAATTCTCGATATCATGGCCGCAAAATGCCATGCTTGAGCGGCTGGAGTGCACAGGGCTCGGTTTGCATCAATCCAGGGGGTTGAGAAAGACCCGGAGGCAAGAACCATGATTCGTGGTTTTCTCTTCGCTTTTGCGCTGTTTTTCCTGACGGCACCGGTTTTTGGCCAGGTGGACGAAGTTTCGAAGCAACTAGGCTTGGGAAAGCAAAGCTTCCTGAGCAATTCCAAGATCGCCTCCGGGTTAAGGGAAGCGCTGCAGGTGGGTGCGGACAATGCCGTCAAGCTGACCGGCCGGCCCGACGGATATTTTGGCAACGAGGCAATCAAGATCCTGCTGCCCAAGAACCTGCGTACGTTTGAAAAGGGGCTTCGGGCCGTCGGCTACGGGCCCAAGGTGGATTCCTTCGTCCTCAGCATGAATCGAGCAGCGGAAGCCGCCGCCCCGGCGGCAAAGAAGATTTTTGCCGATGCCATCCTGTCCATGAGCTTTGACGACGCACGCAGGATTCTTTCCGGTGGAGATACAGCGGCGACCGACTACTTTAAGAGCAAAACAACTGGGCAGCTCACGACGGCATTTCGGCCCGTGGTTCAGAAAACCATGGACGAGAACAGCGTCACGCAACAGTACAACCAACTTGTCGGCCAGGCACAGACAATTCCTTTCCTGAAGAGCCAGAACCTGGACATCACGGATTACGTGGTGTCTCAGGCGCTGAACGGATTGTTCTACATGCTGGGACAGGAAGAACGGAAGATTCGCAAGGATCCGGCGGCACAGACTACCAGCCTCTTGAAACAGGTGTTCGGCAGTGGGAAATGAAGAATCAGGTTTTACTCAGCGTGAGGTATGTACTTCCCCCTGGTTGATTGGCGTTAGTTTTACGGCCGTGCTTGCCATGCTGCGCGGAGGCGGCGGGTCATCGCCAATTCTAATTGCTTTGTTGCGTCCGGGATTATTCATGGCGGAGTGGATGGGGTATGCTTCGCATGATTGGCAGGCCTCTCTCGTTATGGTTTTTGCGAACAGCATTCTCTATGGCGCTTGTATCTTCCTCATTATGTGGCTCGTAAGAAGGCCTTAGCCCCGGAATCCTCTGTCCTCATTTGTTTGACTTCAACAAGTACCACCAGATAGGCCTTTCGCCGCAAGCCGCTGGGAAGCATTTTAAGAGGGTGTCCGGTCGCGGGATGAAAAATCCCAATATCGAACATTTCGGCGAGCGGATTCGTATCTCTTTGTGTGCAACTCGTTCATTCCATGAAGCTTCGTCGGGAACGATGAGGCAAGGTGATTGCGCATAGAGCAGCGGAGCTTGAACTAACTTCTTATGGATATTCCTCGTCCTTCTAACGCGCGCGCCAAGATGATCCGGAGGATCGTCCTCGGCGGCGGTGCCGTCCTGCTCGTTGCGGGCGTGACTTTTGGCCTTAGCAAGTTGCGGCCTGCGGCGCCGACCGTGGACCGCTCCACTGTATGGACCGATGAGGTGAAGCGCGGTCCAATGCTGCGGGAGGTGCGCGGACTGGGCACGCTGGTTCCCATCGACATTCAATGGATTCCCGCACAAACTGACTCGCGGGTCGAGAAAATCATTCTGCGACCGGGGGCGATTGTAAAGCCGGACAGCGTGATTCTGGAGCTCAGCAACCCGGAACTACAGCGCGACGTGTTGGACGCGGAATATCAGTTGAAAGCCGCGGAAGCTGACTACGAAAACCTGAAAGTACAAGTCAACAGCGACTTGCTGAATCAGAAGGCTGTGGAAGCCGCCGTGCGCAGTGATTACGAACAGGCGAAGATCCAACATGAGGTCGATGAAAAGCTGAGACAACAAGGAATCGGAGCGGACGTAACGGCAAAGCTCTCGCAGGTGAAGGAACAGCAACTCGCCGTGAGAGTCCAACTGGAGCACGAGCGGACCAAAAACACGGCGGACGCCGAGGCGGCCAGGCTGGCGGCTCAGATGTCGAAGGTCGAGCAGCAAAAGGCCCTCTACAAGCTGAGGTTGAGCCAATTGGATGCTCTTCACGTCCGCGCTGGGATTGACGGTGTGCTGCAGCTCGTGCCGGTCGAAGTTGGGCAGCGCGTGACTCCGGGAACAAATCTCGCGCAAGTGTCCGATCCGAAGAAGCTAAAGGCCGAGGTCAAGATTGCTGAAACTCAGGCAAAGGACGTGGCCATCGGGCAAAAGGCCACGATCGATACCCGAAATGGATTGGTGCAGGGCCATGTTTCGCGGATCGATCCCTCCGTGCAGAACGGGACGGTGACCGTGGACGTGATGATGGATGGTCCGCTGCCGTCGGGTGCGCGCCCGGATTTGAGCGTGGACGGAACCATTGAGATCGAGAACCTGAAGGATGTGCTCTACGTGGGGCGGCCTGTGCACGGGCAGTCGGACAGCACGATCAGCCTCTTCAAGCTGGTTGACGACGGGAATGAAGCAGTACGGGTGAACGTGAAGCTCGGGCGCAGCTCGGTCAACACGATTGAGGTTCTGCAAGGTTTGAAAGTCGGAGACAAGGTGATTCTTTCCGACATGTCGCAGTGGGACAACGTGGACCGGGTGCAACTGCGCTAAAGCAAGGCGAGCAGCTTATCGGAATACAGGTAATGACAACAGTGACGCCTCGAACCTTAGTTGCTGACGATCAGCCGGATGTCGTCGAAGCGCTGCGGATGCTCTTGCGCGGAGAAGGACACCAGATCGAAACGGCCGATTCCCCTGCGGATGTGTTGGACTCGGTGAGTTGCCGGGACTTTGATTTGCTGTTGATCGATTTGAACTACGCTCGCGACACCATCTCGGGGTGGGAGGGGCTGGAGCTTTTGGACCGATTGCACGCGATAGACGAGCAACTGCCTATCGTCGTCATGACAGCCTGGGGCAACACGAATCTTGCGGTCGAGGCGATGCGGCGCGGGGCGTGCGATTACGTGGAGAAGCCTTGGGACAATGCGCGTTTGCTCGCGAAACTCAGCGAACCGCTCAGGAAGGTTTCCGCGGCGGCGGGGCCGCTTCATGCAGGCACACGCGAATTGGCGGAAGCACGCTCTGTGCAGCGGGACCTACTGCTGCGCGAAATACCCAAATTTGCAGGAACAGACATAGGAGTCGAGTGGCGTCCTGCCGGCATGGTCAGCGGGGGCCCGTTCGACGTGATTCCCTTCAACACGCAGAGCGGCGCCCTCATGATCGCCGACACCATAGGCAAAGGCGTTCCGGCGGCGCTGCTTGCTTCGCATCTGCAGCGTGGCGGTTTTGAAGAAACGCGCGCGGAGAGGAACTTGGCGAAGAGGGCATTCTCCGTTTGGCCGAGGGATGCGGGCAGGTTGGCGCCAGCGAGTTTGCACGGCGGTTAGTCGAAGAGGCGCGGCAGCACGGCGGCGGACGTTTGAAAGACGACGCTACCGCCGTGGTGCTGAGCTTGCAAGGCGAGTAGGCACTGCGGAGTGTGCCGAGAGGTGTCCGAATAATGTGGCCCACGCAAAACGTCTGGCAGGACGTACGGTATGGCTTGCGCATGCTCGGGAAGAACCCCGGCTTCACGGCGATTGCTGTGTTGACCCTGGCGCTCGGCATTGGCGCGAACACCGCGATTTTCTCCGTGATGAACGCGCTGTTCTTGCACCCCGCGGGCGTCGTGCATCCGGAACAAGTCGTGGTCGAGCGCGCTCGATACGCCAAGATGGGGCTGATGAACATTGTCGTGTCGCTGCCCGATTATGCTCGCATGCGCGACAGCACGAAGATTTTCGCTGCAGCCGCCGCGGAAATGCAATCCGACTTTAATTACACGGGCGGCGAATATCCGGAAGATTTGCAGGGCGCGCTGGTCACCTGGCAATGGTTTGAAGTTTTTGGGGCGAAGCCGATTCTGGGACGCGTGTTCACTCCCGCGGAGGACCAGCCTAACGCGAATCACGAGGTTGTGCTCTCTTACGGCGCGTGGGAGCGGTGGTTTGGCAGCGATCCCAACGCCGTTGGCCGCGCGATTCAACTAAACAATGAGCCTTACCGCATTATCGGCGTAATGGGACGCGATTTTCACTGGCCGAATCCAAAAACGGACTTGTGGTCGCCGCTTGGACAGCCGCCGAGCGCCTTTGCCGTCGAAAATACCTTCAACGAGAGCTATCTCGCCGTAGCGCGCTTACAGCCGGGCGTTTCGTTTGCAAAAGCCAGTGCGTACATGGACGTGCTCTCGCACAATTACGAGGGCAACAAAGATTTCGAACGCTTCGCCAAAGCTTCGCAGTGGAGCATGTTCCTCATGCCCTTCGCCGATTACGTTTTTGGCGATTTGCGCACGCCGATCCTGATTCTGGGCGGCGCCGTGGCCTTTGTGCTCCTGATCGCCTGCGCGAATATTGCGGGACTCTTGTTGGCGAAGGCTACTGGCCGCTCGAAGGAGATTGCTGTGCGCACGGCGTTGGGTGCATCGCGGAAGCGGCTCATCGCGCAGGCGCTCGGTGAAAATTTCTTGCTGGGCGTTCTGGGGGTACTTGCTGGACTTCTCTTCGCGCAATTCGGCTTGAAAGCGCTCGTCTTCGCCGCGCCGAGGAATCTTGCGACCGGCATGACTTTCCCGCTGGATGGGTACGTGCTTGGCTTCACGGCGCTTGTCGGGATTATCGCCGTACTGATTTTCGGCGCGGTCCCCGCGTGGCACATGTCGCGCGTGAGCCCTCAGGACGCGCTGCGCGAATCAGGCCGCTCGACGACGGGCAGCCGCGGACGGCAAAGTTTTCGGGCGTGGCTTGTCGCGGGCGAATTGGCTATGGGGCTCGTGCTGCTTGCGGGCACAAGCGTGCTGCTGAAAAGCCTGGGGCGCATCGGCGACGTCAGTCCCGGGTTCATTCCCCAGGGAGTGATGACGGCAGGGCTCTCCCTGCCAAAGCAGCGATACGACACAAATGAGAAGCAGTACGCGTTCTTCCGCGCCGTTCTCGAGCGCTTGCGGAGCACGCCAGGAATCAAAGACGCGGGCGCGGGCTACGGCATTCCTTTCGCGGGAGGAAATTCGTCCGCGAGTTTTGCGATCCAGGGAAGGACTGTGCCGCCGGGAGATCCCGGGCCGCACGGCGATATTCGCTTTGTCACGCCGGGATATTTCACCGCGTTCGGCATTCCGCTCAAAGCGGGGCGCATTTTCACCGACACCGACCGTAAAGGCTCGGAAAACGTTGCCGTGATCGATGAAAACCTCGCGCGCGAATACTGGCCAAATGAAAACCCTATCGGACAGAAGATTCGCACCGGCCAGGAGTGGGCCACCATTGTCGGCATCGTGGGACACATCCGGTTCAACACGCTCGTCGGCGAGGAGACTTCGGGGGGCAGCGCGCAGAGCAGCTCAAAGGGCGTTTACTACTTCTGTTTGTATCAGAGCTCCGCACCTTTCGGATTCTTGATTGCCAAGTCGAATGGCAGCGCCGCGTCCGCGCAGTCCGCGATTCGAGAAGCCGTTCGCGCCGTGGACCCGAACCAACCTGTTTCGGACTTCAGCACAATGGCCGCGCGCATTGCTGAATCGCTCGGGCCGCAAAAATTCGCTGCGAATTTGCTAGCGGTATTTGCAGGACTGGCGATTTTGCTCGCGGCCGTGGGGCTGTATGGGCTGATCAGCTACTCGGCGGCGCAGCGCGTCAACGAATTCGGCATTCGCATGGCGCTTGGGGCGCGCCGCGCGGATGTGCTGGCTCTCGTCCTGAAACAGGGTGCAAGGCTTGCACTCATCGGCGCTGGTGCGGGCGTGATTGCCGGAATTGCGCTGATGCGTGCGATGCGCAGCGTGCTTTACGGAGTTAGCGCGGCGGATCCGGTGTCGTTCGCGGGTGCGGCTGTGCTGCTGATCGTGATTGCGCTTGTGGCGTGCTATTTGCCGGCGCGCAGAGCGACGCGCGTCGATCCCATGGTGGCTTTGAGGTACGAATGATGCTGAGCACATTCTGGCAAGACGTCCGCTTCGGATTGAGGATGCTTGGGAAGAATCCCGGGTTCGCCGCGATCGCGGTGTTGACTCTGGCATTGGGGATAGGTGCGAACACCGCGCTGTTTTCCGTGGTGAATGGCGTACTGCTGAACCCCATGCCATACCAGGAGCCGGAACGATTGATGGCCCTTTATTCGAAGACCGCGGATTTTACCCGCTCTTCGATCTCCTATCCGAACTTTTTGGATTGGCGCCGCGACAACCAGACGTTCACTTCGATGGCTGCGTTCCGCCCCGACAATCTCAATCTGACGGGGATGGGTGACGCCGAGCGGCTGAAAACGGAAATGGTGTCCGCGACTTTCTTCCCGCTTCTGGGAGTCAAGCCCATCCTGGGCCGCGTATTCACGGAGCAGGAGGACCAGGTCGGCGCAGCGCCCGTTGCTTTGATCAGCGAAGGATTGTGGAAGCGCAAGTTCGGAGCGTCTCCGGATGTCGTGGGGAAGTCCATGAATCTGAATGAGACGCTCTACACCATCATCGGCGTGATTCCGGGAAGCTTTCACTACCAGAGCGGCAATTTTCACAGCAATTGCGAAGTGTATGTGCCGATTGGACAGTGGAACGACCCGCTGTTTCGGGACCGGCGGGCGGGCATGGGAATGGATGCCGTGGGGAGACTGAAGCCGGGAGTGACGCTGGAGCAAGCCAAAGCGGATTTGAGCGGAGTTGCTGCGCGTCTGGCGGAGACATACCCCGATTCCAACAAGAACTCAGGGATCAACGTGCTGCCGTTAAAGGACGACGTGGTGGGAGACATTCGTCCTTTTCTTCTGGTGCTGATGGCCGCGGTGGGCTTCGTGCTGTTGATCGCGTGCGTGAACGTGGCCAATCTTCTCCTGGCCAGATCCACGGGACGAACCAGGGAGTTTGCGATTCGCTCCGCGCTCGGTGCGGGAACGCGCCGCGTCGTTAGACAGCTCATAACGGAAAGCGTGCTGATCGCGCTGGCAGGCGGAGCGCTTGGCCTGCTCATCGCCACCTGGGGCACGCAGGCCGCGATTAAGGTTCTGCCGGAGGCATTGCCGCGCGCCGAAGAGATCCACATGGACGGGCGAGTGCTTCTGTTTACGCTTGTAGCTGCCTTGCTGGCCGGAATTTTGTTCGGCCTTGCCCCTGCCCTGAAGACGGCGCGCGAGGATATCCACGAAACACTTAAGGAAGGCGGACGAGGAGGGAGCGGAACACGGCATCGCACGCAAAGTGTTTTGGTGGCCGTGGAAATGGCGCTGGCTCTGGTGTTGCTGGTTGGCGCGGGGTTGATGATTCGAAGCCTGTCCAAGCTGTGGGATGCCGACCCCGGGTTCGATCCGGACAACGTGGTGACCTTCGGCCTGGCGGCGGCTCAGCCACTCGGCAAGACTCCCGCGGAAATCCGCGCAGCATTTCGGCAATTGCAGAGCGCGGTCTCGGAAGTTCCCGGTGTTCAGGGCATCGCCTTGTCGGTTGGATCCGAGCCCATGTGGAGCGATTCGGAACTGCCTTTATGGCTTGAGGGGGAAGCCAAGCCCACGTCGCAGGCCGACATGAAGAATGCCCTTTTCTATGCCACTCAGCCGGACTACTTGAAGGTCATGGGAATACCCCTGAAGCGGGGCCGCTTCCTTGTGAATTCCGACAATGAGAATTCCTCGTTCGTGATCGTCATCGACGAGCAATTCGCGAAGTTGTATTTCGGAGACAAGGACCCCATCGGCAGGCATGTGAACTTCGACATCCTGAACAAGTCGGCGGAGATCGTGGGAGTCGTCGGTCATGTTAAGCAATGGGGCTTGGATTCGGATGCCAAGGCGAAAGTTCAGGCGCAGTGCTATTTCCCCATCTCGCAGATTCCCGATGCGCTTCTCCCCTTGCTTGCGCATGGTGTTGACGGGGTGCTGAAGACAAGCCAGGGGCAGGCGCCTCTTGGAGTGGCCGGGTCCGTCGCGCAAGCCGTACATGGCGTGAATAGCGAGATCGTGGTTTTTGGAACCAGAACCATGAACGAAGTGATTGCGAGCTCGCTCGCGGCAAAGCGGTTCGCTATGGTTTTGCTGGGAACCTTCGCTGGGATGGCTTTGCTGCTTTCCTCGGTGGGAATTTACGGTGTGATTTCCTATATCGTCGGCCAGCGAACGCACGAGATCGGAATCCGCATGGCCCTGGGGGCGGGACGCAGCAGAGTCCTGCTCATGATGCTGGGTCAGGCGGGGCGGATGGCCCTGATCGGAGTGGGGATTGGACTGGTCGTGGCGCTGGCATTGACGCGCCTGATGGCCAGCATGCTCTACGGAGTCAGCACGCATGATCCTCTGACGTTTCTCGGGGTCGCTGTGCTGCTGTTGCTTGTGGCGCTCATGGCCTGCTACGTGCCCTCGCGGAAAGCCACCAAGGTCGATCCCATGGTGGCGCTGAGGTACGAGTA
>Ga0209581_1001837_pt1 | contig 22820 bp, 20 predicted proteins | sample Coa_R2_FD_187160 | JGI IMG/M metagenome (GOLD analysis project Ga0209581, IMG submission 187160) | Surface soil microbial communities from Centralia Pennsylvania, which are recovering from an underground coalmine fire - Coalmine... | ecosystem: Environmental > Terrestrial > Soil > Unclassified ...
CGTGATCCTCAGGCTGAAGCGCGAGCAGGGTTTGACCATCTTGCTGGTTGAGCAGAATGCTCGCAAGGCGCTGAGCGTCGCCGGTATGGCCTATGTCTTGCAGAGTGGGAGCATCGCACTGCACGGCACGACGCAAGAGCTATTGGAGAGCCCCGCCGTCCAGGATCTCTACCTGGGTGGCTAGGGGCAAGAGATATGCTAAAAGCCTTCTGCGAGCAGGCGGATAGCGGTATCGCACCAGGCAATATTCTCTGTGTTGAGTTCTTACACCACGCGTCTTGATCGCTGCTTAATTTGGAATACGGAAGTTGCATCAGATCCACGAAAGTGGGAAGCCCCCGCTTCAAGAGCATAGGTAGAAATCTTCAGCCCTTGATTTATCGCTTGCTTCATGGTATACTTTTTTCAAATTCATGATAGCTATGCAATTTCTTGCATAGCTCACCTGGCTATCTCTGTTTCTCTTGGAAACTGTTTTCAGCTTGTTGAAAAGGAGGGATTTGCATGAGCAGCGGACGCCTTGCGGGAAAACGCGCGATCATCACCGGAGCAGGCAATGGCATGGGACGCGCAGCCGCCCTACGCTTTGCGCGTGAAGGAGCGAAGGTCGGCCTCATCGACATCAACGGGGCGGCTCTTGAAGAGGTCATGGCGAAGATCGTCGATGCCGATGAGGTAGCATTACCACTCGTAGCCGATGTATCGAGTGAGGAGCAGGTAAGACAGGCCGTGGACCGGGCTGTCGAGCGTTGGGGCGGACTCGATATCGTGGTCGCCAACGCAGGCATCGAGCTGGTGGGAGAAGATGCGCGTGCGCATGAGCTGGCGAAAGAGGTGTGGGATCGCACGCTGGCCGTCAACCTCACCGGTATATTTCTCACGTGCAAACACGGCATTCGCGCCTTGCTTGCCTCCGGTGGCGGCAGCGTGGTCTGCACTGCCTCACCAACGGGACTGTTTGGCAGCGCGGCAGGGTTCTCGGCTTATAGCGCGAGCAAAGCAGGCGTGTATGGCCTGACGAGGGTCATGGCAAACGACTACGCACGATTGGGCATACGTATCAATGCCGTCATCCCCGGCTTCACCAACACCCCCATGACGAAGTATTTCATGGAGAACGACCAGGAACGCGAGGCGCTCATTCGCTCGATCCCTCTTGGACGCCCCGGCGAGGCGGACGAGGTGGCCTCGGTCATGCTTTTCCTCGCCTCGGATGAGGCATCGTATGTGACCGGAGCGGCCTGGGCCACTGATGGCGGTATGACAGCTATCTAAGGCGAAAGGGAGCCAGCTATGCTAGATTCGACAGCACCCGGTGATCAGGGTTATGAAAGGGACCGGCCAGTAGTGATTGTCACGGGTGCAGGCTCCGGCATCGGCGCTGCAACCGCGCGTTTGCTGGCCGATTGTGGTATGCGCATCGTGCTGGTGAGCCGTCGTGAATCCCGCCTCGTCGAGGTAGCTCGCCTGATCGCAGAGGCGGGCGGTGAAGCCATGGTACTGCCCGCCGACCTCTCGCAACCGGATGCGCCACGTGCAGTCGTTGAGCAGACACTGGCTCGTTTTGGGCGCATCGACGCGCTTGTCAATTGCGCTGCCGGGCTTGTGGCAAAGCCCTTCGAGCAATTCACGCTCGCCGAGTTCGACGAGCAGTTTGCCACGAATGTACGCAGCATCTTCTTTTTAATTCAAGCAGCGATTCCCGCGCTGCGCCGCGCTCCTGCGCCCTCCATCGTCAATATAAGCTCCTCGGTCGGCTCCTGGGTGCGAGTGGAGAACGCGCTGTATTCGATCACAAAGGCCGCCATCGAACACCTGACGCGCTGCCTCGCGGCTGAACTGGCAAAAGAGGGTATTCGCGTCAACGCCATTGCGCCTGGCCCGGTAGCTACCGAGATACTGGCTACGTTGGGCGAGAATATCGAGCAGGTGCATGCAGAGTTGATCTCGACTATTCCACTTGGGCGCATGGGCCTGCCAGAGGAGCTGGCCCTGTGGATCGCTCATCTCCTTGATCCACGTGCAGCCTGGGTGACAGGCGCGATTATTCCCGTCGATGGCGGTCAAACACTGGGTGTCGGGCGGCAACGCTGAACGAACTGGAACACATATTCCTTGATCTCAACTCCTTTACATGGTATACTTTTTCAAATTCATGATAATGATGCAAGAAATTGCACCGTCTGTTTTGCTAGAGGAAGGAACGTATGGACAGGTTAGATGTAGAATTCCTGGTTGATCTGGCAACGCGCTTTTACGTGCTTGGGCATACGCAAGCGCGCATCGCTCGCGAACTTGGCGTCGATCCGGCGACCGTTTCCCGGCACCTGAAAAAGGCCCGTGACGAGGGGATCGTGCGTATTGAAATCCGCCGCCCGCGCAACCTGCACCTGGACCTGGGGCGCGAACTGTCCTCATGCTACGGCATCAAACGCGCCGTTGTCGTTGCCGACGACGAGGGTGGGCGCGCGGCAGTTGCGGCTGCCGCAGCCGAATATTTCAGCAGTCAGTTGACGAACGGTATGCGTGTGGGCCTCACCTTCGGGCGCATGTTATCGGCCATGGTGCCCCTGCTCACGGCTGGAACGGTCTCTGACCTGGATATTTCGATGCTCCTCGGCGGTTTTGGACGGGCCATGCCGGGTATTCAGGGGAATGAACTGGCGCGCCATATCGCCTCGTTGTACCCGCACAGTCGTATACACTATCTACAGGCTCCCCTGCTGCTGGATTCCGCCGAAATTCAGCAAGCCATGCTCAAGGACGGCTCGATTCAGGCCGCGCTGCAGGCTGCTGCGAATGTCGAACTAGCCCTTGTTGGCATTGGCAATCTCGAAGACAGCGCCCCACTGATCTGCTACGGACACTTGAGCGCAGAAGACCAGAAGCGGCTGCTACAATCGGGCGCAGTCGGTGATGTCAGCGCGAGATTCTTCAATATCTGGGGCGAACCGGTGCCCGTGCTTGATGACCGCCTGATAGCCATCGACCGGGAGGCCCTGGCGCGCATTCCGACTGTGGTCGGCGTCGCCGCCGGTGAAGAGAAGTATGCTGCTATCCAGGGCGCCCTCCGCTCAGGCTACGTCGATGTCCTGGTCACTGATGAACGGACGGCAAAGGCGCTGGTACAGGCTGCCAGGGAAATGCCTGGGAAAGAAGGGCAGAAAGGGGGGAAGGCCGTTTAAGACAGCATGAAGTCGTACCGTTCGGGGAACAGGTAGCTCTGGTGAGGATATGAACCCAGGTCTGACTGGGCAGTCATTGCAAGCGAATTTCCGAAAGAGGAGAATTATGGCCTCAAAAGATTTCACCTCAGTTCAAGGCGATGGAAATGTGCGGGCTGCACCTGCGCAGTATAGTGAGCATACTGTAGCGCGAACCGAACTGAAAGCGGGCGCGTTGCATCTGCCCGAAGTGCTGATGCAGAGCGTGACAACCATTGCCCCGGCCATTGCCGCATTGTTCTTTACTCCTGCCGTCGTCGGCTTTGCGGGGATCACATCGCCGCTCGCATATCCCATCGCCTTCGTCATCACCCTCATGCTTGGCATTGTGCTGGTGCAGTTCACGAAAAAGATGCCTGCTGCTGGTGGTTACTACACCTATATCAGCCGCAGCATTCACCCGCGTGTGGGCTGGCTGGTTGCCTGGCTGTTCATCCTGTATGCGCCCTCGGTTGCCGGGATCGTCTCCCTGTACATGGGCAACATCTTGCAGCAAGAACTACAGGCCAACTGGAGCCTTAACTGGCCCTGGTTCGCGACGGCCTTTATGATCGTCGTAGTTGTTGCCGTAGCTTTGCTCCAGTATCGCGGCGTGTCGATTTCAGGGAGAACGCTGCTTGTTATGGGATTGATCGAGATGGGCCTGGTCGTGCTGCTGGGCATCTGGGCTATTGCCAATCCTGGCCCCGGTGGCGTAAATTTCATCTCCTACAATCCGGCCAACATTTCCGCCGCCGGTTTCGGTGGATTCGCGCTCGCCGTTGTCTTCTCCTTGCAAGCCTTTACCGGATGGGATGGAGCGGCTCCGCTGGCGGAGGAGACGAAGGACCCGACTCGCAATGTCTCGCGCGCCGTGATTGGCTCGATCATCCTGCTGGGCGTCTTCCTGGTCTTCGTGACGTGGGCCATCATTATCGGCTGGGGAACCGACAAAATCGGCTCCCTGCCAGGTTCACCGGAACTGCCCGCAGTCGTGGTTGCCAAGCGCGTGTGGGGGCCGGTCTGGTGGTTCATCCTCTTCGCGCTCCTGAACTCGACCGTGGCAGTCGCCCTGGCCACTAGCAATATGGGATCGCGCATGTGGTACGCCATGGCGCGTTCCGGCTCGCTGCCAAAGGTGCTTACCAGGGTACACCCTGTGTATAAAACGCCGGTTAACACTATCTTCTTGCAGTTCCTGGTAAACCTGGTGGTGGGCTTGCTCCTGCTCTGGTGGCTGGGCGCGGTCAACGGTTTCTTCTACGAGAGCCTCGTGCTCGCGCTGGCGTGCATCATTGTCTATGCGATGGGCAATGTCGGCGTGTTTTTCCTCTACTGGCGTCAATATCGTAGCGAGTTCAACATCTTCTATCACGCCGTCTTTCCCCTGCTGTCGCTTGCCGCGCTCGGCTGGCTGACTTATGAGCTGTTCAACCCCCTCCCGGCAGTTCCCATCGTCTATGGCCTGCCGACCGTCGGCCTCTGGCTCCTCATCGGCATCGTTATCCTGGCGGTGATGGCGGCTAGAGGCAAAGAGGAATGGCTCAACAAGGCAGGGGAAAGCGCGTTCGAGATCCCGGAAAGCGTGGAGCAGCCCGTATGATACCCATCAATTTGTAGGAGCGGGATCATGAAATTTGACGACCAACATCAGTAACCTGTCCTTCTGAGCGCAGCGAAGAATCTGATGCGTCGGCCAGGGAGAGCTTCTTCCCTCTGCTCAGAAGGATATGGCCGAACTTGAACGGAGAGAAGTTGAATGAAGCGAAGCATAGCATGGCCGTGCTTGATCAGTCAAAATCATCATCACGTCCCTACAAATGATGTTTCTCGCGAATTGACAAATGTTCAGAGCAAGACAGAAAAGGAGCGAACGAGCATATGGAGCATATGGCGCACGATCAGCAGGCATTCAAAGGCATCGCCATTTCCCAGATCGGGGTGGTGGTGCGCGATGTGAAAAAGATGGTCGAGATCTATCACAAGACGCTCGGCTGGGGTCCCTGGAATATTTACATCGCAGAGCCGCCGCTGTTACACAGTACAATGCTGCGCGGCAAGCCGACCGAGTTCACCTTCATGAACGCTGAGACGCATGTCGGGCCGGTCGATTTCGAGCTCATCCAGCCGCTGGAAGGGCCGAGCATCTACAAGGAATTTCTGGAACAACACGGCGAGGGTGTACACCATATCGCCTGCATGGGTGCGGGTTACGAAGAGAATCTTGAGAACTTCGCGAAGATGGGCCTGACCCCGCTCATGAGCGGCGCAATCGGTGACAGTATCAAATTCTACTACCTTGAATCGGAGCCGTTGCTTAAAATTGTCCTCGAATCGGGCAGTGGTCATATGATCTCCATCAAGCCACATATGACCTACCCCTAAAGCGGCGAGCAGCATGCTTGAACCAGGAGAACAGCGTTCTGGACGAGCACATCCAGGTTCTCATTGGCTCAATCTTTCCTTGCCACCGCTATAGCGAAGGAGACGGAACTATGGATGGCAGTAAGTTTGCCGGAAAAGCTGTCATTGTGACGGGCGCTGCCCAGGGTATCGGACGCACTATCGCCGAACTATTTGTCCGGCACGGCGCGCATGTCGTGCTGTTCGATCTGGATGCCGGGCTGGTTGTGAAGACGACGCGCGAGCTTTCGCCCGATGGCACTTCGGCCATCAGCGTGAGTGGAGATGTGAGCCGCCGCGCCGATGTGCAGCGCGCCGTGCAGACCTGCCTGGAACGCTTTGGACGCCTGGATGTGATGGTGGCGCACGCAGGGATTGCGGATGCCACCCCCTTGCTTGAGATCGACGACGCGAGCTGGCAGCGCATTATGGATGTCAACCTGACCGGCGTCTTCCTCTGCACGCAGGAGGCAGGGCGTGTCATGGCTCGTTCCAGCGGCGGCGCTATCGTGGTCACAGCTTCTACCAATGCCTTCTGGGTAGAGTCGAACCTGGCGCACTACAACACCTCGAAAGGCGGTGTGGTCGCGTTTGTGCGCTCCGCGGCGATCGATCTGGCCCGTTACGGCATTCGCGTGAATGCTGTCGCGCCCGGCGTCGTCCGAACTCGCATAGCCGCCTGGGTGACAGAAAACCCTGCACTGGCGGCTGACTACTTGAAACATATCCCCCTCAATCGCTTTGCCGAGACCATCGATGTCGCGAAGGCAGTACTTTTTCTCGCGTCCGGTGACTCCTCGTATATCACGGGGCAAACCCTGGTGCTGGATGGCGGTCAGACCCTGGGTATATTGGTAGACGCGCCCGATACGCCCCTTCCAGGTATTGAGCGCCCTGCGAAAAGTTCCTAGAAACGGAGAAGGTCGAAATGCGCGCATTATCGGACTACCAGCTGTGGTACGGAGTTGATAACCCTCCTGTTGAAACGCGCGAATTGCGGGCAGGCCCGGTCACAACCCTGCTGGACGGCATAGATCTGCGCTACATAAGGCGCGGTCCATTGGAGGTGGTGCGCCGCGTCTACGTTGCAGTGCGCGACCAGAACTGGAATACCATTCTCGGCCAGCATCGCATTACCCGCATCGATCAGGGGCAGGAGGGCTTTGAGGTGGAATTTGATGTCGAGCATCGCGCGCCGGGCTTGGATTTTGCCTGGCATGGTCGTATAACAGGTATGCCCGATGGACAGATTCGCTACGTGATGGATGGTGCAGCACATTCCGAATTTCGCTATAATCGAATCGGCTTCTGCATCCTGCATCCCTATCGTGAGTGCGCGGGTAAACCCTACCGGGCGCGGACGCAAGATGGAGAGGTAAGCGGCACGCTGCCGGACCAGATCGGCCCGCAGCGATTTGAGCACGGTGTGTATGTCCCGCTCTTCCCCTCGTTCAGCAATCTCATCATCGACATTGATGGTGGTGTGCAGCTACGCCTCGATTTCGAGGGCGATCTCTTCGAGATGGAGGATCAGCGCAACTGGACGGATGCCTCGTTCAAGACCTATTGCACGCCGCTCTCGCGGGGTTTCCCGCATACGGCCCGTCCAGGCTCCCGTATCCGGCAAAGCTTCACTGTGAATATCGTCGGTGAGGCAGGGGAGCGCGAGCAGGCGCCAGAGACTGAGACGGCTTCGCCCCGCCTGTCGCTCGGAAAACCCGTGGCACGCCCGCTTCCTTCTCTCGGCCTCTCGCTCAACAGCGACGGCATGCCGCTGACCGAAGGCGAGTTGGCGCGCGTGCGGGCGTTGCGCCCCGATCACCTGCGCGTCGATCTTCATCTCCATGAAGATTATACTGCGAGGCTCGCAACGGCGCTGGCAACCTGCCAGGCGCTTGAATGTACGCTTGAGATTGCCCTCTTTCTTACAAGCGAGATGACCGATCAGCTTGAGCGTCTTGCCTCTGCCCTGCGCAATAGGCGACCTGTCGCCCGTGTTCTGGTCCTCCAGGAAGGGGCCCGGACGGCTCATCCGTCCGAGACAACCGCCCCCGAACTGGTTGCGCTAGCAAGACGATACCTTCATGAGGCCGCGCCCGGGGCATTGTTCGTTGGGGGGACCGATATGTATTTTTGCGAGCTGAACCGCACGCGGCCGCAGGTTGCATCAATGGATGGCATCCTCTATACCATTGTTCCTCAGATTCACGCCTTTGATAACCGTTCGCTTGTCGAAACGTTAGAGGCACAAGGGGAAACCGTCAGGAGCGCGCGGGCCTTTGCCGGGGGACTGCCTGTGATCGTTAGCCCGGTGACGCTCAAACGCCGCTATAATCCGCATGCCACTGTCGCGGAGGCCGAGAAAGCCCCGAACGAACTGCCCGACGCGGTTGATCCGCGCCAGATGTCGCTCTTCGGTGCGGCCTGGACTGCGGGAAGTATCAAGTACCTGGCAGGCAGCGGCGCGGCCTCGCTCACCTACTACGAATTGACCGGCTGGCGGGGCATCATGGAGCGAGAAACGGGTTCGCCACTGCCCGAACTCTTCCCATCATTGCCTGGGACAGTCTTCCCACTTTACCACATCTTCGCGGATATCGCTGAATGGAGAGGCGGCTCGCTTGTCGCGTGTACTGCCAGCGAGCCACTCGTTGCAACCGCGCTAGCGGTAGAAAGTGGAGGGAAACTCCACCTGCTGGTCGTCAATTTCACCGCCGAGCAGCAACGCATCGTGATCGATTCCCTGCCAGCCGGCCAGGCCGTGCTGCGCAGTATGGATGCGTCAAACGCGCTTGAGGCCATGCAGTATCCCGAATCCTTCCGCCAGCGCCGGGAGAGAGTGAATGTTGTTGGCGGGGAACTTGCGCTTGATCTTGCTCCCTACGCAACCGTTCGTATCGATATCTAAGATGCGCCCCCGTGTCACGCTCACGGGGGAGCGGGCGATGTCTCAGGAGGTAATCGCTATCGTGAAGATACTGGCAGTCGGTGACGCTTTTGTACCCGTAGCAGTGTTTGAAGCCGGGTTGAGGAATCTGATGGCCAGGCACTCGGCGCGCTTCGTTGAACTGGAAATGGACGTGCCGTTTGAGCCTGTGACCCCGTCCGAACAGGCCATAGAAGAATACGCGGGTCATCCTCAGCAACTAGCGGATGCCCTCATCGACGAAGACATATTGTTAGTGCATGCCGCGCCGGTGACGGATGCCGTGCTGGATGCCTCACCGAATTTAAAAGTGGTGGGTGTCGCCCGGGGCGGGCCGGTGAATATTGATCTTGCCACCGCCAGCGATCGCGGCATCGCAGTGATTACCGCTCCGGCTCGTAACGCCGAGTCCGTCGCGGATCTCACGCTGGCGTTCCTGGTCATGCTGGCCCGGCGGGTTATGACGGGCCTCACCTATATTCGAGAAGGCGGGCGCATGGGCGACTCGGCCTTTGAGGGCGCGCAGTTCTTTGGCCACGAACTGCATGGCCATACTCTAGGGCTGGTCGGCTGCGGCAACGTGGGCATGCGTGTCGCAAGCCGCGCCGTTGCCTTCGGCATGTCTATCGCCGTCTACGATCCCTACGTCTCGCCTGTGCAGTTGGAGAGCAGAGGCATGCGGGTCATGGGATTGGAAGAACTGCTGGCAAGCTCCGACTTTGTCTCGCTCCACGCCAGGGTGACGCCCGAGACCGTCAATCTCTTTGATATCGCCAGGTTTGCCCAGATGAAGCGCGGCGCGTTCTTCATCAACACTGCACGCGAGCAGCTGGTCGATGAGCAAGCCCTCTACTCCGCGCTCGTCTCCGGTTCGCTGGCGGGGGCAGCCCTGGATGTGCTGCGGCCCTGGCCGCGCGGCACAAGCAATCCCCTGATGTCGCTTCCAAACGTTATTATCACGCCGCATATCGGCGGTGCTACACACGAAGCGGCCTTACGCGGCGTGCAAATCCTGGCCGACCAGCTTAATCACTATCTGGCCGGTCAGCCCATGCAGTACGCCGTCAACCTGGACAAGGCAGGGAGTTCGCAATGAGTACGCAGTATTTACTGGCAATCGATGCCGGAACCGGGAGTTGCCGCGCGGTGCTGTTCGACACCTCCGGCAAACAGGTGGCCATGTCCCAGTGCGAATGGACGCACCTGCCCCAGGCGGGATATCCCGGCTCGCAGGTTTTCGATACCCGTGCCAACTGGGGGTACATTGCCGGCTGCATTCGACAGGTGCTTGCCACCCCTGGCGTCTCGCCAGAGGATGTGCTGGCCGTCAGCAGCACCAGCATGCGCGAGGGCATTGTGCTGTATGATCGGACCGGCCAGGAGATCTGGGCCTGCCCCAATGTCGACTCACGCGCTGGAGAGCAGGCGGCTGAACTGGTGCAGCGCAAGCTGGCCGAGAAGATCTACTTCACCGGCGGCGACTGGGTGGCGATCACGTCGCCCCCGCGCCTGCTCTGGCTGCAAAAACACGAACCGGAGGTTTTTGAGCGCATCGCACACCTCACGATGCTGAGCGATTGGATACTCTTCAAGCTCTGCGGTGAGTTCGTCACCGACCCGTCCGCAGGGTCCAGTTCGGGTATGTTCGACCTGACGAGGCGCACCTGGTCGGAGGAGATCGTCTCGCTGTGCGGCCTCTCGCCGGAGGTATTGCCACCGGTGCGCGAGCCTGGAACGCAGCTCGGCCTCGTCCACACGCAGGCCGCAGCGGAAACTGGCTTGAAGAAAGGCACGCCGGTCGTCGTAGGCGGGGCCGATACGCAGCTTGGCCTCGTCGGCATCGGCCAGGTCGAGCCAAATCGCTTTACTATCGTGGGCGGCACGTTCTGGCAGCAGACAATCGGTGTCGAAACGTCGCTGATTGACCCGCAGGGCCGCTTGAGGACGCTTTGCCATGCCCTGCCCGACCAGTGGATGCTGGAAGGCATTGGCTTCTACAGCGGGCTAACGATGCGCTGGTTCCGGGACGCTTTCTGCGAGCACGAAGTAGCGCTGGCAAAACAGGCGGGGCAGGACCCCTATGTCTTGATGGAGCAGCTTGCACAGAGTGTCCCTACCGGCTCGAACGGTGTGCTGGGCATCTTCTCCAACATCATGCATGCGCGACGCTGGATTCATGCCTCACCGAGCCTGGTGCAGTTCGATATCTCCAACCCTTTCTCTTCCGGCAGGAAAGAGTGTATTCGGGCCATCGAGGAGAGCGCGGCCTACGTCTCAAACGGCCACATGCGAATCATCGAATCGCTGACCGGGCGCACGTTCGAAGAGATTGTTTTCACAGGCGGGGCCTCGAAAGGCCAGCTCTGGCCGCAAATCCTGGCCGATGTGCTGGGCTGCCGCGTGCGGGTTCCTGTCGTCAAAGAGTCAACTGCGCTGGGGGCGGCCCTCTATGCCGGGCTTGGCGCCGGGCTGTATGGGAGCATCGAAACCGCTGCCGAGCGCATGGTGGCCTTCGAGAAGACCTTCGAGCCAGATGCAGCGAACCATCGTCGTTACATTGATCTCTACGAGCAATGGTTGCGCGTGTATCTGCGCTCACTCGAACTGGTCGAAGAGGGCCTGCTGCAACCACTCTGGCGCGCTGCCGGAACGTAGTTGACTGACCAATGTAGCTCATATACCCGGTAAAGCTACTACAGCCACAAGTCACAGTTTTAGCTATTCGTACACCCATTCCAATGAAAGGAGCACCGATATGCCGGATGCAGATGCTGCAGGTGAAGCGAAAACATTTTATACTACTATTCCAGTGCAGAGTGGAGGTTCGTTCCTCAAAGGCTCCTCTTCGCTCGATTGGGGCATGCAGAATCGCCTCGCGCGCGTCTTCCGGCCTGCCACGGGCCGCACGGTCATGCTGGCCATCGATCACGGCTACTTTCAAGGGCCAACAACCGGGTTGGAGCGCGTTGATATCACCATCTTGCCGCTCATGCCGTATGCCGACGCCTTGATGTGTACGCGCGGCATCCTGCGCTCGACCGTGCCGCCGGCCTCCACGACGCCGGTAGTGCTGCGCGCCAGCGGGGGACCGAGCGTGCTGAAAGAGCTGTCGAACGAGGAGATCGCCGTCGATATCGACGATGCCCTACGCCTGAACGTCTGCGCGCTGGCGGTACAGGTTTTCATCGGCGGCGAGTTTGAGACGCGCTCGGTACATAGTATGACACGCCTGGTCGATATGGGGCTGCGCTACGGCATGCCGGTGATGGGCGTCACCGCCGTTGGCAAGGAGATGGTGCGCGACGCGCGCTACCTGCGCCTGGCCTGCCGCATCTGCGCTGAACTCGGCGCGCACTTCGTCAAGACCTACTATGTCGAGGATGGCTTCGAAACCATCACCTCCTCTTGTCCTGTACCTGTGGTGATGGCGGGCGGCAAAAAGCTGCCGGAACTCGACGCGCTGACGATGGCCTATCGCGCTGTACAGGAGGGCGCGGCTGGCGTCGATATGGGCCGAAACATCTTTCAGAGCGATTGTCCAAGCGGCATGGTTCGGGCCGTCGGCAAGATCGTGCATGAGGGCGCTCGACCTGACGAGGCGTTCGAAGTCTATCGCGCCGCCAGGCATGCGCCGGGCCAATTACGTGAGTTGCATGAGGCTGAACCACAGCACGCAGGAGGAAAGAGTTGAATCAGGAACATAGACTCTACGACTATCGCTCGGCCATAGGCAAGGCGCGGCATGACCTTATCACCCCCGCGCTGATCCTCGATCTCGACGTCGCCCGGCGCAACATCACCACTATGGCGGACTATATGCGCGGCATGCCAGCGAAGTTGCGTCCGCATATCAAGGTGCATAAAAGTCCAGAGCTGGCGCGCATGCAAATGGAGGCCGGAGCCTGTATCGGCGTGACCACGGCTACGGTGTGGGAGGCGGTCGTCATGGCGCGCGGCGGCATAAACGATATCCTGGTGGCGAATGCTGTAGTCGGGGCGGAGAAGATTTCAACCATAGCGAAACTTGCAAGGGAGGCGCACATTCTCGTTGCCATCGACAACGAGCAAAATGCCGAAGACCTTTCCCAGGCCGCCCTCAAAGCCGGGAGCGTACTCGGCGTGCTGATCGACCTGGATGTCGGTATGGAACGCTGTGGTGCGCGCTCGAAGGAGGAGGCTCTACGGCTGGCGCAGCACGCCAGCACACTGCGCGGCCTGCGCTTCGAGGGCATGATGGGGTACGAAGGTCACTGCATGCTCGAACCCGACCCCGACCTGCGCGTGCGTAAGGCCCGCGCTGCCATGGATTCCTTGATGGAAACCGTCGATTTTCTCGCCCAGCACGGCTTTGAGTCGAAGATCATCTCGGGCGGCGGAACGGGAACCTACAATATCACCGGCGCGCACCCGCGTCTGACGGAGCTACAGGCGGGTTCCTACGTGGTGATGGATGCCTTCCACGCGCAGCTCATCCCCGGTTTCCCGGTCGCGCTGACGGTACTCGGCACGGTTATCAGCCGTCATGGGGGGCGCGTTATTCTTGATTCCGGCCGCAAGGCCATCGGCAGCGAACTGGGCCTGCCGCGTCTCAAGGATGTGCCATCTGCAACGGCAGGCATTGCCGAGGAACACTTGCTGGTGGACGTGGACCCGGCCACTTCATTAAAAGTGGGTGACCGGGTTGAGGTGGTGTCAGGGTATGGCCCAACGACGGTCAATCTGCACGACGTCTACTACGTCGTCGAGAATGACATTGTAACCGATGTGTGGCCCGTACAGGCCCGCGCGGCGGGCCTCGGTCCGTACCGCTAGAGGAGTTCCCGGCATATGATCGGTATCTTTCCATCGACCATCGCTGCTGACCACGCGCGACCGGACGAGCGGCTTGCGCGTGGCGGAGGCGGAAGGCGCGAATCGTCTCCAGGTAGATGTGATGGATGGGCATTTTGTGCCTATGCTCACCGTGGGGCCAATGCTTGTCGAGGCAGCGGGTCGCTCGAAGCGCAGGCGAAAAAGGTATCCAGGTACTCCGGGGCATTGATGGCCAGGATCGCGATACGATCTCCCTGCTGGATGGCGTACTGCGACTGCAAGAATGCGCCTAACGCCCGCGCACGCACATGCAGTTCACGATAGGCCAGTCGGGTCTGCGTCCCACTATCGATTGAACCGATCTTTTCCGGGGTCAGTTGCTCGCGGCGCGCAAGCCATTCCCACGTGTATGAATATCATGGTTGCCTCCTTGCCTGTCCTGCTTGGACCCGGCGCATCGAGCCGTGCGTTCTCGCGAGCCGCGGTAGGACCATCACCCCCAGAGGACCGCGGTCGCTCCCCAGGTAAAACCCAGCCCGGCGCTTGCCATGACCACCAGATCCCCGCGTTTGAGATACCCACCCGCGCTGGCTAATTCCAGAGCGAGGACCTGGTCAGGCGCCCCAATATGGCCGTAGTCGGCTAAATAGAGAGATTGCTGCTCCTGCAGCCCCAGCATGGCGAGGATGCGCCGATGGGTGGATGCTTTCATATGATTGATGGCGAGAAAAGCGATGTCGGCAGGGGTATATCCACTGCGCTCGACAGCCTCACAGACTACCTGCACAAAACGCTGCTCGGAGTGGCCATCCAACCCGTCTCTGAGCTTCTGCACGTCCGCGACGTGAAAGGTATGCAGACCGCGTTCGAGCGTCTCGCGCGACGTGGGAAGGCGCGTCCCGCCTGCCGGGATGACGACCTCCTCGGCGAGCGAACCATCAGTCAGGAAAGATGACGCCAGGACGTGGTTGGCGGGATGGTCGCGCCGGAGGACCATGGCGCTCCCGCCGTCGGACAGGTTGAAGAGAAAGCGGCTGGACTGATCGCGAAAATCGATCAGATCAGCTGTGCGGTGGCCACCGCAGATCAGCACGGTGCGCAATTGCGGGTCAGCGGTCATGAGATCGCGTGCGACCTTGAGCGCCAGCACATTCGTGGTGCAGAGCGCGGCCAGTTCAAAAGCATAGGCGTGGGTTGCTCCCAGCAGGTACTGAATGCGGTTCGCGGCAGACCAGACATAAAAGTCCTTGTGCATACTCCCGGAGTACAGAATCAGGTCGAGCGATTGCGCCTCTACTCCCGCGCGCTCCAGAGCAAGCGTAGCAGCTTTCAACGCCATCGTCGAGGCGTGATCATCCGGCCCGGCACGCCGCTTCTGCCTTATGCCTAATTTGTGACGAACGATGTCCTCCTCGATGCCGGACTGCTCGGCAATGTACGCGGCGTTCTGTACCTGCTTTGGCAAGTACGTGGCCAGGGCCATCAGCCCGACGGTTGGCCGAACACCTTCTGCGATTCCCTCGATGCAGGGTAACGGTGCCTCGATGACCGCGCCCTGCTCACTATACTTTATCGGCACTCAAGTACCTTTCTATAATATGAAACATGAGTCATACATCATATACTGTATCTGGTCTCATGCAGAAAGTCAAGTCATGGGAGGAGCAATGATCAAAGAAGAGCGTGGTGATCATGCACACATACCGCCGGAGAGCAGAGATATTTATGATCTCTTGTCGGAAAAAGCGAGAGCAATTGATGAGCTTATGGAATTGTTTCAGACAGATGTGCATCTCGTTGCGTAACCCGTGGGATATTGAACAGGTACGTTAGAAAAATGGATGCTCCCAGATCGGCTGGGGCGGAGGGATGAGGTGCAAAGCCGACGCGATCACCCAGACGATCAGGAAAAGGATTGTCTCTCCGAGGAACATTCCGCAGGGAACGATCAGGTATTGTATCCAACCAGCACGTTTCTCCGCGCACGGCAGGATGTTCTCCGCGCACAGGTACGGCAGACCCATGATCGATCCATACACCGTGAAGACATAGAGTACGAGAATCGCTGCAATCAGCGGGTTTGCCAGACTTGCGATGATCTCTACGATTACGGCACCATTTTGTTCAACGAATATCCCCAGTAACCCGGTGAGGATGAAGACCTGTCCAAGCGTGAAGCGCCAACGACGCAGGACGAGCAACCAGACGACGGCCCAGCCGCCATAGAAACCGACTGCGAGAATCAGATCAGGAATTAACTGCGGATGAAGCAGAGCAGGATTCTTCACATGTTTGAGATAGCTTCCAAGCCAGGCCAAACACTCTGTCAGCCAGCCACTGAGAATGATGGCGCCGCAAAATTTCACTGGGCTTGGCAGCCGCACGCGCGCGAAAGCCCCGGCCAAAAACTGGCGATTGAGCAGGGCCACGATAAAGAGGGAATAGATCAGCAGTGTCGTATCATGGCTGCTCACAAAACCAAATACGGGGACAAAGCCGCTCATGATCAAGAGGACATAGAACACCTTGCGCATCGATACAGTTATCCTTCCTGATTGCTACACGACTCTCGCGAGGTCGCATGCCGCTATACCGGGCAACCCAATTTTAAGCCGCCTGGTGAAACTGGTGCAAGGTCTGATACGAACAGCGTCCGGCTATAGCACGTTTGAAGATAACCACAAAGCGCTGCGCGTAGCCATTGTTCGTTGGCGTACTCGCCCGGCCCGCCGGGTCCTACTCCTGTGGCACGATCGGTATATCTACGCGAATATGGGCTGGCTCGATGGTCGACACATAGCTTGACCGGGTCTCAGCTGGACGCTCCAGTCTGGGTATTGCTTCCAGGAGAAGTTGTGTATACCTGTCCGACGGCTGGCGGATCACCCTTTCAGTTGATCCCTGCTCCATCACCTGGCCATGGTTGAGCACCAGGATCTCATCGGAGAGGAGGCGGGCACTCAGAAGGTCGTGGGTAATATAGAGCATGGCAATTCTGCGCTCGCGCACCAGCTTATCGAGCAACTGCAGGATCTCAGCCCGGATTGAAACATCCAGCATCGAGACCGGCTCGTCGGCAATAATGATATCGGGATCAGGAGCCAGTGCGCGAGCTACAACCACGCGCTGGCGCTGCCCGCCAGAAAGCTGGTGAGGCCGTTTGTCTTCAAATTGTTCGGCGGGCGAGAGGCCGACCGTCTCCAGTAATTCGCGCACCCTCTGGCGGGCCTGCGCTGCTTTCATCCGCCCGTAGTTCATCAAAGGACGCATCAGCAGATACTGGATCGTATGAACCGGGTTCAGGGCAGAAAAGGGGTCCTGGAAAACATACTGCACATGACTGCGGTAGTTGCGCAGCACCCCCCCTCGCAGCCGATCCACCCGGATAGTGCCGAACCAGATAGCGCCGCTGTCCGGGTATTCGGTCGCGGTAATCAGGCGGGCAATCGTCGTCTTACCGCTGCCGCTCTGGCCCACCAGGCCGATTACTCGTCCCGCGCGCAGGCTGAACGATACATCGCTCACTGCATTTACGATAGTTCGTTTTAGACCTGTTCTGCGTCTGTACGTTTTGCGCACATTCTCTACACGCAGCACCTCCTCGCCTTCCAGCTTCGTGGCCTTGTGCGATGTTGCTTCAGAGAAGGCTGCGTCAAGCAGGACCGGCCCCTCGGCCATCTTCCTGTTGCGCGCGTTCGTACTGGCCTGCCACTGAGCCTGAGCCACGTGGCAGGCGGCTCTGCCATCCCACATGGATACCAGGGAAGGCTTTATCTGCCGGCAGATGTCGACCGCTTCGGGGCAGCGGGGCGCGTAGGGACAGGCTCTGGGTATCCGCGTCAGATCGGGGGGGCGGCCAGGGATATAGCTGATCTCCACCACCTCGGCAGCCGGGTCGGCATACGACCCCAACAGGCCATGCGTGTACGGGTGAATGGGGTGTTTCAGCATAGAATCGGCCGGAGAGTCCTCGACTATCTCTCCCGCATACATTACCAGCACCCGGTCAGATACCTCCAGCACTGTGCCCAGGTCGTGGCTGATGAGCAACACGGCAAAGCCAAGCTGGCGCTGCAGAGTGCGCAAATTCTCCATGATCTCCTTCTGTACCAGCACGTCCAGGCCGGTCGTCGGCTCATCAAGAAGCACAAATCTCGGCCTGAGGGCCAGCGCCAGCGCCAGGGCAACGCGCTGCTTCATGCCACCCGACAATTCATGCGGATAGAAGCGCATAAAGGAAGGGTCTATACTGACCATCTGCAAGAGCTCGGCTATCCGCTCACGGATCTGCTTCTTGCTCAGATTGGTCTTTTCTTCCATTACATCGCGAAACTGCGCTTCGACCCTGGTCACAGGATTCAAAGAGTTCATGCTGCTCTGGAATACCGTAGAGAAATCGCGCCAGCGCATCCTGCGCAGTTCTTCCTCAGGCATCGTGGTCAGTTCCTTACCATCAAAGCGCACGCTGCCTCCTGTGATAAGCCCTGGGGGGAGCAGCAACCTCAAGAGAGCGTTGCCCAGGGTAGATTTGCCGCTCCCCGACTCTCCGACCAGGCCGGTAAACTCCCCGGCTTTGAGTTCAAAGCTGACGTTGCGCACCGCGAACAACGGCGGGCGTTGCTTTGTCGCGTATGTTACGCTGAGGTTCTCGACTTCAAGTAAAGCCATGATTCTACTCCTCTCGCAGCATCGGATTGCTCAGCGCATCCACGCCGAAGTTAATCAGCATCAAGCAGCTAGTGATGGCGGCCAGGGCCAGACCGGGAGCGATCAACCAGGCCCACTGCCCGGTGAAGAGCGCACCACCGTTGTCCGCCCAGTACAGCATCATGCCCCAGCTGATCGTGCTTGGGTCGCCGACGCCGAGAAACTCCAGGCCGGCCTCCGCCCCGATCGCACCCATTGCCGCGCCGATGTAGCTGAGCACCACCAGAGACAGCATGTTCGGCATGATCTCGCGGAAGATGATGCGGAAAGGCCCGTCTCCGGCAAACTGGGCAGAGGTAATGTAGTCACGCACACGCAGCGTCATAACCTGCGAACGTTTGAAGCGGGCCCCCCAGGCCCAGCTTGTAAAGCCGATGATCAGGATAATGATCGCCGGACCCTTTACCGGCGAATAGGCGGCGACAGTGACCATCAGAGGGAGAACCGGCACCACCAGGCCGAGGTTGATGATGAATGAGAGGATCTCATCGACCAGGCCGCCCATATAGCCGGCCACCATCCCGACCACCAGGGCGATCAAGGTTGATAATCCGCCGCCGAGCGCACCGACAATCAGCGATGTGCGCGTGCCGTGAATCAACTGCGAAAGCACATCCTGGCCGGCCTGGGTTGTGCCCAGCCAGTGCTGCGGGCTCGGCATTTCAGAAGGCCCGAAGCTAATATCGTTGGGATCATACGGCGCGAGTTGGTTGGCGAAAATCGCCACCAGGATAAAGAAGGCGAGCATAATCAGGCCCACCCGTGCCTTGCGGTTGCTCCAGAGAACCTCAAACCACTCCGGCACACGGCGACGTCTTCGCCTGACCTCCTGTTGTTCCTCTTCCGCCTGTGCAGGCTCTGCCGTGACGACCCCTGGAACGAGAGTGACTGGCCCTGGAAGATTCAAAGCCTGTTCCTGCCCTGCCGATTCTGAGGGCTGGCGATCCTGAAGAGCCATTTAGTGTTCCCCTTTCCTTACCCGTGGATCAAGCCAGCCAACGACGAAATCCGCGAGCAGATTGGCAAGCAGCACGCCTATAACAGAGAAGAGAAAGATGGTCTGCATCAACGGGTAGTCCCTATTGCCGATGGCGTCAAAAAACAGCCGGCCCATGCCGGGATAGTCGAAGACTGACTCCACCAGCACAACGCCACCCAGGATACCCCCGAGCGACATCGCAAAGCCGGTAACATTGGGTAAAATTGCGTTACGCGCGCTGTAGAGCAGGGCCACTTTCCAGGGTTTCAGTCCCTTGGCAATGGCCAGTCGGGTATAATCCTCGCGCAGGACCTGGATCATATTGTTGCGCATCCCCATAATCCAGCCGATCGGCCCGGTGATCAGAAGCGAGAGCGCCGGCAGCGTGGCATGCACAATGATATCCCACGCATACTCCCAGCTGAGCTGGCGCGTTGACGTTTCGCTAAAGCCGCCACCTATGGGGAGCCAGCCGAGCTGGAACGCGAAGACGAACAACAGGACCAGGGCAATCCACATATAGGGAAGCGTGCCGACAAAGTTCAGGCCAACGCTGACAAACGAGTCGAAAACGCTATTGCGCTTCCAGGCTGCGAAGGCGCCCAGAATATTGCCGATGATGAAACCAATGATATTGGTGGTCAGCACAAGTCCCAGGGTCCACAGAATCGACTGGCTGATCAGGTAGGTCACTGAGTAGGGAAAGTAGGTATAGGAGATGCCAAATTGCCCATGAACCAGCGTACCCAGATAATCGATGTACTGCTGGAAAATATTGCCGCCCGGTATGCCCAACATCAGACGGATGGCATGCACCTGGGCCGGGTCGATCGGCTTGTTCTGCCCGACAAGCTTCCGCACGATATCCTCGGCAGGATCACCGGGCTGCAGGCGCGGAATGATGAAATTCAGGGTCACTGCTGTCCACAACGTCAGCAGGAAGAACAGGAAACGTCGAATGAAGTAGCGCATAGGAGGTTCTCCTTCATTATTACCTACTACTTTCTCAGCTCTGAGTACTTTCGCCCAGGCGGCTCAGATTCCCTGAGCGCCAGGGCATTCCGGGGGGCCTCCGTGTGCCAACGACTGCTCGCCATTGAGTACCCCCTGCACAACGGTGAGCAGGTGCTCGATCCGAAAGGGTTTTGCCAGATACGCCTGCACGCCTGCCCCGTGCTCTTTCAGGCCGGCGGGGACCTGGTCCTGGCTCGTCAACAGCACAATGCCCATCGCGTTCCAGCGGGGATTGGCCCGGATCGCCCGCGCCACCTCATAGCCATCCAGGCCCGGCAGCCCCGGGTCCAGCAACACAAGACGCGGCAAACGCGCTGCTTCTCGCCACAGCCAGTCCAGCGCGCTCTCCCCCTCTCCGAAGCTGAGACAGCGATAGCCGGCCCGGTTCAGGTTGGTCTCAAGGATGGCTCGCATGGTTTTCGAATCATCAACGATGAGCAGCAGATCGGGCTGAACGGTAGCCGCCGACGTCTCCGCGCTCTCCCCGGCCTCCCGGCCTCGCAGCGCTGGCGGCCCCTCCAGCACTGCCTGTGCCGGGAGGCGGGCATCCTGGCGCCTGTACCAGAGGTTCATGAGCAGACCCTCTCTTTCTCACTCCCCGTGCCCCTCGCCTGAGGGAGACCAGGAGGCGCGGCCTCCTCCTCGTTCTCCCCCCAGGCAGGCTGGTCCAGCAACGCGCGCGCCTCCGTGTGCCGGCCTTGCTCAATGAGCCACAGAATGCGCGCCGCCGCTCGCTCCGCGCGCGCGTTGATCCATGCGTGCCGGGCTACCATGGCCGGCCCGCAGAAACCGAGGCGCGCCGCCTCTTCTTCCTGCTCGATCCGCCGGCGCATTCCGCTCACCTCGCTTTGTTCTGATGTCATCTCACACGCTCCTCTTCTCTTCTTCTCTGCACCTTCTGCCGGATTACGCACTTCCTGCTCCCTGATCATCCCCTGGTCCCCGGACTGCGGGCTGCCCGCTCGACCTTCGGAATCCCACCTGCCTGACTCTTCCCGCAGAGGACACCCAGGTCGGTCGCCCAGGCGTGCGGCTCCTGCTCCCCTCCCGGCGGCGCGGGGCAGCAGAGGGATCTCTGCTGCCCGCCTGGCCGGCACGGCCTGCTCTGCCACATTACCACACTTCGACAAATGCCGGGGATGGGATACTTACGTCTGATACCAGTACGACTGGTCGGCATTGGGATCGAACGTAAACCAGCCCTGATGGCAACCCCACGCGTCGCAGTTCAACCGGTAATGGAAAATGACATCCTTCATGCCATCACCGGTCACATCTTGCAAGTAAACGTTATCCCACCCGTTGCGCACTTGACTGCTGTATACCCTCATCAACACGTCGTTAACGACGTATACGAGCGAGTAGGGTTGTAACACTCGTATATAGGTAGGATCGGCAACGCCAGATCCAACGCCTGGACCGGGAACATACAAATCCCAGTAGGGCAGGCTGTAACCGCGGACCCACCGCATCGCATCGTCAACTATGAAGACAGAGCCCTGACAGAAAGTCAGACATACATAGTTAACCACTATGTTTAAGTTGTTATTATAGGTTGTCCGCTGAGAATTCGCGGTTCGCCAGTTTGGTTGTACAGCATAGTCCGTTTCCCAGTATGTCCAGCAGCGGCAATACGAGTTCCAGTACCCAGGGCCGTGAAATATGGCCACGGCGCCATTCGTGTTAATCACAGCAGTATCGTTGTATCCGTCGCCATTCATATCCCCGGAGACGCCCACGCCAGCATGCGCGATAGCCGAGGTAGAGAGAAATCCGAATACTGCGATGACCAGAACGAAAGCCAGCATCTTCGTCAATCTCTTCATAAACAGGGTCCTCCTTCCTAGAGAAACACTATGCAGACATTAGAGATATGCGCAGGGACGCAAGGCAACCTGCGAGACACCCGATGATTCCGTCACGCGCGGATCTGCAAAAACCGGAAGGAGGGCGCGCGCGAAATCGCGCGCCCTCCCGCCTCGTTATGTGCCTGGCTTGTAGTCCGGGCTTTGCCGCAAATGGGTGATGATAAGCAAGATGTCACCGGGCTTGCAATAGGGATTATTGGCATCCGGCCATCCCACCGCTTTCCTGGTAGAGAACTCGAACCAGTTTGCACCGTACCAGAGCGGCACATCAGGGAAATTCTGGTAGCTGTACTCGGCCAGTTGTGCCACAGCCGCCTTTTCCTGATCGGGCGTTAATGCCTGCTGGAGCTGATCGAGCATCTTGTCGACCGCCGGGTCCTTGAAGTGGATGTAGTTCACGCTTGGGTCTACCCGGCTATTGAGGTAGTTATAATTGTCGTACATGTTACAGGAGCCGCCGTGAACGCTGAAGAGCATATCGTAGTCGGCTGCCTTGCGGCGGGCCTCAATGATATCGGGCGAAGGCGTCTGCACATTTACGGTAAAGCCCATAGCACTGAGGTTGGCCTGAATGATCTGAGCGGCTTGAATCCAGTCGGTCCAGCCGTTTTGCACCAGGAAGGTGATTGTTATCGGCTTGCCGTCTTTCCCCAGGATCTTACCGCTCGCGTCCTTCTTATAACCTGCCTGGGTGAGAATATCCAGGGCTTTCTGCTGATCGAATGGGAAGACTCCCATGTTCGGTATATCGGCAGGAATGAAGCCCGCCTGGCCGGGGACCGACAGACCGGTCTGGCTGGCCGGCTGGACATAGCCGAACTCAGCTTTCAGGGAAATCTCCTGGCGATTGATTGCGTAAGCCATGGCATGGCGGAACGCGACATCGTTGAACGGCGCTTTGGTCAGGT
>Ga0209581_1001838_pt1 | contig 22820 bp, 22 predicted proteins | sample Coa_R2_FD_187160 | JGI IMG/M metagenome (GOLD analysis project Ga0209581, IMG submission 187160) | Surface soil microbial communities from Centralia Pennsylvania, which are recovering from an underground coalmine fire - Coalmine... | ecosystem: Environmental > Terrestrial > Soil > Unclassified ...
ATGCGCAAGATGGAGCACGATGCGGCCGCCGATCGAGCAGCCCATCACCACCGGCTTGTCGAGTTCGAGCGCTGCCATCGCGTCGAGGATCAGCCGCACGTAATCCGGCGCGGTGAGTTGATACTCACGCTCATGCCAGCCGGCGGGCGGCGAGGTCTTGCCATGCCAGGGCATGTCGAAGGTGATGACGCGGAAATTTTCGGTGACGCGCGCATCGTTGAGCAGCCCGCGATACTGGCGCGTATCGGCCCCGGCGGTGTGCAGACAGAGCAGGGGAATGCCGCTGCCTGCTTCCTCGACATAAAGCCGATGCGGCGCGCCGAGCAGTTTGCACGGCAGATAACGCCCGGTGATCGCTTCGTAACGCGGGCTCATCGTTTGGCCTCCCGCCGCGGCGCGGCAATCACATCCTTGAAGTAGAGCAGGTTGGCCATGAAGGGGTGGATGTCGCCTTCCACTCGCATCAGCTTCTGTTTGACCAGCGCGAAGATGTCGGTGAAGCCGAGGGGAGGCAGCGGCTGCCAGAATTTCTCCCACACCTCGCGCGATGCGCGCAGCGCGAACGAATAGTTCGGCGTAATGAACGGACCTGGCGTGATGCTGAGGACCCGGCCCTCTTGGATGCGGATGAGCGTGTCGGCACCGTCGATCGCGATCATGAACGTGGTATCGACGAAACGGCCGCGGCGGACGAGGCCGGCGTCGGCGTTGACGAGGCGAGGAATGGAATCGAGCATGCAGGCGCTCCCCGAGTTGCCGGCGCAGCGTGGAATCTTCGCGGCGCGGGGGCAAGCTTGCGTGCGGCGCGGATCGAGGTTATCTCGGATGCTCTCGGCCCAAGCTCCCTTCGTCTAGAGGCCTAGGACGCGGCCCTCTCAAGGCTGAAACACGGGTTCGACTCCCGTAGGGAGCGCCACGCGGCAACGTAGGTCCAGTCTTCGCGGTTACTCAGATCGAGCCTTCGTTCTTTCTAGAGGCGGCAAACTGCGTGGCCGCGCGCTAGAAACGAGCCTGTGTTGCAGTGCCGCCTATTTGGCCACTGTAGCAGCGGGTCTTGTGCCCGTGCGATTATCTTCAAACTTTACGACGGTGCCGCGGCGAACCATCTGAGCGAGGTCGACTGCGTCCCAGTTGGTCAGTCGGATACATCCGTGGGATTCGGTCTTGCCTATGTTCTTGGGATCGGGAGTGCCATGAATGCCGTATGAGGGCGCCGTCAGATCGATCCAGACCAGTCCGACCGGATTATTGGGGCCGGGCTTGATCGTCAGTTTGTGTTTTGCCTTGACCCCCTTCCAGGCGAATTTCGGGTCGTAGTGGTAATCGGGATTCCACGCGACGCGCCTCACTTGGAATGTCCCGCTCGGTGCGGGTTTCTCTTCGCTGCCAATTGTAGCGGGGTAGAACGCCACAAGGTTGCCGTCGCGATCATAGGCGCGCACGTCGCTCGCAGCCTTGTCGACCACGATCGTTGTGACCTTGGCGCCTTCGCCATCGTGTTTTCCCGGCGCAATCACCTCGACGCTGTGGCCGTGGCCGCTCCGCAGCGACATCGGCTGTACGCCGGCCACAAAGATTTTTTCACCGACGCGATCAAGACGGGCATCGCGGTTAAGCGCGCGCAATAAGCCTTCGCTCATGTGAAATTTTTCGGCCAGCTCTTCCGAAGGGTCCTTGTAGGACAGACCCTGCAGCTTGGCCATGCGGTCCAGTTGATGGGGGATGCTCTTCTCAAAGGGGCCGGCAACATCCTCCGCGGAGATTGTGTAAGAGACAAGCGCTGGCTGAGATACGTTTGCGGCCAAAGCACTCCAAGTCGGTGAATCGATATTGCCGGTCACGTTGAGGCCGTTGGTCTGCTGAAAAGCTTGTAATGCCTTGCGGAAGTTGTCGCCATTCTTGCCGTCGATCTCGCCCGGCGAGAAATGACGCCGGGCTAGGAGGACCTCAGCTTTCACAATCAGCGCGGGCGGGACAGCGCCTGTGTCGCCGCTCCAGGCCGCATTGTTCACCGAGTCGACGGTTATTTTGCGCGCGGACGAGGGTCTATCGCCGCCGGTATGGTGATGGTGGCGCGCTGCGGCAGGCCCGACGCTCAAGGCAACCGCAACAGCCGCGATCCACGCTAGCTTCATCAAGCCTCAATGGATTCGCCGTGTTCTGGTTCCGCGTCACGTGCCGTTTCGCGGCTACTGCAAATCCAGCGGCTGGTAGTGACCCGAGGCGTCGAGCTGCGTGCCCCAGACCTTGTGCACGCCCTGGTGCTCGGAGCGGCTGAACTTAACCGGCGTTCCCAAGCCGATGTCCAGATTGTGCATGCTTTCGAAGCTCGATACCAAATTCTCGGTGTCGATGTCGGGACCGGTTTGCTTCAATGCGGCGATCAGAATGTTGGCGGCCACATAGCCTTCCAGCGAGACGAAATCGGGCTCCTGGCCGCCGAAGTACTTGGCGAGCGCTGACTTATAATCGAGGACCAGAGAGGAGTGCCCGCTCACCGGCGGCACGACCTGCGTGACGATAACGCCGTTGGCATAGCGGCTTCCCAACAGCATCAGCTCGTTGGCGAGCGCCGTGCTGCCGACGAACGACACGCTGGTGTAGATCATGTTCGGATACTGGTCGCGGGTCTTCTCGATGAATTTGGCCGCGGCGCGATAAGTCGGCACCATAATGACGGCCTTGATCGGCTTGTGATGGTTTTTCAGCCGCTCGACCGCGTCATTCACGTCAATGGTGTTGCGCTGGTAACTGAGACGCAGGATGTCGTTTTCATCGGCGCCGAGTGCGCGCACGGCTTTGGCCACGCCGGAAAAGCCGGCCTCTCCATAGGAGTCGTTCTGAGCGAAGACTGCGATCTGTTGCGGCCTGATATGTCTCACTTTGACGAGGTAGTGAACGATCGCTTCGGTCTCTTCCGCGTAGCTTGCACGGTAATTGAAAACGTAGCGGTCCGGCGGGTCGTTTCTCAGCAATCCGGCGCCGGTGAACGCGCCGTAAAAAAGCGCCTTGTGCTCGAGCGCAAACGGTAGCGCCACCGTGGCCGTGGGCGTTCCGACGTTGCCGACGAAGCCAAAGACTTGGTCTTTGTCGTAAAGCTCTTTCATTGCCGCCGGCGTCCGAGAGGGTTCATAGCCATCATCGGCTGCGATCAGCCGCAATTGGCGGCCGTTCACGCCGCCCGCGGCGTTGGCAACTTTGAATGCCGTTTCGATGCCCAACTGCATATTTTGTCCGAGCTCTTTGGCGGCGCCGGACAAAGGCGCGGCAATGCCGAAGCGGATCTCGGTATCTGTGACGCCGCGAACCAGCCTTTCGCCGCCGCGCCGAGTGTTGTCAGCGCGGTCCCAAGCGGTTGCGGCGGCCGAAGCCGTGTTCACGGGCGCTTGCTTCATTTGCACGCCGGAAGTCACGGGCATTTGAGGGACGATATTGTTGGCCCTGAGGTCTGGCATTCCGGGAGCCGCCGAAGCCGATTCAACTTTCTGCAGCGTCGGAGTTGCAGCGGGCCTGAGCTCGGCCGTTCGGCCCTGTTCGGACGAATCGGCGGTATTCGCATTTTTCGCAAGCAAGGCCTCGCCGCTCTGCCAGAGAGGTTTTGCGAAGATGATCAGCACAGCAACAGCAGCTGCAAAGAGAAGGACCAGGGCAACGCGTCCGAACAGCGACATGTCTGTTTCCAGTTGTACGGGTGGATCCGGCACAAGCTGCGGGCCGGATACGGCTCGACGCGTCAACTCCTCGCCTTCTGCGGCGCGTGATTGAGCATCGAGTTGTGCCAGGGCCGAAGTCGCCCAGCGATTTTGGTGAGTTTGCGTCAGAATGGGGGCGGTGGGCGCCGACGCCACATAGCGAGGCTCTGCAGGATGCTCACGAACTCGCTTGGGTGCGTATTTCCGGACTTCGGAATCTTCACCGCCGCTCACCGGCTCATTGACGTCGCCCATTGGGTGTTCCCCTTGCCCATCGGTAAAACAATTCCCGCCGATTGACGTTCGGTTTTGTGTCCTAAATTGGCCGAGCTTCGGGCGCCGCTCGGATTGAATCGCGGCGTCGGGCTAACCTGAAGAAAATCCGAAAGTATTCGGAATCAAAAAAACTAAATCGTGACCTGCCGAAGATCATCTCCGCCGCCCAATGGAATCTTCGACAGTCGCTCGCCTGGATGGGAGCATGCGTGAGAATTGCTTAAGTGCTGGCTGACCTTGCCGACGGCGGTGAAATCGCGTGCGATCATCTTGTCGCCTTTGACGTCCATGATCTGCGAATAGGCGGCCGAGCGGCGTGCTGCGTCGAGGAAGTCGGCAAGATCGAGCCCGAGCCGTTCGGCGAACACCAAGCCTTCGGCGAGGGCTACGCGATTGAGCCCGAGAATATGATTGATGGCGAGCTTGGTCTTGGTCGCCGCGCCGGCGGGTCCAACGAAGCGGCGGCGCGGATAGATGGCGGAGAGGATTGAGTCGGCGGCTTTTGCGGCTGCCGGATCGCCGGCAATCAATCCGTAGCCGTCGCCGGCGAGCACCTGCCCGCTGGTGCCGGACACGGGCGTATCGAGGAAGGCGAGACCCTGCGCCGCCGCGCGTTCGGCCAGCGCCGCAATGCGGTCCGGCTCGCCGGTCGAAGTGCAGAGGGCGACGCTTGTGGCGGCGCCGATTAAATCGCGGGTGACCTCCTGGTCCATCGTCATCACTGCGATCAGAACTTGCCGGCAGCGGCGCGCAATATCCGGGACCGACGCGGCCGGCGTGCCGCCCAGGCGCTCCAGTTCGTTGCGGCGGGCCGAGTCGGGATCGAAGCCGACGATGGCAAAGCCGGTGCCGAGCAGGCGCTGCGCCAACGCCGTGCCCATCAGACCGATGCCGACCAAGCCGACCGGATCCGCCACTGAATCCTCCTCGCAATGGATTACTCGCTCACATTAGCTTACAATGGCAGCAGCCGGCCGGTTTGGAGAACGCAGGGCCGAACCTTTCACGGAGGCGCCCTCGATCGGCTCGCTTCCGGGCCGGCGCCGGCAGTCGCATTGCATTGCGGAACCGATGCGCCTTCACGCGCCTAGAACGTTATGGACGCCGTCGTCAAAGCTCCGGCCGGTCTCAAGCAGCTTGCTGGCGCCGAAAATAGTTGTACGCGCTGTCCGTTATACAAGAACGCTACGCAAGCCGTACCCGGCGAGGGCCCGGCGCGGGCGCGCATCATGATGGTGGGCGAGCAGCCGGGCGACCGCGAGGACCTGGCCGGCAGGCCCTTCGTCGGGCCGGCCGGCCGGGTGCTCGACAAGGCGATTGTCGAAGCTGGAATCGACCGCAGGCAGGTGTTCGTCACCAATGCGGTGAAGCATTTCAAGTTCGAGCCGCGCGGCAAACGCCGGCTGCACAAGAAACCGAACGGCTACGAGATCGAGCGCTGCCGTTGGTGGATCGATTTGGAGCGCGCGATGATCAAGCCGCAGGTCGTCGTGGCGATGGGCGCGACGGCGGTGCGCAGCCTCATGCACAAGGGCATGACCATCGGCAAGATTCGCGGCCGCGCCGTCGATATGCCGGACGGCGGCGTCATGGTCGCCACCATCCATCCGTCGTATCTGCTGCGCATTCAGGACGACGCCGACAAGCAGGCGCAATACCGTGCTTTTGTCCGCGACCTAAAGGCCGCCAAACGCGCGGCTTCAGCTAATCGAGCAGCTTCTCGAGCCTGATCGGCAATTGCCTCACGCGCACCCCGGTAGCGTGATAGACCGCATTGGCCACCGCCGCCGCCGTGCCGGAATTGCCGAGTTCGCCGATCCCCTTGATGCCGGCTGGATTGACGAAACTGTCTTCTTCGGGAACGAGGATCACTTCGAGCTGCTGGATGTCGGCGTTCACCGGTACGAGATAATCGGCGAGATTGTCGTTCACGTAACGGGCGTAGCGCTCGTCAATCTCAGTCGCCTCGTGCAGCGCGGACGAAATGCCCCAAATCATGGCGCCGAGATATTGGCTGCGTGCCGTACGCGTGTTCATGACGTGGCCGGCGGCGAAGGCGCCGACGATGCGCGGCACGCGAATTTCGCGGGTAAGCGCGTGCACGCGCACCTCCACAAATTCGGCGCCGAGCGAGTACATCAGCTTCTCGCCCTTGGAGCCGCCGCCGAGATAGGGCTTGCCGTGGTAGAGCTTGTCCATGGCATCGGGCGGCGCGCCAGGCGGCACGAATTCGGCGTACTCCTCGATGGCGCCGACACCCAGCCGTTTGAACACCGCGCCGAGATCGTGCTGCGCCGCCTGCGGCGCATAGCCCTCGGTAAAACGGCTGTGTGCCGCCGGCGGGCTTGGTTGCGGCGTTTCCGCCGCGGCCGCCGGCGCGGCATCGAGCTTGGCGCGAATGGCGTCGCACGCTTTCAGCACGGCGTTGCACACGCTCGCTGCCGTCGTCGATCCGCCGGCGACGACCGCCGGAGGAAATTGCGTGTCGCCCAACTCGACCTTCACCTGCGACAGCGGTACGCCCAGCCGCTCCGCCGCCATTTGCGCCACGACGGTGTATGTGCCGGTGCCGAGGTCATGCGAAGCCGTCTGCACTCTGACCTGTCCGTTGGACAGCAGACGCACCCGTGCGGCCGCAGTGCCGACATGCGTCGGATAGACCGCGCTGGCGCAGCCGTAGCCGATAAGCCAATCGCCCTCGCGCATCGATCCCGGTCGGGGCGTGCGTTTCGACCAGCCAAAAGCCGACGCCGCCTCCTCGTAGCATTTCATCAGCGAGCGGCTCGACCATTGCTTGCCGGTCGCATCCTTCATCGAATCGTTCACGCGGCGTAATTCCACCGGGTCCATGTCGAGCTTTACAGCGAGCTCGTCCATGGCGCTCTCAAGCGCATAAATGTAGGGCACCACCGGCGGCGAGCGCATGAATCCGGGCGTGTTGCGGTCGGCGTGCACCAGCGACACGTGCGTCTTTACCGCGCCGAAGCCATAGAGCCGCGCGCTATCCTCGACGCCGGCCACGACGTACGGATCGGGACGCGACGTCACCTCCCATCCCTCATGGGAAAAGCCGGTGATCTTGCCGTCGCGCTGGGCGCCCATGCGAATGCGGTGACGCGTCTCGGCGCGGTAAGTCTGGATGGTGAAGCCCTGGTCGCGCGTTGCCACCAGCTTGACCGGACGGTTGAGCTTCTTCGCCGCCAGCGCGGTAAAGCCGGTGCGCGGGGATAACTGCGCCTTCGAACCAAACGCGCCGCCGACGAACTGGCTGATGACGCGCACCTTCTCCGGCGCGATGCCGAGCTTTTCAGCGAGATTGTTCTTCAAGCCGTAGACGAATTGGCTCGGCTCATAGACGGTCAACTCGTCGTTTTTCCACACGCAAGTGGTGGTGAACAGTTCGATCGGGTTGTGATGCTGCGTCGGCGTGCCGTATTCGGCATCGAGCTTGATTTCGGCGAGCGCGATCGCCGCCTCGGGATCGCCTGCCTGCGGCAAATCTTTCGCGCGCTCGCTGGCTTTGCCGGCATCTTCGTCGGCGACGCCGGGTGAGCCGAAACTCGCACTCGGGGCTTCTTCGGAATAGGAGAACTTGGCCAGATAAGCGGCCTCGCGCGCCGCCTCGAAGGTGTCGGCGACCACCATGGCGATGATCTGCCCGTCGTGGCCGATCCCCGGTCCCATCGTCTGCCACGACGTGGTGGAGCCCGAGCCGCCGCCCGAAAACTTCACCTCGCGCAGTTCGCCGGTGTTCTGGTGCGTGAAAATCTCCAGCACGCCGGGGACGGCGCGCGCCTCGGTGAGATCGATGCCGGTGATGCGGCCCTTGGCGATCGGGCTGGTGATCAGGAAGGCGTAAGCGGGATTGCTGACGGGAAAATCGGAGCCGTAGCGCGCTTCTCCGGTGACCTTCTGGCGGCCGTCGTAGCGCGGTGCGGGCGCGCCCATATTGGCGGCAGGAGCAGGGGCTGCGCGGTTCATGTCAAATCTCCATTGCCGCCGCTTGGCGCAGCGCCCGCTTGAGCGCGCGCTTGCCAAGTTCGACCTTGAAGGCGTTGTGGTGCATCGGCCGCGCCTGCTCGAACGCATTATCGGCGACGGCATCGAGCGCGGCGTCATCGAGGGGCTTGCCTCTCAGCAGAGCTTCGGCCTCGTGCGCCCGCCACGGCAGCGCGGATACGCCGCCGAGCGCGATGCGCGCGTCGCGCACGGTCTCGCCGTCGAGATCGAGCGCGACGGCCGCGGACGCCAGCGCGAACTCGTAGGATTCGCGATCGCGAATCTTCAAGTACAGGGAGCGCCGCGCCCAGGGCAGCGGCGGGATCTGGAACGCGGTGATCAATTCGCCCGGCTCGAGCGTCGTCTCGATATGCGGCGTGTCGCCGAGCGGCCGATGCAGCTTGGCAAATGGGATGGTGCGCGAGCCGTCGATCCCGGCGATGTCGACCTGCGCATCCAGCGCGATCAAGGCGTGCGCGAAATCGCCGGCATAGGTGGCGATGCAGTGATCGCTGGTGCCGAGCACGGCGTGGCTGCGATTGTAGCCTTTGAGCGCGGCGCAGCCGCTGCCGGGGCTCCGCTTGTTGCAGGCCTCATAGGAGGTGTCGCGGAAATACGTGCAGCGCGTGCGCTGCAACACGTTGCCGCCGAGCGAGGCCATGTTGCGTAGCTGCGGACTGGCAGCAAGATCGAGCGCTTGCGCGATCACGGGGAAGTTTGCGCGCACGTCGGGATGATCCGCCGCGGCCGACATGCGCACCAGCGCGCCGAGCCACAGCCCTTTCGCACTGAACTCGATGAGGCCGGACGGCGTGTGGCTCTCCAGCCCGTTGATGTCGGTGACCAGCTCGGGGCGCATCACGTCGAGCTTCATCAGGTCGATAAGCGTCGTGCCTCCCGCGACATATTGACTGCGCGCGTGAACGGAAGCGACGTTCTTGCGCTCGGTATCGGCGGCGTGATGCGCGTCGATCGCCTGTTTGGCGCTGTCGGCGCGAGCGAAGACGAATGGGCGCATGTCAGCCCCTTTCCATTTTCGCCTTGCCGGCTTTGACGGCATCGACGATGTTAGGATAGGCGGCGCAGCGGCAGAGATTGCCGCTCATGTATTCGCGGATTTCCGCATCGCTGCCGGCGTGCTCTTCCTGCACGCAACCGACAGCCGACATGATCTGTCCCGGCGTGCAGTAGCCGCACTGGAAGGCGTCGTGATCGATGAAGGCCTGCTGCATCGGATGCAGGCTGCCGTCGGGCGCCGCAAGTCCTTCGATGGTGGTGATGTCGCGGCCTTCGGCCATCGCAGCCAATGTCAGACACGAAAGGATGCGCTTTCCATCCAGCAGCACGGTGCAGGCGCCGCATTGGCCGTGGTCGCAGCCCTTCTTCGAGCCGGTGAGCCCGATGTGCTCGCGCAGCGCGTCGAGCAAGGTGGTACGGATGTCCAGTGCCAGCCGATACGCGCGGCCGTTGACGCGCAAATGCATCGGTGTCGGCGCGCGCGCATCCGCCTGGTGGTTCGGCGCCAGGGTTGCGTCCGCGCGCGCCTGATCGAGGAGTGTGAACGTCATCGTGGTCGCCATCGAAGTTGTGAGGAAGCTGCGGCGGCTATAGCCGCGGGAGGGGCCTGTCGGCGTCATTGGACCAACCGCTCTTTCGGCGAAGTTCCGCCGTGGATCGCCGTTGTTTTCGAGGGGCAAGTCGTGAGCGGTTGGAGGGTTCCTGATGGAACGCATGAATTTTCGCGTGTGCAGCGAGACAAAAATGCGGGCGCGCTGCGGCTGCTGCCCTGATGGGCGCGCGGGCGGCCCTTTGTGACGCTGTTTGTGAGGTCGTTGCACGCTCTTGTTATTTTGGCGGTTTTGGGCATCCTCGAAATTCGTGCATATGTGTGCCGGCCCGCCAATGCAGCTGCTCACGACCTCCGAAGCCGCGGTCTATCTCCGTCTAAAGGAACGCAAGATCTATGAAATGGTGGCCGAGGGCACCGTCCCTTGCACCAAGGTGACCGGCCGCTGGCTGTTTCCCAAGGCGGAGCTCGATCAATGGCTGGCGGCGAGCGTGCAGCGCCCGAACGGCGTGGCGCGCGCGGAAGCCGTCCCGATCGTCGCCGGCAGTCACGATCCGCTGCTGGAATGGGCGCTGCGGGAAAGCGGTTCCGGCCTCGCCACGCTCGCAGTCGGCAGCGAAGCCGGCCTCGACCGTTTTGCGCGCGGTGAAAGCCTCGCCGCTGCCATCCATCTGCACGCGTTGGACGACCTCGAGGCCGACGCCAACGCGGCTGCTATGGCGGCGCGCAGCGACTGGCCCGATGCGGTGCTGATGGGCTTCTGCCGGCGCGAGCAGGGCCTCCTGGTCGCGCCGGGCAACCCATTGAAGCTCAAGAGCATCGACGACGTGATCGGCAAGCGCGCGCGCATCACTCTGCGGCCCAAAGGTGCGGGCGCCCAGCTTTTGCTGTTGGCGTTGCTGCATCGGGCGAAGGAGGGCCTCGATCGGCTCAATGCCGCAGGCCCGGTGTCGCCGACCGGCCCCGACGTTGCGCAGGCGGTGCGCGCCGGGCGCGCCGACACAGGCATTGCCACACGCGGCGTTGCCAATGCGGCGGGGCTCGATTTCGTGCCGATCGTCTGGGAACGCTTCGATCTGGCGATGCGCCAGCGCGATTATTTCCGTCCGCCGCTGCAGGCGCTGTTCGCTTTCCTGCGCACTGGCATTTTCGCTGCGCGCGCGCGGGAGCTCGGCGGCTATGACATCGGTGCTGCCGGCACTGTGCGGTTTGTGGTTTGATCGCCTGCCCTGTAAAAGCGCGGCCATGAGCGACAGCGCCCCGATCTGGCCGCGCGAGCTGCGCCTGCGCCAGGACCGCAAAACTCTGACGGTCAGCTTCGAGAACAGCGAAAGCTTCGATCTTCCGGCCGAGTATCTGCGCGTGAAAAGCCCGAGCGCGGAAGTGCAGGGCCATTCGGCGGAGGAGCGCAAGACCGTGCCCGGCAAGCGCGACGTCGCCATTCTCGAAGTGCTGCCGGTCGGCAATTATGCGGTGCGGCTGGTATTCGACGACCTGCATTCGACCGGCATTTTCGGCTGGGAGTATCTGCACGATCTCGGGCGCAACTACGCGCGCTACTGGCGGGATTACCTCGACGAGCTGGCGGCGAAGAACCTGTCCCGCGACCCGCCGCCGCGGCGGTGATCAGTCGGCGGGGCGCGGCAAACGATCCTGCGCTTCGAAGGGCCGCGCCCGGGGTGCGCAGCGAGCGCATTTGCTATATCGTGGAGGACGACGACGGTACGTCGAACGGGAGGCGCAGAACAATGGCACTGGCGGAACGGGCACAGGCTCTCGCCAAGGTGCACACGATGGTGCGCCAGGGCGAGACAGCCGGAGACGAAAATCCGAACGGCGGCGAATTGGTGAAGCAAGGCGCCGATGTCGCAAACACGACCGGGCTTCAAGACAAATCGGCTGTGCCGGACGCAACGGCCAATCTGCTGCCGGCGGTCACCTGGACATTCGACTGAAGCACCGCGCGGCTATTGGCCGATGTCGTGCAGCGGATGCGCGTTCAACATTTGATTGGCGAGGCCTTGCTGGCGGCGATTTTCTTGCGCGTGCCGGTCGCCGAGGCTCGTTCGGCACTGCTCATAGGCCGGAGTGCCGGGCTGCAGGCCGGACGAGCGGCACGCCGCGTCATCGGAGGCGGCGCGCTCCTGCGCCGCCTCAGCCAGGTTGGCATCCCGCCGCGCGTAATATTGCGTGCAGCCCACCAGAGCCGCGAGCGCCAAAAGCATGATGCAAAATCGCATGACGGCTAATCTCCCGACCCGGCTGATTATGCGGCGTGACACGGCGAACGACGATGCGATTTGCGGGCATTGCATGGTGGGCGCTGTAGGGATTGAACCTACGACCTCTCCCGTGTGAAGGGAACGCTCTCCCGCTGAGCTAAGCGCCCGGCCGTTCAGGCCGGGCGATATAAGGAGCGCGTCTTGAGGGTGTCAAGGCGAGCCGATTATTGCGGCTTGTCGCTGTGCTGGATGCGCGAGGCGTGCGTCTGCAAGGCGCGGATGCGGTCGGCGAGATCGCCATTGGTCGACACCTCGCCATGCTTGGCGTCGGCAATGTTGGTGATGGTGGCGGTGTGCACGTTCTCCGCCAGGATCGCGTCGATCGGCGAGTTGGGGCCCTCGAGCGCCGACGCGAGACGCGCCACTTCGGCGGCGACGTCGTTGATACGCTCGCGCAGCAGCGCGTTCTCCACGCGCTCGGAGGCCCAGGCCTCTTCGGTTTCCCGCTTCATGTTGCCGAGATCGCGGGCGAGACGGTCGCGCTCATCGCGGGTGCGCTCCAGCTCTGCCTGAAGCTGCGCCTTCTCCGCCTTGAGCCGCTCGCCGGCCGTATTGGCGCGGTTGTCGAGCTCGGCAACGGCGGCGCGCAGGTCGCTTTCGGATTTGCGGGCGGCGTCAAGCTCGGCGGCGAGGTGACGCAAATTGGTTTCGCTTTCGGTGAGCAGCCGCGATTGCTCGCTCAGCCGCTGCTCGAGATCGTGAGCGCGACGGCCGAGAATTTCGGCTTCCGTCGTTTGCGCCGCCAGGTGCTGTTCGAGTTCGCCGACCCGGCGGCCGAGGCTCTCGACCTTGCCGCGCTCGGCATTCAACTCTTCTGTCGCCGCCTTGAGCGCGGCGCGCTCGGCATCGCGGCGGTCCTCCGCGGCGCGCACGTCGTGGCCGGCCGCAGTGAGCCGCTCTTTGAGCGCCTCCACCTGCGTCTTCAACGCCACGATCTCGACCTTTTGCGCTTCGGCGAAGGTGGCCTTCTCGTCGAACTCGCTGACCATCTTCGACAGCTCGGCTTCCTTGTCCGACAAGGTCCGCTGAGCGTCATGCATCGCGGCGGTCTTCGCCGCGATCTCATCTTCGGTCGCCCGCAATTGGTCGCGCAACGCCTTGTCGCGCGCTTCCAATGCGAAAATGGTGGCGGTTTTTTCGCCGAGCTCGACCTTGAGCCGGTTGATCGCATCGCCCTTTTTGCCGAGCTCGGCGAGCTGGCTGGTCGTCTTGTTCTTGAGTTGCTCGACGCTCATCTCCAGGCGCCGCGTCGACATGGCAAATTCGGCGCGCAGCTGGTCTTTGTCCGCCTGGATCTCCGCCATCGATAGCGGCGTCGCGGCTTCGAGCCGCTTCATCGTCAGTCGTACCGCGCGACTATGGACGAGGGGGATGACAACAAGCCCGATCAGGGCAGCGACGAGAAAGCCGATCCCGAAATACATGATCGGTTCGATCATAAAACGACGCCTCCAGCTCGTACCCGCGCCCGCGCTAATCCCGCGGAAACCATGACACGAGGCTCCGCGCACTTCCAGCGGCGGCGGACATTAACCTAAACTTGCAGCCGGGTCAGCGCTCGCGAACGCCAATGCTGCCGCGCATGAGCGGGCATAGAGAGCGCATGAGGGGGCATAGAGAAAAGCAGCGCTAGAACGGGTTCCACGTCGGCTTGTCGGTGAATTTGAGATAGCCGACATTGGCGCCGAGCCTTAAGCCGACCCCCGAGCGGATTGGAACCACGACGATACCGCTGGCGGTGAGTGCGGTCATGCCGAAGCCGCCGATGAAATAGGCGGAGCCGTCGATGCCGGCGAAGCGCTGGTAAATCGCGTCGGTCGCCGGCAATTTGTAGACCAGCATCATCGTGCGCGCGCCTTCGCCGCCATAATCGAAGCCGACGGACGGTCCTTCCCAGAACACGCGGCGATCGCCGGCGTTGCGCGTATAAAGCTTGCCGTCGCCGTAACGCAATCCGACGACAAAAGCGCCGCTGCCTTCCTGGCCGAGCACGTAACCGTTGGGCTCGCCCCACTGGCTGAACGCCTTTTCGACGACTTGCGCGAGGCCGCGCGAGACCGTGCCGAAAAACTGGTGCCCAGCCAGGACGATTTCATTGGCCGAGAAGGTATCGCGGTGTTCAGGCGGTGGCGCCGGCGGAGGCGGTGGGGGTGGGGACACTGGCGCAGCCCCGGGCGACGGAAGTGGCTGGCCCTGGGCGGCGGCGATGCCGGCGCCGGCCACAAACAGGCACAAGGTCAGGGCCGCAAACCGCAAGGTGGCGCGCATCGCATGGTCCATGGTGTAGCTTGACCCCCGCTTAACCGGTTGCTCACGCGCACGGCCGTAATGTGACGGCGCCAGGCACCCGAATCATCGGCCTTGTCGCCTCAAACTATGACTGCACCACGGCAGCAACGGAAGATGCGATTGGCACTTAGCCTGCTGGCCGCGATGGCTTGCCGGCCGGCCTTTGCGGTCGAGCCGTTGGTCGTTAACCCGGACACCGGGCTTGCATTGTCCGGCGTTGACCCGGTCGCCTACTTCACCGACGGCCGGGCCGAATTCGGCAGGCCCGACCTTGAACTGCAGTGCGATGGCGCGGTCTGGCGCTTCCGCAATGAGGGTGACCGCGGCGCTTTCGCCGATCATCCGGAAATCTACACGCCGCAGTTCGGCGGATACGACCCGGTGGCGATCGCCCGAGGGCGCTCGGTTCCCGGCCATCCGTTGTTTTGGACGGTTACAGGGCAGCGCCTTTATCTCTTCTATAGTGCAGAGGCGCGCGCCGAATTCCTCGCCGATCCAGGCGGCGTACTGGCGCGCGCCAGGCATAAGTGGCCAGAGGTCGCGCGCACCGTCCGCCGCTAGAGACGGTTCGCGCGTTCTCCGTCGCCCCAGGCGACGAACGCGGGAATGCGAAACGCGCCCGCGATGTTTCCGAATGCGAGCGGCCCGCCATTGCGGGCCGCGACCATGCCCCCAGCCGCGGTGACGATGGCGTGCCCGGCCGCCACGTCCCACTCATAAGTCGGCGCGAGCCGGGGATAAATGTCGGCTACCCCTTCTGCGATGCGGCAAAATTTGACCGCGGAGCCGCTTTCCTCGCAATCGATCGGCCCGAGCGCGGCAACAAAGGCTTGGGTGTCGGCATCGAGATGCGACCGGCTGACCACGGCCACCGGCCGCGGCGGCCAGCGCCGTGCTTGAATTGCCGTCCTGCCGCTGCCGTCCAAGCGCAAGCGCTCGGCGCCTTTTCCGACAACGCCCCGCCAGGCCACGCCTTGCCTTGGTGCCGCGACGATGCCCGCAACCGGCGTGTTGTTGCTGACGAGGGCAACATTGACGGTGAATTCGTCGCGTCCCGTGATGAATTCGCGCGTGCCGTCGAGCGGGTCGACGAGGACGAAACTGCCGTCGAGTGCGGATGGCGCCTGTCGCGCCGCCATTTCCTCGGACACCACCGGCAGATCAGGCAGCAGCTTGGCCAGCCCTTCCAGGATGACCGCCTCCGATTTGTCGTCGGCGAGCGTGACCGGAGAGCGGTCGGCTTTGAGCGCGTGGTCGCCGCTTTGCGGCGTTGCCAGGATCAGGCGCGCGGCGCGCGCCACGATCTCCGTCAACCCATCCATCACGCGGGCGGCTTCGGCGGCCGAAATCGTGGAGCCGGCGGTCACGCTTCCGTCCTTTCCGTCCTTGGCGCTTTTGCGCGTGCGGTGTATCACGCCTCGCGTCCGGCGCGACAGCGATTCGCCGGTGCTTTTGACCTCTGTGTGGCGGAGACCCCATGTCCGAAAGCTCCCTCGCAGCGCTCGATCTTGCTGCTTTGCTGTGCTCGCGCGTCTGCCACGACTTGATCAGTCCGGTCGGCGCCATCGTCAACGGGCTGGAAGTGCTGGAGGAGGGCAAGGACGAAGAGACCCGGACATTTGCGCTGGACCTGATCAAAAAGAGCGCCGGCACCGCCTCCGCCAAGTTGCAGTTCTGCCGTATCGCCTTCGGCGCGGCGGGCTCCGCCGGCGCTCAGATCGATACCGGCGATGCGGAGAAAATTTCCCGCGGCTTTTTAGAGGACGACAAGACCAAGCTTGCCTGGGGCCTGCCGCGCGCGCTTCTTGCCAAGAACCGCGTCAAACTGTTGCTCAACATGTTGTTGATTGCCGGGCAGACCATTCCGCGAGGCGGTCAACTGACGGTCGATCCGGTCGGCGCCGGCGAGACGATGGGGTTCAAGGTGACGGCGGCGGGGCCGAATGCCAAGCTGCAGCCCGCAGCGGCGGCTTTGCTGGCCGGCGAAGCCGCAGACGGGCTCGATGCCCACAAGATCCAGCCGTTTTACGCCGGCCTTCTCGCCAAGGACTGCGGCATGAAGGTCGCCGCGTCCATGGAAGGCGACGCCGTCCTCATCAGCGCGCAATAGCTGCCCACTCACGCGCGTTTCCGCGGTTAATGAAGCGTTAACGGCGCTGCGGCTTATTACCATTCCGCAACCAAAATTAAACCCTTCGCCACCACACTGACCGACGCTTGCGAGGGCGAGTGCCGGACGGCCTCGGGCCTGTGACGAAGGCGTTTCCATGGACGACCTGCTGCGGGAATTTGTGACCGAGACGAACGAAAGTCTCGACGTAGTGGACGTCGAGCTTGTGCGCTTCGAGCAGGATCCGAACAACGCCAAGATTCTCGATAACGTCTTTCGTCTCGTCCACACCATCAAAGGCACTTGCGGCTTCATCGGCTTGCCGAGGCTCGAAGCGCTGGCGCATGCCGCCGAAACGCTGATGGGCAAGTTTCGCGACGGTTTGCCCGCGACCAGCGATGCGGTCACGCTGATCCTCTCCACCATCGACCGCATCAAAGTCATCCTCGATTCGCTGGAAAAGCACGAGCAGGAGCCGGAGGGCGATGACGCCGACCTGATCGCCGATCTCGACCGCATGGTGCGCAAGATAACCGCGCCCGCCGCGCCGCCGGCGGTCGAGGCGCCGCCGCTCGCACCCGCGCAAGATTCGCCTGACGATCTCGAACGCGCGTTCCGTGAAACCAAGGTGGAGCCGCCCGCGGCCAAGCCGGCGAAAGCCGCCGCCGAGCCGGTCGCCGGCGAAGAAGACGGCGCCAAAGCCTCGACCCAGTCGATCCGCGTCACCGTCGATACGCTCGAGAAATTGATGACGATGGTGTCCGAGCTGGTGCTCACGCGCAATCAGCTCTTGGAAATCGTGCGTCGACACGAGGACAGCGAGTTCAAGACGCCGCTGCAGCGCCTTTCCAACGTCACCGCCGAGCTGCAGGAAGGCGTGATGAAAACGCGCATGCAGCCGATCGGCAACGCCTGGCAAAAATTGCCGCGTATTGTGCGCGACCTTTCGCAGGAGCTGGGCAAGCAGATCGATCTGGAAATGCAGGGTGCCGAGACCGAGCTGGACCGCCAGGTGCTCGACCTCATCAAGGACCCGCTCACCCATATGGTGCGCAACTCGGCGGATCATGGACTGGAAACGCCGGCGGAGCGTCGCGCCAGGGGCAAGCCCGAGCGCGGACGCATCCATCTTTCGGCCTATCACGAGGGCGGCCAGATCGTTATCCGGATCGCCGATGACGGGCGCGGACTCGACACCGAGCGCATCAAGGCGAAGGCCGTTGCACAAGGGCTGGCGACCGAAGCCGAGATCGAGAAGCTGAGCGAAACGCAGATTCACAAATTTATCTTCGTGCCAGGCTTCTCCACGGCGACGAAAGTTACCGCCGTGTCCGGTCGCGGCGTCGGTATGGACGTCGTGCGCAACAATATCGACCAGATCGGCGGTACCATCGACGTCAAATCGGTGGCCGGCGCGGGTCTTGAGTTCACCATTAAAATTCCGCTGACGCTCGCGATCGTCGCCGCGCTTATTGTCGAGGCGGCGGGCGAGCGCTTCGCCATTCCGCAGCTTTCCGTCGTCGAACTCGTCCGCGCGCGCAGCGGCTCCGAGCACCGGATCGAACGCATCAAGGACACCACCGTGCTGCGCCTGCGCGACAAGCTGTTGCCCGTGACGCGGCTTTCGACGCTTCTCGGGGCGAAGGAGGAACGCGACCTCGAGAGCGGCTTCATCGTGGTGACGCAAGTCGGCAGCCAGACCTTTGGCATCGTCGTCGACGGCGTCTTCCATACTGAGGAAATTGTGGTGAAGCCGTTGTCCAGCCGGCTGCGCCATATCTCTATGTTCTCGGGCAACACCATTCTCGGCGATGGCGCAGTGATCATGATCGTCGATCCCAATGGGGTGGCGCAGGCGTTCGGCGGCACGGTCACCTCGCAAATGGCGACTGATGAAACGGACGCGCGGAGGAGTGCCGGCGACGAACAGAAGACCTCGCTGCTTGTGTTCCGTGCCGGATCGAGCCAGCCCAAGGCTGTGCCGCTCGCGCTCATCACGCGTCTTGAAGAAATCGACGCCCGCAAGATCGAATTGTCGAACGGCCGCCACATGATTCAATACCGCGGGCAGCTCATGCCGCTGGTCACTTTGAGCGACAGCGTGCGTGTGAAGGCGGAAGGTGCCCAGCCTTTGCTGGTGTTCTCCGACGGCAGCCGCTCGATGGCGCTGGTGGTGGACGATATCGTCGACATCGTCGAGGATCATCTCGACATTCAGGTCGGCAGCGACAATCCCGGCGTGCTCGGCTCCGCCGTCATCAAGGGCCAGGCGACCGAGATCATCGATGTCGGCCATTTCCTGCCGCTGGCTTTCGCCGACTGGTTCCGCCGCAAGGAGAGTGCGCAGGCGGTGCACCCGCGCACGGTGCTGCTGGTCGATGACTCGCCTTTCTTCCGCAACATGCTGGTGCCGGTGTTGCAAGCGGCCGGATACCAGGTGTCCGCCTGCGGCTCAGGTGCGGAAGCGCTCGCGCTGTTGCGTGAGGACGGCCAGTTCGACGTGGTCATCACCGACATCGAAATGCCGGACATGGACGGGTTCGCCTTTGCCGAAGCGCTGCATGCCGATCCGCGTTACCCCGACTTGCCGGTGATCGGGTTGTCCTCGATCGTCTCCATGGAGGCGGTGGAGCGCGGCCGCAAAGCCGGATTCCACGACTTCGTCGCCAAATTCGACCGCCAGGGACTGATCGCGGCTCTCAAAGAGCAGACCGAGATCGTCCGCGCCGCCTGAGCCGAGCATGAGCGAACATCCCCCGCAAAACCTGAAGGAATACGTTACCGCCATGATCGGCGGCCAGCTCTTCGGCCTGCCGATCCTGCGCGTGCAGGACGTGTTCATTCCCGAGCGGATCACGCGCGTGCCGCTGGCGCCGCCGGAAATCGCCGGCGTGCTCAACCTGCGCGGCCGCATCGTCACCTTGATCGACATGCGCCGATCTCTCGGCCTCGACCCGCGCGTGGGCGAAGGCCAGCCGATGGCGATCGGCGTGGAATCGCGGGGCGAATCCTACGGCCTCCTCATCGACAGCGTCGGCGAGGTGCTCAAGCTCGACGAAGCCACACGCGAGGCAAACCCGATCAATCTCGATCCGCGCCTGGCGCGCGTCTGTGTGGGCGTGCACCGCCTGGAAGGACAATTGCTGATGGTGGTGGACGTGGATCATGTGCTCGACGTCGGCGAGGTCAAGGCGGCAGCAGCGTGACTCTGATCTGCAATGGACTTGAAAGCGGCAAACTAGCGAGGACGTGATGAAAACCTGCCTGGTGGTTGATGACTCCAGCGTCATTCGGAAGGTGGCGCGGCGAATTCTCGAAGGGCTCGAGTTCGAGATCGTGGAGGCGGAGGATGGCGAGCAAGCGCTCGAGGCATGCCGGCGGCAATTGCCGGAAGCCATCCTGCTGGACTGGAACATGCCAAAAATGGACGGTTATGAATTCCTGCGCATGCTGCGCAAGTTGCCGGGCGGCGACGGGCCCAAGGTGGTGTTCTGCACGACAGAAAACGACGTGGCCCACATTGCTCGCGCGCTGCACGCCGGTGCCAACGAGTACATCATGAAGCCGTTCGACAAGGAGATCGTCGAAGCGAAATTCCAAGAGGTTGGCCTGATCTGACGCGTCGCCACTTGAAGCCGTCCCGTTCAATCAGGTCACCCTCATGAATGTTGCCGTAGCCTCGCACGCCCGTACCGCCGCTTCGCAGCGGCTGGGCGTCATGATCGTAGACGACGCGGTCGTGGTGCGGGGGCTATTCTCGCGCTGGATCGGGGAGGAGGCGGACCTCGAAGTGGTCGCTTCGCTGCGCACCGGACGCGAGGCGGTCAACCAGATCGAGCGCATCAATCCCGACGTTATCGTGCTCGATGTCGACATGCCGGAGATGGACGGCATTGCCGCGCTACCGCTGCTGCTGCAGAAGCGCCCGGACGTCGTCATCATCATGGCCTCGACGCTGACGCGGCGCAACGCCGAGATCAGCTTGCGCGCTCTCTCGCTCGGTGCCGCCGATTACATTCCGAAGCCGGAAAGCAACCGCGAGGTCACCGGCTCGCCCACCTTTCGCCGCGAGTTGATCGAGAAGATTCGCGTGCTCGGTCTGCGCGCGAGACGACTGCGCGGCGCGCGCGATCTGCCGAGGACGGTCTCGCCGCCGCTGCAACCCTCGGCCAGGCCCGTGCCTCAACCGGCCGCGGCTGTGGCGTTGCGGCCGATGCCGCTGACGCCGCCGCGTGTGCTGCTCATCGGCTGCTCGACCGGCGGCCCGCAGGCGCTCAACATCATTGTCCCGAAGATCGTGCCTGTCGTGGAACGCGCCCCGGTGCTGATCACGCAGCACATGCCGCCGACCTTTACCGCTATCCTCGCCGAGCACCTGGAGCGGCTCTGCGGCAAACCGGTGCACGAGGCGCGGGACGGCGAAGAAGTCAATGCCGGCACTATTTATCTCGCGCCCGGCGGCCGCCACATGAAAGTCGCCCGCCGCGACACCGGGCAGGCGGTGATCGCGCTCGACGACGGCCCGCTGGTGAATTTCTGCAAGCCTGCCGTCGATCCGCTGTTTTCCTCCGCCGCCGCGATCTGGGGTCATAAGGTGATGGCCCTGGTGCTCACCGGGATGGGCACCGACGGCCTTAACGGCGCCAAGGCGATCGTCGCCTCGGGCGGGCATGTCGTGGCGCAGGACGAAGACAGCAGCGTGGTCTGGGGCATGCCGGGGCAGGTCGCGCACGCCGGCTTGTGCTCCGCGGTGCTGCCGCTTGTCGACATCGCAGCGAAGATGACGCGCATCTTCGGCGGGGAGCGCGCATGAGCCCCGAAGACTTCGGCTGGCTGCGCAAGCTGCTCAAGGAGCGCTCCGGCCTCGTGCTCGCGGCGGAGAAGCAATATCTTGCGGAAAGCCGCCTGCTGCCGGTGGCGCGCAAATACGGCATGAACACGCTCGCCGAATTGATTGCGCGGCTGAAATATGCGTGTCCGCCGGCGCTCTCTGCGGAAGTGGTCGACGCTATGACCACCAACGAGACCTTCTTCTTCCGCGACAAGATCCCCTTCGATCACCTGCGCCACACGATGATGCCGGCGCTCATCGCCGCGCGCGCGCGGGAGAAGCGCATCCGCATCTGGTGCACGGCCTGCTCCACCGGGCAGGAGCCTTATTCACTCGCCATGACGCTCGATGAGATGGCCGAGCGCCTTGACGGCTACAAGGTGCAGATCGTCGGCACCGATATCTGCGCCGCGGTGCTGGAGAAGGCGCGCGCCGGCGTCTACAGCCATTTCGAGGCGCAGCGCGGGCTGCCGATTCAGCTTCTGGTCAAGCATTTCACGCAGGTGGGCGAAAACTGGCAGATCACGCCGGCCATGCGCGCGATGGTGCAGTTCCGCACGCTCAATTTGCTGCAGGACTTCTCGCCGCTGGGCGTATTCGATATCGTGTTCTGCCGCAACGTGCTCATCTATTTCGACCAGACGACCAAACAGGACGTGCTGCGGCGTCTGGCGCGGCAAATGCCGTCCGACGGCTATCTCGTGCTCGGCGCCGCGGAAACCGTGGTCGGCCTGACTGAGATGTTCAAGCCTGTCGCCGACAAACGCGGCCTTTACGCGCCCGCCGAGATCACAGCGCCGTCGGCCAATGTGCTGAAATTTGCGGTGAAAGCCTAGGTTACGGCTTCGCGCGCCGCTTCCGCTAGCTCCGCTCCTTCCATTCCACGTCGCCGCACTTTGTGCAGCGGAAGATTTCGTAAGCCGGCGAGTCGAAGCGCTTCGGAATGGCGGTGACGTATTGCGTCTCGCTCTGGCAGCGCTTGCAGAGCGGCGGTTGCGGCGGGTCCGGTGGGCGGGCTGCATCCGGCATGGGGGAAGAAAAGCAAAGAATTCGGCCGGCCGCAGTGAGGCGGCTCACACCGTAACACCGTACCGTGCGCCGGTTCGCGCCGGCAGCTCAGCGCTTTCGCGAACAACGCCGGGCCTCCGTGCCGGAACTAAAAAACCCCGGGCTTGCGCCCGGGGTTCAAGTTGGGAGGAGAGAGCCCGAATGGGGCTCAGTCAAGATGTACGCAGACGCAACGCGGGGAAGTCGCCCGTTCGTCTGCGCATGGTCTGGTCCGAAAACCGACAGACACTTTCCGGATCATGCGCTGCCCGCGGCGCCGTTGCGCGCGGCTTACGCCGGAATCCTTTCGTCGTGCTCGCTCGGCTCGCGCAGGACGTAGCCGCGGCCCCACACCGTCTCGATGTAGTTCTTGCCGCTCGATGCGTTGGCCAGCTTCTTGCGCAGCTTGCAGATGAATACGTCGATGATCTTGAGCTCCGGCTCGTCCATGCCGCCGTAGAGATGGTTGAGGAACATCTCCTTGGTGAGCGTCGTCCCTTTGCGCAGGGAGAGCAGCTCGAGCATCTGGTATTCCTTGCCCGTGAGGTGCACCCGCTGGCCGCCGACCTCCACCGTCTTGGTGTCGAGGTTGACGACGAGATCGCCGGTGTTGATGACCGACTGCGCATGACCTTTGGAGCGCCGCACGATGGCGTGGATGCGGGCGATCAGCTCGTCCTTGTGGAACGGCTTGGTCATGTAGTCGTCGGCGCCGAAGCCGAGCCCT
>Ga0209581_1001846_pt1 | contig 22782 bp, 20 predicted proteins | sample Coa_R2_FD_187160 | JGI IMG/M metagenome (GOLD analysis project Ga0209581, IMG submission 187160) | Surface soil microbial communities from Centralia Pennsylvania, which are recovering from an underground coalmine fire - Coalmine... | ecosystem: Environmental > Terrestrial > Soil > Unclassified ...
CTACAGCGCAAGCTGGCAGTGGGCCTCGACCGGCATCATCTCGATCATCGTCTCGCTGTTCGGCGTCACCCTGACGACGCTCTTGACGCACCAGCAACTGGTCGATTGGGGCTGGCGCATCCCGTACCTCTTCGGCCTGCTGGTCGGTCCCGCCGGGCTCTACATCCGCGCCCGGATGAGCGAGACCCAGGAGTTCATCGACGCCGAAAAACCGTCCACCGTGCCGATCGGCGAACTGCTGCGCCGACATCCGATCCCGGTGCTGCTCGCGCTCGGCATCTCGATCATCTCGAACAGCTCCTACTACCTGCTGCTCTACATCCCGACCTACGGGATCAAGCAGCTTCACCTGCCGGCCTATACCGGCTTTGTCGCCACCCTGGTCGGCGGCATCATCCTCGCGGTGTTCTCGCTGGTCGCCGGGCACTGGTCGGACAAGACGCCGCGCCCGCGCATCATGCTGTGGATGGGGGTGCTGTTCCTGGTGACGTCGTACCCGGTGTTCTGGCTGATGGTCGCCTATCCGTCGCTGGCGGCGTGCGTGTTTGCGGTCGGCTGGCTCAACCTGGTCAAGGCCGGGTACAGCGGGGTGTTGCCGTCGCTGCTCTCCGAGCAGTTCCCGGTCGAGACGCGGGCGGTCGGCGTCGCCTTCAGCTACAGCATCTCGGTGACGATTTTCGGCGGCTTCGCCCCATTCGTCGCCACCTGGCTGATCAAGCAGACCGGCGACTCGCTGTCGCCGAGTTATTACCTGATGGCGACGGCGCTGCTCAGCATCATCGCGCTGCTGGCGATCCAGGCGCGAGCGCGGCGGCGCTGAGGGCGATGGGGCGCCTTGCCGGCAGGATCGCGCTCGTCACCGGCGCCTCGCGCGGCATCGGCGCGGCGGTCGCCGAGGCCTTCGCCCGCGAAGGCGCCCATTTGGTGCTGGTGGCGCGCACGGTCGGCGGGCTCGAGGAGACCGACGACCGGGTGCGCGCGGCCGGCGGCAGCGCCACTTTGGTGCCCGCCGACCTGCGCGAATTCGTCAAGATCGACGAGCTCGCCGCCGCCCTTTATCAGCGCTACGGCAGGCTCGACATCCTGGTCGGCAACGCCGCCGAGTTCGGCACCTTCTCGCCGATCGGGCATATCGATCCGCGCGTCTGGGACGAGGTCGTCGCCCTCAACCTGACCGCCAACTGGCGGCTGATCCGGGCGATGGACCCGCTGCTGCGCGCCGCGCCGCACGGCCGCGCGATCTTTGTCACCTGTGCGCTGGCGACTTCGGGGCTGGCCTATTACGGCCCCTATGCGGTCAGCAAGGCGGGGCTCGAAGCGATGGTGCGGACCTATGCGGCCGAGCTCCGGCTGACCCGGGTCAGGGCCAACCTGCTCGACCCCGGAACCGCCCGCACCCGGCTGCGCGCCCGCATCTTTCCCGGCGAGGACCCCGCCCCGCTGCCGCCGCCGGAAGACGCCGCGGCGGCCTTTCTGCCGCTCGCCCTCGACGCGTGCCGCCGCCAGGGCGAGCTGGTCGTCGCGGCTCACGCCAGCCCCGGCTTGAAACAGGCAAACTCGCCGCCGAGCGGTGCGATCTCGGCAAAGCGGAGCCGGAGGTAGAGCGCGATCGCCGCGCCCATGCTGGCGCGGCGGCTGCCGAGCCGTACCCGGCGATAGCCTTTCGCGCCGGCCGAGGCGAGCGCCGCCGCGAGAGACGGCGCCGGCAACGACGATCAATGCACCCGCTGGCGTTGGCGCAGCCGGCCGAGATCCGCCTCGCTGAGCCGCACCGAAAGATGCGCCGCCTCGGCGTCGTCGCGGCGGCCCAGCACCTCGCCGTGGGCATAGACCCAGGCCAGCGTCTTGCCGTCGCTGAGCGGAATGTCGAGCCGGACCGGCCGCATCGCCCGGTCGAGCCGGCGTTCGATCAGCCGCAGCAGCGCGTCGCAACCCTCCCCGGTCACCGCCGATACCGCGACGGTCTCGTCGTTGCGCGCGGCCTGGTTGACGAGGCGTGCCCGGGCGACGGGATCGAGCAGGTCGATCTTGTTGAGGGCCTCGATCAGCCCGTCCTCGACCGGCGCGCCGAGCCCGAGATCGCCGAGCACGGCGAGCACGTCGGCGCGCTGGGCCTCGCTGTCGGGATGGTGGGCGTCGCGCACGTGGACGACGATGTCGGCCTCGGTCACCTCCTCCAGCGTCGCGCGGAACGCGGCGACGAGATGGGTCGGCAGGTCGGAGATGAAGCCGACCGTGTCGCTGAGGATCGCCTTCTTGCCGGCAGGCAGGTCGAGCCGGCGCATCGTCGGGTCGAGCGTGGCGAACAGCATGTCCTCGGCGGCGACCTCGGCCCGGGTCAGCCGGTTGAACAGCGTCGACTTGCCGGCATTGGTATAGCCGACCAGGGCGACGACGGGATAAGGCACGCGCCGGCGAGCGGTGCGGTGCAGCGCGCGGGTGCGCTTGACCTCGTCGAGCTCGCGGCGCAGCCGGGCGATGCGCTCGCCGATCAGCCGGCGGTCGAGTTCGAGCTGGCTCTCGCCGGGGCCGCCGAGAAAGCCGAAGCCGCCGCGCTGCCGTTCGAGATGGGTCCACGACCGCACCAGCCGCGAGCGCTGATAAGTCAGCGCCGCCAGCTCGACCTGCAGCCGGCCTTCGTAGGTGCGGGCGCGGGCGCCGAAGATTTCAAGGATCAGGCCGGCGCGGTCGATCACCTTGGCCTGCCATCGGCGCTCGAGGTTGCGCTGCTGCACCGGCGAGACGGCGGCGTCGACGACGACCAGATCGGCCTCGCGCTCCTTGATCGTCTCGCCCAGCGCGGCGACTGCGCCGCTGCCCAGCAGGGTCGCCGGCACCGGCCGGGCGAGGCGCACGATCTCGGCGCCGACCACCGCGAGGTCGATGGCGCGGGCGAGCCCGACCGCCTCGTCGAGGCGGGCTTCCTCCGAGCGCACGGCACCGTCGCCGCCGCGCCGGGCGGCGGTCCTGACGAGAGGATGGATGACGAGCGCGCGGCCGGTCGGCGCGCGGGCGGCGGTAGCGGTTCGGCTCAGAGCTCCTCGCCCTCCCGGCCGCCTTCAAAGAGCTGGATCGGTTGCGCCGGCATCACCGTCGAGATCGCGTGCTTGTAGACCAGCTGCGAATGCGCGTCCCGCCGCAGCAGCACGCAGAAATTGTCGAACCAGGTAATGATCCCCTGGAGCTTGACCCCGTTGACAAGAAAAATTGTGACCGGGGTCTTGTTTTTGCGGACATGGTTGAGAAACACGTCTTGCACATTTTGGGTTTTATCGCCCGACATGATCGTCCCCATTTGCGGTTTCTAGAGCCGCCGCAGCGTGCTTAGGCTAAAGGGGTAGGCTAGCGTGAAACTCCCGGATCGTTACGAAGATAGGCCCCCGCCGCGAAATCACAAGCCCCGTGCCTTGTCAAACAGGGCGGCCTCGTCGGCGAAGGCAAAACGCGGCGGAAAGCGGGAAAATTCCGCGGCTGCGGCATCGCCGCCCAGCAGCACCGGGACGCAGCCGCTGTTGTACGCGCATTCCATGTCGATCGCGGTGTCGCCGACCAGCCACACCGCCTCGCCCGGGGCGATGCCGCTCGGCGCCAGCGCCAGATCGACGACCGCACAGTGCGGCTTGTCGAAGGCGGCGTCGCCGGCGCCGACGACCGCGCCGAAGCGAGCCGACCAGCCGAGCCGCTCGACCTCGCGGCGCAGGATCGCCCCGGTCTTGTTGCTGACCACGGCGAGGTAGAACCCCTCGCCGGCGAGCCGCGCCACCAGCTCGGCGCGGCCGGGCAGCAGCGTCAGGCGCTCGAGGTGGATGGCGCGGAAGCGGTCGAGATAGACGCGCTGCGCCTCCTCCCAGCGCTCGCCGAAGATCGCCGGAAACGCCTCGCGCAGGCTGAGGCGGACCCGCTCCCTGGTCTCGGCCAGCGACCACGGCGGCTTCGCCATCGCCGCCATGCAGTCGTTAAGCGCCTGGTGGATCGTCGCCCAGCTGTCGACAAGGGTGTTGTCCCAGTCGAACAGGATCGCGCGCGGGCGGGTGCTCACGTGCCGGTTTTCAGCGGCCGCTCGCCGCCGAACACGCCGAGCGACTTGAGTTTGCGGTGGAGAGCCGAGCGCTCCATGCCGACAAAGGTGGCGGTGCGCGAGATGTTGCCGCCGAAGCGGGTGACCTGGGCCAGCAGGTACTCGCGTTCGAACACCTCGCGGGCGTCGCGCAGCGGCAGGGTCATGATCTCGCTGCCCTTGTCCCATTTGACCACGTTCGGGGCGATTGCGGTGATCTCGTTGGGCAGCATGTCGGCACGCACCGGCTCGCGCGGGTCGCCCGGCGCCATGATCAGCAGCCAATCGACGACGTTGCGCAATTGCCGCACGTTGCCGGGCCAGGGATAGGCCTGCAACGCGGCCAGCGCATCCTCGCCGAACTCGCGCGGCGGCAGCCGCGAGGCCTCGGCGCCGCGGGCCATGAAATGCCGCGCCAGGAGCGGGATGTCCTCGCGCCGGTCGCGCAGCGGCGGCACCTTTATCGGCACGACGCTGAGCCGGTAGAACAGGTCCTCGCGGAAGCGGCCGGCGGCGATCTCGCCGGCCAGCTCGCGGTTCGACGAGGCGACGACGCGGACATCGACCTCGACGCGCTGCGCCCCGCCGACCCGCTCGAAGGTCTGTTCCTGCAATACCCGGACGATCTTGCCCTGGGTCTCGATCGGCATGTCGGCGACCTCGTCGAGCAGCAGGGTGCCACCATGGGCGCGCTCGAACGTGCCGATCTTGCGGCCGATGCCGTCATGCCCGGCCTCGCTGCCGAACAGTTCGACCTCGAGCCGGTCGGGGTGCATCGTCGCGCAGTTGATCGCGACGAACGGGCCCTCGGCGCGGCGCGAGCGGGCGTGCAGAAGCCGGGCGACGACCTCCTTGCCGGCGCCTGGCGGGCCGGTGACCAGCACCCGGCTGCCGGTCGGCGCGACCCGGTCGATCTGCTGGCGAAGCTGGTTGATCGGCGGCGAGGCGCCGACCAGGTCGAGCTCGCCGCCGGCGCGCAGGCGCAGCTCGTCGTTCTCGCGACGCAACGCCGCCGCCTCGATCGCGCGCGCGACGAACAGCAGGAGGCGGTCGCTCTTGAACGGCTTTTCGATGAAGTCGTAGGCGCCCATCTTGATCGCCTCGACCGCGGTCTCGATCGTGCCGTGGCCGCTGATCATCAACACCGGCACCGACGGCATCTCCTCGCGCAGGCGGCGCAGAATCTCGATGCCGTCGAGCTCGCTGCCCTGCAGCCAGATGTCGAGGATGACCAGGGTCGGCTGGCGCGCCTGGATCGCGGCAAACGTCTCGGCGCTGTTGGCCGCCTCGCGGGTGGCGTAGCCCTCATCCCGCAGCACGCCCGCGATCAGCATGCGGATGTCGGCCTCGTCGTCGACGATCAGGATGTCATGCGCCATGGGTAAGCGTACTCAGCTCGGATGCCGCGTCGGATACCGTGCCCGGCGAACCGGAACGCACCGCCGCACGGGCGTCGGCATAGAAGATCAGGCTGACCCGGGCGCCCATCGGCTGCCGATCCTCCAGCGCCAGCTCGCCCAGGTGATCTTCCATGATCTTCTTGACGATGGCGAGGCCCAAGCCGGTGCCTTTCGCCCGCGTCGTCACGTAAGGCTCGGTCAGCCGCTCGCGCCCCTGGCGCGGCAATCCCTTGCCGTTGTCTTCGATGACGACGCAGATGCGGCCGTCCTCCTCGCGGATCGAGACGACGATCTCGCCGCGCGGCGATTCGGCACCCTTGGCCGCGGCGAGCCGCGCCTCGATCGATTCGATCGCGTTCTTGACGATGTTCATCACCGCCTGCCCGACCATCCGCGCGTCGCAGCGCAGCGGCACCGGATGACCGGGCATACGCGCCTCGAAGGCGATCTCGGGATGCGCGGTGCGCTGCAGGAACACCGCCTGGGCAACGATCGGCACCAGGTCTTCCGGCTTCAGCACCGGCGCCGGCATGCGCGCGAACGACGAGAACTCGTCGACCATGCGGCCGATATCCTCGACATGGCGGATGATGGTGTCGGTACAGATGCGGAAGGTTTCGGGGTCGCGCTTGATCTCCTTCAGATAGCGGCGGCGCAGCCGTTCGGCGGAAAGCTGGATCGGGGTCAGCGGGTTCTTGATCTCGTGGGCGATGCGGCGGGCGATGTCGGCCCAGGCCGCCTTGCGCTGCGCCGACAGCAGCTCGGTGATGTCGTCGAAGGTAACGACGAAGCCGCCGATCTCGCCGCCGTTGATGCGCTCGGCGGCGATGCGGACCAAAAGGGTGCGGGTGCTGTTGTCGCCCTCGATCTGGACCTGCGCCTGGGCCAGCCGCTCCGGCCGGCGCGCCGCGTCGTCGAGCAGGCTGGCCATCTCCGGCGCGACCAGGGCGAGGTCGGCGCCGATCATCGCGTCGAGATCGACCCCGAGCAGCGACGAGGCCGAGCGGTTGGGCAGATGAATGCGGCCGTCGCGGTCGAGCCCGATGACCCCGGCGGAGACGCCGGTCAGCACCGTTTCGGTGAACCGCCTTCGCTCGTCGAGCTGGCGGTTGGCCTCGACCAGTTCCTCGCGCTGGCTGCGAATCTGGTCGGTCATGCGGTTGAAGGCGCGGCTCAAGGAATTGAGCTCGTCGTCCTTGCGGCCCTCCGGCACGCGGGCGTCGAGGTCCCCGGCGCGCACCTGCTCGGTCGCGGTGACGAGGCGGCTGATCGGGTCGGCGAGCTGGGCGGCGAAATTGATGCCGATCGACACCGCCGCGGCGAGAAACAGCGTCGCCACCAAAATGAAGATCACCGCAAAGGTGATCTGGAAGCCCGAGCGCTGTCCTTCGAGCTGTTCGTACTGCGCCGCGGCGAGCTGGGTCTCGCGCCGGTGGTTCAGCACCTTGGGCTCGATGAAGCGGCCGACATAGAGGTAGAGGTCGCTGAACTCGTCGAGGCGGACGAGCGCGCGCACCCGCTCCTCCTGGTCGTCGGTCATGATGACGACCTCGCCCTGCGAGGCGCGCTTGATCGCGTCCTTGCTGACGTCCTCAAAGCCGAGAGCGAAGGCAAGCCCGGTGCGCGCCAGCATCTGGCCGCGGCTGTCGACGACGGCGGCCTCGGTCAGCCCGCGCATCGCCGCCTGCGCCGTCAGCGCCGGCGCCAGAAGCTGCGGGTTGAGCGATAAAACCGAGGCGTTGTGATTGAAATCGTTGGCCATCGCCAGCGCGTCGGCGCGGATCGCCTGCTGGTGCTCCTTGACGTAGGCGTCGGCGACCGCGACCGACTCGGAGATCGCCGTGCGCACCTTGTCGCTGAACCAGGATTCGACGCCGAAGCTGAAGAACAGATAGGAAAACACCGCGACGATGATCGTCGGCAGCACGGCAATCACGCTGAACAGGGCAACCAGGCGCACCTGCAGCCGCGATCCGGCGATGCCGCGCCGGCGGTCGGCCCAGACCTGGACCAGCCGCCGTACGACCAGCGCCGCCAGGGCCAGCAGCAGGGTCAGGTCGAGGTAGAGCAGCGAGACGACGACGCCGGGGTGTACCCCGAACGGCGGCGAGCCGGTCAGCGCCAGATAGGTCGCGATGCCCGAACACAGGGCGGCGAGCGCCAGCGCTATCGTGATCCTGCGCCAAAAGCCGATCCGGCTCGCCGAGGTACGGACCCGTCGCGCCAGGCTCATCTTGATCCCTTACCCGAAACCCCCGCGAGGCGACCGGAGGAGGTCCGTGCCGCGGCCCGCTATTTTAGGCCGCGCACGACCGGGATGTCCAATTCCCGGATTTTTTTGCGCAGGGTGTTGCGGTTGAGGCCGAGCAGATGGGCGGCCCGGATCTGGTTGCCGCGGGTGGCGCCGAGGGTGGCGACGATCAGCGGCCGCTCGATCTCGCGCAGGATGCGGTCGTAGAGCCCGGCAGCCGGCAGGGTGCCCTTGTGGGCGTCGAAATAATCCTGGATGTGGCGCTCGACCGCGGCGGCGAGCCCCTCCCCGCCCGCACTCGCGGCCGGCGGCGCCGCGACGGCCGCTTCGGCCAGCTCGGCGTCGATCACCTCGGCACCGATCACCTCCTGCGGGTACAGCGCCGCCAGACGCCGCACCAGGTTCTCCAGCTCGCGCACATTGCCCGGCCAGCGGTGCCGGCGCAGCCGCTCCATCGCCGCCTCGTCGAGGGTCTTCGCCGGCAGGCCCTCGCGCGCCGCCTGGGCCGCGAAATGCCGGACCAGCGCGGGGATGTCGGAGAGGCGCTCGCGCAGCGGCGGCAGGCGGATCGGGGCGACGTTGAGCCGGTAGAACAGGTCCTCGCGGAACGCGCCCTGGCGGATCAGCAGCGACAGGTCGCGGTGCGTCGCGGCGATGATGCGGATGTCGGCGCGGATCGGGGTGCGCCCGCCGACCGCGGTGTATTCCCCCTCCTGCAAGACCCGCAGCAGCCGGGTCTGGGCCTCGAACGGCATGTCGCCGATCTCGTCGAGGAACAGGGTGCCGCCCTTGGCCTGTTCGAAGCGGCCGATGCCGCGGGTCGTCGCGCCGGTGAAGGCGCCGCGCTCGTGGCCGAACAGTTCGCTCTCGATCAATTCGCGCGGGATCGCCGCCATGTTGATCGCGACGAACGGGCCCTGGCGGCGCTTGCCGTAATCGTGCAGGGCGCGGGCGACCAGCTCCTTGCCGCTGCCGCTCTCGCCGGTGATCATGACCGTCAGGTCGGTGCCCATCAGCCGGGCGATCGCGCGATAGACCTCCTGCATCGCCGGCGAGCGGCCGATCAGCGGTAGCTGCTCTTCCGGCTCGTCCGCGGCGCGCGGCGGCGGCGCGGCCGGCGCCGACAGGGCGCGCTCGACGACGTTGACGAGTTCGCGCAGATCGAACGGCTTGGGCAGGTATTCGAAGGCGCCGCGCTCGGTCGCCTTGACCGCGGTCAGCAGCGTGTTCTGCGCGCTCATCACGATGATGCGCAGGTCGGGCCGGACCCGCTTGATCCGCGGGATCAGGTCGAGCCCGTTCTCGTCGGGCATGATCACGTCGGTGATGACGAGATCGCCCTCGCCGTCGGCAACCCAGCGCCACAGCGTGGCGGCGTTGCCGGTCATGCGCACCTCATGCCCGAGCCGCACCAGCGCCTGGTTGAGCACCGTGCGGATCGCGCGGTCGTCGTCGGCCACCAGGATCGTTGCGCCCATCACCGCACACCGTCTTGCGCGACCACCGGCAGGAACACGCGAAACACCGTCCGCCGGGGCTGGCTGTCGAACTCGATGACCCCGCCGTGGTCGCCGATCACCTTGGCCACCAGTGCAAGACCAAGGCCAGTTCCGTTGCGCTTGGTGGTGACGAACGGATCGAACAGGTGCGGGCGCAGATCCTCGGGGATGCCGGCGCCGTTGTCGGCGATCGACACCATCAGCGGCAGCGACAGCCGGGTGGGGCTGCCCGGCACGGCGAGGCGCAACCCATGGCGGTAGGCGGTGCTGAGCACGATCTCGCCGCCCTGGCTCGGCACCGCCTCGGCGGCGTTCTTGACGAGGTTGAGAAAGACCTGGACGAGCAGGTCGCGATTGCCGAATACCGGCGGCAGCGACGGGTCGTAGTCCTCGCCGATGCGGACATGGCGGGCAAAGCCGGACTGCGCCGCCCGCCGCACCCGCTCCAAGACCTCGTGGATGTTGACCGGCTCGCGGGCGATCGGGCGGTGGTCGGAAAACGCCTCCATGCGGTCGAGCAGCGCGACGATGCGGTCGGTCTCGTCGCAGATCAGCTGGGTCAGCTCGCGCGCCTCGCCGTCGGCATCCTGTTCGAGAAGCTGCGCCGCGCCGCGGATGCCGGAGAGCGGGTTCTTGATCTCGTGCGCCAGCATCGCCGCCATCGCGGTGACCGAGCGGGCGGCGTTGCGGTGGGTGAGCTGGCGATCGACCTTCTCGGTCATCGAGCGCTCGTGAAAGGCAAGGATCAGCAGCTCCGAACCGTCGGCCGCCGGCGCACCTTGAACCGTCACGGTGCGCGGGGCAAAGCGCGGGCCTTCGAGCAGGACGTCGTATTCGGCGATCGAGCCGCCGCTCTTGCGCACCGCATCGACCAGGGCGAAGACCGGGCTCTGCGCCGACAGCCATTCGTCGAGCCCGCTGCCGCACAGCGCCGCGGCGCCCGATCCGAAAAACTGCTCGGCCGCCGGGTTGACGAAGCGGATCGCGGCGTTGCGGTCGAGCGCGACCACCGGGTCGGGCAGCGCCGCCAGCACCGCGCCCGCGTCGGGCCCCGGCTGCGGCCGCGGCGCGCGCGGCATCAGGCGGCCTCGCGCTCCACCAGCGGCTCGTAGAAGCGCCGCAGCATGTCGTCGACGACGGCGGGATCGTCGACCTGGTTGACCGCCGCGCGGAACTCGGCCGAACCCGGCAGGCCCTTCGAATACCAGCCGAGATGCTTGCGCGCGATCTTGACCCCGACCTCGCGCCCGTAATGCAGCAGCATGTCCTGGTAATGCCCGCGCACCGTTGCGAGCTGCGCCGCGAGCGGCGGGTCGGGAAGCCGCCGGCGCTGGCGCAGCCAGGCGCTGACCTGACGCAGAAACCACGGTTTGCCGTAGCAGCCGCGGCCGACCATGATGCCGTCGGCGCCGCTCTCGGCGAGCGCCCGGTCGGCGTCTTCCAGGGTCACGATGTCGCCGTTGGCGACGACGGGGATCGACACCGCCTCCTTGACGCGGCGGATGAACGCCCAGTCCGCGGTGCCGGCGTAGAACTGGCAGCGGGTGCGGCCGTGCACGGTAATCATGCGGATGCCGCAGGATTCGGCGATCCGCGCCAGGACCGGCGCGTTGCGGTGGCTGTCGTCCCAGCCGGTGCGCATCTTCAGCGTCACCGGCAGGTCGACCGCCTTGACCGTCGCCTCGAGGATGCGCGCAGCGTGAAGCTCGTCGCGCATCAGCGCCGAGCCGGCATGGCCGTTGACCACCTTCTTCACCGGGCAGCCGAAATTGATGTCGATGATGCGGGCGCCGCGGTCGGCGTTGAGCTTGGCCGCCTCGGCCATCACCGCCGGGTCGCAGCCGGCGAGCTGCACCGCCATCGGCTGCTCCTCCTCGCAGCTTTTGGCCATGGTCAGCGACTGGCGGGTTTCGCGGATCACGGCCTGGCTGGCGATCATCTCGGACACCACCAGCGCCGCCCCCTCGCGTTTGACGAGGCGGCGGAACGGCAGATCGCTGACGCCGGACATCGGCGCCAGGATCACATTGTCCTCGAGCGTGATCGACGGCAGGTTGATGCCCATCGTTTAAGCAGCGCCTCATTGTGCCTATTTTTTAGGCAGAATATCCTAGGCCAAATCGTGGTGCGCTGCAATATCGCGGCGCCGGAAGCGGTACCGGAACCGGCGGTTCCCGGCTACTCTACCGCGATGGGCGGAACCTATGCGCTGATCGTCGCGGCCGGGCGCGGCACCCGGTTCGGCGGCACCGTGCCGAAGCAGTACCTGGCGCTCGGCGGCGACAGCGTGCTGGGGCACGCCGTGCGCGCCTTTGCCGGGCATCCGCTGGTCGCCGGGGTGCAGGTGGTGATCCGCCCGGAGGACCGCGCGCTTTACGACCGCGCCGTCGCCGGGCTCGCCCTGCTCGATCCGGTAGCGGGCGGCGAGGAGCGGCAGGATTCGGTGCGGCTCGGCCTCGAGGCGCTGGCGGCGCGGGCGCCCGAGCGGGTGCTGATCCACGACGGCGCCCGGCCGTTTCCGGATGCCGCGCTGATCGCCCGCGTTGTCGCCGCGCTCGACGAGGCGCCGGCGGCGATCCCGGCGGTGCCGCTCGGCGACACGGTGAAGCGGGTCGAGGACGGCATCGTCCGCGCCACCGTCGACCGCGCAAATTTGTGGCGGGCGCAGACGCCGCAGGGCTTCCGCTTCGCGGCGATCCTCGCCGCCCACCGCGCCGCCGCCGGCCGGGTGCTGACCGACGACGCCGCCGTCGCCGAGGCGGCGGGCCTGGCGCCGGTCGTTGTCGCCGGCGCCGAGGACAATTTGAAGGTGACGACCGCCGCCGACCTCGCCGCCGCCGAACGGCTGCTCGCGGCGCGGCTCGGCGACATCCGCGTCGGCCACGGCTTCGACGTGCACCCGTTCGGCCCCGGCGACCGGGTCTGGGTATGCGGCGTTGCGATCCCGCACGGGCAGGGGCTGGTCGGGCACTCCGACGCCGATGTCGGGCTGCACGCGATCACCGACGCGGTGCTCGGCGCGATCGGCGCCGGCGATATCGGCATGCATTTCCCGCCGAGCGATCCGCGCTGGAAGGGCGCCGCCTCCGATCGCTTTCTCGGCCACGCCGCCGGGCTGGTGCGCGACCGGGGCGGCGTCGTCGCCGCGGTCGATGTGACGGTCATCTGCGAGCGGCCGCGGATCGGGCCGCACCGCGCCGCGATGGTCGAGCGGGTCGCGGCGATCCTCGGCATCGCCGCCGAGCGGGTCAGCGTCAAGGCGACGACGACCGAGAAGCTCGGCTTCACCGGCCGCGGCGAAGGCGTCGCCGCCCAGGCCGTGGCCACCGTACGGCTGCCGCTCTGACCCGCACGCTCGCCTTTCTCCTCGCGACCTGGTTCGGCGCCGGGCTGCTGCCCGGGATGCCCGGCACCTGGGGTTCGCTTGCCGCCCTGCCCTGCGCCTGGGCGATCCGCCTCTACGCCGGGCCGCGCGGGCTCGCCGTCGCCGCGCTCGCGGCGTTCGCGCTCGGGATATGGGCGGCCGGGGTCACGGCACGAGCGAGCGGCCGGCACGACCCGGGCTTTATCGTCATCGACGAGGTTGCGGCGATGTTCCTGGTGCTGGCCGCGGCGCCGCCGGTGTGGCAGGCCTACGGCGCCGCATTTCTCCTGTTCCGCCTGTTCGATATCGTCAAGCCGCCGCCGGCGCGCTGCGTCGAACGCCGCCTCGCCGGCGGGCTCGGCGTCATGCTCGACGACACCGTGGCGGCGCTCTACGCTCTCGCCTTCCTGCTGGTCGGCGAAGGAGCGATCGGTGTTCGACCCTGAGACCCTGGGCCTTGCCGAGGCGGTGCTTGCCGCCTGCCGCGCCCGCGGGTGGCGGGTGGCGACGGCGGAAAGCTGCACCGGCGGGCTGGTCGCCGCCGCCTTGACCGCGGTGGCCGGCGCGTCCGACGTCGTCGAGCGCGGCTTCGTCGCCTATTCCAACGCCGCCAAGGCGAGCCTGCTCGGGGTTCCCGAGGCAACGCTGGCGGCGCACGGCGCGGTCAGCGGCGAGACCGCGACGGCAATGGCCGAGGGGGCGGTCGCCCGCGCCGGGGCCGATCTTGCCGTGTCGGTCACCGGCATCGCCGGGCCGGGCGGCGGCAGCGCCGACAAGCCGGTCGGGCTGATCCATCTCGGCATCGCCCGGCGCGGCGCCGCCGGCCGCAGCGAGCGCCGCGTCTTTGCCGGCGACCGCGCGCAAATCCGCCGGTCGGCGATGCTGCGGGCGCTGGAAATGCTGCGCGCGGAAGCGCAATCTCGCTGAACCGAAGCGTCCCGGAGGCCGCCATGTTCCTGCGCAACGCCTGGTATATCGCCGCCTGGTCCGACGAGCTTGGCCAGGCGCCGCTCGCCCGCCGCATCTGCGACGAGCCGATCGTCCTGTTCCGCGACGGCGAAGGCCGCGCCGCCGCGCTCATGGACCGCTGCTGCCACCGCGCCGCGCCGCTCAGCCTCGGCACGGTGGTGCCGGAGGGCATCCAGTGCGGCTATCACGGCCTCGTCTTCGACGCCGCCGGCGCCTGCGTGCGGATCCCCGGCCAGAGCCGCATCCCCGCCGATGCCGCGGTGCGCCGCTATCCGCTGGTCGAGAAGGACCAGCTTCTGTGGGTGTGGACGGGCGACCCGGCCCAGGCCGACCCGCGCAAGATTCTCGACTTCCCCTATCACAACGACCGCGCGCGCTGGCCCAACAAGCATGCGATGTACCCGATCCAGGGCAACTACATGCTGATGGTCGACAATTTGATGGACCTGACCCATCTCGGCTATCTTCACGCCCGCACCGTCGGCGGCAATCCGGCACAGCATGTCGAGGCCGAGATGAAGACGGTGCGCACCCCGACCGGGCTCAAATTCACCCGCTGGATGAGGAACTCCCCGCCGCCGCCGAGCTACGTCAAGGCGGCCGGGTTCAAGGGCCGGGTCGACCGGCTCCAGGCCTTCGAGTTCGTCGCCCCGTGCAGCATCCTGCAGTGGACCGGCGCGACCGACGCCGGCTCGGGCGCCGCGCCGGAGGATTTCGCCTTCCAGTTCCGCCTGTTCCACGGGCTGACCCCGGAAACCGAGACGAGCTGCCTGTATTTCTGGTCGGTCGCCAACGGCTACCGCCAGAACGAGCCGGAAGCGACCGAGCAGCTCTACCAGGAGATCGCGCCGACCTTCGTCGAGGACAAGGAGATGGTCGAGGCGCAGCAGGCCCGGCTCAGCGCGTTCGGCGAAAACGGGCTGGTCGATATCGCCTCGGATGCGACGCGCATGCAGATGCGGCGCATGGTCGAGCGCATGATCGCCGCCGAACAGGGCCGGATGGCGGCGGAGTGAGGCTCACGCCGTCGCCGCGCTGCCCGTCTCCGGGTGGCCGTAGAGCTGGCGGGCGCGCCCCTCGAAAGCGCCGACCATGCGGCGCACCGCCTCGTGGAACAGCATCTCGATCAGCTTCTGCAGGAGGCGCGACTTGAACTCGAAATCGACAAAAAAGTCGATGCGACAGCCGCCCGGCACCGGCTCGAAAATCCAGCGGTTGTTGAGGTAGCGGAACGGGCCTTCGGCATATTCGACGTCGATGCGCCGCGGCGGGTCGAGGCCGACGCGCGAGGTGAAGCGCTCGCGGATCATGCGGAAGCCGATGATCAGGTCGGCGACGATCAGGTCCGGCCGGCTCTCGCGAATGCGGGCGCCGATGCACCACGGCAGGAATTCGGGATAGCGGCCGACATCGGCGACGAGCGCGAACATCTGCTCGGCCGTATAGGGCAGCACCCGCTGTTCGGCGTGGGTCGGCATTCCGGCTAAGCCGATTGCCCGCTGCGGGCCGCCTTGAGCCGGGCGAAATCGTCGCCGGCGTGATAGGACGAGCGGGTCAAGGGCGAGGCCGAGACCAGCAGGAACCCCTTGCCGAGCGCCAGGCGGCGATAGGCGGCGAACTCGTCCGGGGTGACGAAGCGGTCGACCGCATGATGCTTCGGCGTCGGCTGCAGATACTGGCCGATGGTCAGGAAATCGACCTCGGCGGCGCGCAGGTCGTCCATCACCTGCGCCACCTCCTCGCGGCCCTCGCCGAGCCCGACCATGATCCCCGATTTGGTGAACATCGCCGGATCGATGCGCTTGACCCGGTCGAGCAGGCGCAGCGAGGCGAAATAGCGCGCCCCCGGCCGCACCTCGGGATACAGCCGCGGCACGGTTTCGAGATTGTGGTTGAGCACGTCGGGGCGGGCGGCGACGACGGTCTGGATGGCGCCCTCCTTGCGCAGGAAGTCGGGCACCAGCACCTCGATCGTCGTCGCCGGGGCGGCGGCGCGGATCGCCCGGATCGTCGCCGCGAAATGCCCGGCCCCGCCGTCGTCGAGATCGTCGCGGTCGACCGAGGTGACCACGACATGGGAGAGGCCGAGCCGGCCCACCGCCTCGCCGACCCGCGCCGGCTCGTGCGGATCGAGCCGGTCGGGACGGCCGGTGGCGACATTGCAGAAGGTGCAGGCGCGGGTGCACACGCTGCCGAGGATCATCACCGTCGCGTGGCGCTGTTTCCAGCACTCGCCGATATTGGGACACGCCGCCTCCTCGCACACGGTGTTGAGGCGGAGCTCGCGCATCAGCCGGCGCGTCTCGTGATATTCGGGCGAACCCGGGGCCTTGACGCGAATCCACTCGGGCTTGCGCCGGCTGGGCATGTCGGGCCGCCCGGCCTTTTCGGGATGACGCAGCGGTGCGGCAGACATCGCCCTAGAAGTGGAGGGCGCGGCCGTAGGCGTCAAGCACGCTCTCGTGCATCGCCTCCGACAGGGTCGGGTGCGGAAACACGGTACGCATCAGGTCGCTTTCGGTGGTCTCCAGCGTCTTGGCGATGGCGTAGCCCTGGATCAGTTCGGTGACCTCGGGGCCGATCATATGGGCCCCGAGCAGTTCGCCGGTCTTGGCGTCGAACACCGTCTTCACCATGCCGTCGGGCTCGCCGAGCGCGATCGCCTTGCCGTTGGCGAGAAACGGGAAATGCCCGACCCGGACCTCGTGGCCGGCCGCGCGCGCCGCCGCTTCGCTGAGCCCGACGCTGGCGATCTGCGGCCGGCAATAGGTGCAGCCGGGGATGTTGCGCGGGTCGAGCGGATGCACCCCCGCGACCCCGGCGATCGCCTCGACGCACAGCACCCCTTCGTGCATCGCCTTGTGCGCCAGCCAGGGCGGCCCGACCAGATCGCCGATCGCATAGACGCCCGGCTCGCCGGTGCGCAGCATCGCGTCCACGACGACGTGGCCGCGCGCGATTTCGACCCTGGTGCCGTCGAGACCGAGGGTCTCGGTGTTGCCGGTGATGCCGACCGCCGAGATCACCCGCTCGACCGCCACCTCCGTCCGCTTGCCGCCGGCGTCGATGACCGCGGTGGCGCGGTTGCCGCCGCGCTTCAATTCCGCGACCGTCGCCCCGGTATGAATCTTGATCCCCTGCTTCTCGAAGGCCTTGCGGGCAAAGGCGGAGATCTCCTCGTCCTCGGCCGGGAGGATGCGGTCGAGCACCTCGACGACCGTCACCTCGGCGCCCATGTCGCGGTAGAAGCTGGCGAATTCGATGCCGATCGCGCCCGAGCCGACGACCAGCAGCGATTTCGGGATCGCCTCGGGGACCATCGCCTCCTTGTAGGTCCACACCAGCTTGCCGTCGGCCTCGAGCCCCGGCAGGGTGCGCGCCCGCGCCCCGCTGGCGAGGATCACGTGCTTGGCGGTAAGCTCGCCCGTGGTCTTGCCGCTGACCGCGACCTTGCCGGGACCGGCGAGCTTCCCCTCGCCGTCGAACACGGCGATCTTGTTCTTGCGCATCAGGAAGCCGACCCCGTTCGAAAGCTGCCGGGCGACGGCGCGCGACCGCGCCACCAGCTTTTTCGCGTCGAAGGAAATCTCCTTGGCCGAGAAGCCGTACTCGCCGAGCCGGTGCAGCAGGTGGTGGATCTCCGAGGCGCGCAGCAATGCCTTGGTCGGGATGCAGCCCCAGTTGAGGCAGATGCCGCCCAGGTGCTCGCGCTCGACCACCGCGGTTTTGAGCCCGAGCTGCGCGGCGCGGATCGCCGCGACATAGCCGCCCGGCCCGCCGCCGATCACCACGATGTCGAAGGAGGTTTCCGGCATGGCCTACAGCAGCATCCGTGCCGGCTCGTCGATCAGCCTCTTGAACGCGGCGAGGAATTGCGCACCGACCGCGCCGTCGACGGCGCGGTGATCGCAGGACAGGGTGCAGGTCATCACCGTCGCGACGGCGAGCTGGCCGTTCTTGACCACCGGGCGCGGCGCGCCGGCGCCGACCGCCAGGATGCAGCCGTGCGGCGGATTGATCACCGCGGCGAACTCGCGCACCCCGTACATGCCGAGATTGGAGATCGAGAAGGTGCCGCCCTGAAACTCCTCCAGCTTGAGTTTGCCGGCGCGGGCGCGCTGGGCCAGGTCCTTGGTCTCGGCGGCAATCTGCTGCAACCCCTTGAGGTCGGCGCCGCGGATGATCGGGGTGATCAGCCCGTCGTCGAGCGCCACCGCCATGGCGATGTCGGCACGCTGCCACAGGATGATCGCATCCTCGCGCCACGAGGCGTTAGCCGCCGGCACCTGGCGCAATGCCAGCGCGGCGGCGCGGATGACGAAATCGTTGACCGACAGGTTGAGGCCGGGGTTGCCGTCGTTGAGCACCTGGCGGATGCGCAGCAGCTCGTCGATCTCGCAATCGACGGTCAGGTAGAAATGCGGAACGGTCTGTTTCGCCTCGGTCAGCCGCCGGGCGATGACCCGGCGCATCGAGCTGTGCGGCTTTTCGGTATAGGGCGGGTTGCCGGCGATTTCGGCGACCGGAACCGCCGGCGGCGCCGGCAGCGGCGCGGGGGCGGGCCGGGCCGCCGCCGGCACCCCGCCCGTCAGCGCCGCCTCGATGTCGGACTTGACGATGCGCCCCTGCGGCCCCGAGCCGCGCAGCCGGGCGAGGTCGAGCCCCGCCTGCGCCGCCATCCGCCGTGCCAGCGGGCTGGCGAAGATGCGGGCGCCGTTGCGCTGGGTCGGCGCCGGAGCGGCCGCTGCGGCGGCGGCCGGCTTTTCCGGCTCCGCCCGCGGCGGCGGCGCGGGTTCGGGCGCAGCGGCCGGCTTCCCGGGCGCAGCGGCCGGCGCCTCGGGCAGGTCGGCGGCGTCCTCGTCCTCGGCGAGGAGCAGCGCGATCGGCTGGTTGACCTTGATGCCCTGGGCGCCTTCGGGAACCAGCAGTCTGCCGATGCGCCCGTCCTCGACCGCCTCGACCTCCATCGTCGCCTTGTCGGTCTCGATCTCGGCGACGACGTCGCCCGAGCGCACCTCGTCGCCTTCCTTCTTCAGCCAGCGCGCGAGGTTGCCTTCGGTCATCGTCGGCGACAGCGCCGGCATCAGGATTTCGATCGGCATGGTCAGCGGTAGGTCACGTCATGCGCCGCGGCGACGATGTCGGCGACCTGCGGCACCGCGAGCCGTTCGAGATTGGCGGCGTAAGGCAGCGGCACGTCCTTGCCGGTGACGCGGCGCGGCGGCGCGTCGAGCCAGTCGAAGCACTGCTCGATCGCCACCGCCGCGATCTCGGCGCCGATCCCGGCAAACGGCCAGCCCTCCTCGACCGAGACCAGACGGTTGGTCTTTTTGACCGAGGCGGCGATGGTCGCCACGTCGAGCGGGCGCAGCGAACGCAGATCGACGACCTCGGCGGAAATCCCGTCGCGTGCCAGCTCCTCGGCCGCCTGCAGGGCCAGCCTGACCATGCGCGAGAAGGCGACGACGGTCACATGGTCGCCGGGCCGGGCGATGCGTGCCTTGCCGATCGGCACGGTGAACTCGGGGTCGGCGGGTACCGGAAAGCTTTCGCCGTAGACCAGCTCGTGTTCGAGGAAGACGACCGGGTTGGGGTCGCGGATCGCCGATTTGAGCAGGCCCTTGAAGTCGGCGCCGGTATAGGGGGCGACCACCTTGAGCCCCGGCACATGTGCATACCAGCTCGCAAAGCATTGCGAATGCTGGGCGGCGACGCGGGCGGCGATGCCGTTCGGGCCGCGGAACACGATCGGGCACGACATCTGTCCGCCCGACATGTAGCGCGTCTTGGCCGCCGAGTTGATGATCTGGTCCATCGCCTGCATGGCGAAGTTGAAGGTCATGAACTCGACGATCGGCCGCAGGCCGCCGAATGCAGCGCCGATGCCGAGCCCGGTAAAGCCGTGCTCGGTAATCGGTGTGTCGATGACCCGCCGCGGGCCGAATTCCTGCAGCAGCCCCTGGCTGACCTTGTAGGCGCCCTGGTATTCGCCGACCTCCTCGCCGATCAGCACGACATCGGGGTCGCGCCGCATCTCCTCGGCCATCGCGTCGCGCAGCGCCTCGCGCACGGTCAATTCGACGGTGGCGCCGGCGTATTCGGGTTCGGCCTGAACCGGCTGCGCCGCCGGCATCGCGCCGTTGCCGGCGGGGCCGCGGACCTCGCGCGGCGGCGCCTCCTTGACCGGTTCCGCCGGAACCGTGGGGCGCGCCGGGACCGGCGCCTGCACCTCCTCTCCGTTGGCGGCGATCACCGCGATCGGGGTGTTGACGGCGACGTGGTCGGTCCCCTCCGGGATGACGATCTTGGCGAGGATGCCGTCGTCGACCGCCTCGACCTCCATCGTCGCCTTATCGGTCTCGATCTCGGCGATGACGTCGCCGGCATGCACCTCGTCGCCCTCGCTCTTGATCCAGCGGGCGAGCTTGCCTTCGGTCATCGTCGGCGACAGGGCCGGCATCAAGACTTCGCTGCTCATCGCGTCTCAAGCCTCGGCCAGCACATCCGTCCACAATTCCTCGGGATCGGGTTCCGGGCATTCCTGCGCGAACTGCGCCGCCTCGGCGACGACCTCGCGCACCCGCCGTTCGATCTCGCGCAGCTCCGCCTCGGCGGCGATGCCGTCGGCGATCAGGCGCTCGCGCAGATGGTCGATCGGGTCGTGCTCGGCGCGCATCTTGTTGACCTCTTCGCGGGTCCGGTACTTCGCCGGGTCCGACATCGAATGCCCGCGATAGCGGTAGGTCAGCATCTCCAGGATGATCGGGCCTTCGCCCGAGCGGGCATAGGCGGCGGCCTTGACCGCCGCCTTGTTGACCGCGACGACGTCCATGCCGTCGACCGGCTCGCCGGGAATGCCGTAGGCGATGCCGCGATGGTAGAGGTCGGTGCGGGCCGAGGCGCGGTCGATCGAGGTGCCCATGCCGTAGCGGTTGTTCTCGATGATGTACAGCACCGGCAGCTTCCACAGAGCGGCCATGTTAAAGCTCTCGTAGACCTGGCCCTGGTTGATCGCGCCGTCGCCGAGATAGGTCACCGAAATGAGGCCGTTGCCGCGAAACTTGTGGGCAAAGCCGAGGCCGGTGCCGATCGACACCTGCGAGCCGACAATGCCGTGGCCGCCGAAGAAGTTCTTCTCGCGGCTGAACATGTGCATCGAGCCGCCCTTGCCGTGCGAATAGCCGCCGCGGCGGCCGGTCAGCTCGGCCATCACCCCCTTGGGGTCCATGCCGCAGGCCAGCATGTGGCCGTGGTCGCGATAGGAGGTGACCGTGGTGTCACCCTCCTTCAGCGCCGCCTGGACGCCGACGACGACCGCCTCCTGGCCGATATAGAGGTGGCAGAACCCGCCGATCAGCCCCATGCCGTACAGCTGCCCGGCGCGCTCCTCGAAGCGGCGGATCAGCAGCATGTCGTGGAAGTATTGCCGCAGGGTCTCGGGCGCGACGGGAGGCTCCGCGAGCTTGACCGGCTCGGCCTTACGCTTGACTGGCATCACCTCCCTCCCGGCTGCCCCTTCAGCATGGGGAGAAACCGCGCGATTTGCAACCGCACGAGCGCCGCGCCGGCGGCTCGATCCGGGCTCAGCGGGGCGGTGCCGACCGCATGATGACGATCTCGTCCGGCGCGACGAGATCGAGCGTCTTGCGCACCTCTTCGTCGAGCAGATCGGGCTCGACATGGTCCGGCCGCATATTGGCGACGCGGTGGTCGAGCGCGGCCCGCTCTGCCGTGACCTCGGCCAGATTGGCTTTGGCGACGCGCACCGCCTGGGTCAGCCGTACCCAGGCCATCAGCCCGCGATCGCCCTCGACCAGGTGATAGGCAAAGTAGCCGGTCACCGCCAGGCCCAGCACCGGGCCGATCAGGGACCGCATTCGCCGGCGCATCTCGCGCAACACGATCATCCGGAAAGAGGAACACCAAGCGCCGCCGCCGTCAACGCCGGGCCGGCCTCACACCCGACAAGACATGGTAGGAAACCTGCCCTGCGGTAACAAGTATTGCCACGTAAGACATTGAGATCGCCGCGGCCGGTATTTCCGGCCGGCCGCGCCTAGCGCCGCAATGCCGCACGCCCGGGATAAAATGCCGAGGAACCCAGGCGTTCCTCGATGCGAATCAACTGATTGTATTTGGCCAGCCGGTCCGAGCGCGACAGCGAACCGGTCTTGATCTGGCCGCAATTGGTGGCGACCGCGAGGTCGGCGATGGTGGTGTCTTCGGTCTCGCCCGAGCGGTGCGAGAACACCGCGCCGTAGCCGGCGCGGAAGGCGGTCTCGACCGCCTCCAGCGTCTCGGACAGGGTACCGATCTGGTTGACCTTGACCAGCAGCGCGTTGGCGACGCCGCGCTCGATCGCCTGTTTCAGCCGCGCGGGATTGGTGACCAGCAAGTCGTCGCCGACGAGCTGCACCTTGGCGCCCAGCGCGTCCGTGATCAGCCCCCAGCCGTCCCAGTCGTCCTCGGCCATGCCGTCCTCGATCGAGACGATCGGATAGCGGCGGACCAGGTCGTCGTAATAGGCGACCATGCCGGCGGCATCGAGCACCTTGCCCTCGCCGGCGAGGTGGTATCTGCCGTCGCGGTGGAACTCGCTGGCAGCCGGGTCGAGGGCGAGCACGACATCGTCGCCCGGGTGGTAGCCGGCCGCCTCGACCGCCTGCATGACGAAGCCGAGCGCGGCGTCGGCCGACGGCAGGTTGGGGGCGAAGCCGCCCTCGTCGCCGACATTGGTGTTGTGCCCGGCATCGTGCAATTTGCGGCGCAGCGCGTGGAAAATCTCCGAGCCCATGCGGATCGCCTCGGCGACGCTGGCGGCGCCGACCGGCATGACCATGAACTCCTGGATATCGATCGGGTTGTCGGCATGCGCGCCGCCATTGACGATGTTCATCATCGGCACCGGCAGGGTGCGGGCATGGGCGCCGCCGACATAGCGGAACAGCGGCAGCCCGCATTCCTCGGCCGCGGCCTTGGCGCAGGCGAGGCTGACGCCGAGGATCGCGTTGGCGCCGAGCCGGCCCTTGTTCGGCGTGCCGTCGAGCGCGATCAGGGCGCGGTCGATGCCGGTCTGGTCGTCGCCCTCATGCCCGGTCAGCGCGTCGGCGATCTCGCCGTTGACCGCGGCGACCGCCTTCTGCACGCCGCGGCCGTGATAGCGCGGCCCGCCGTCGCGCAGCTCCACTGCCTCGTGCGCCCCGGTCGAGGCGCCGGACGGCACCGCGGCGCGGCCGAAGGCG
>Ga0209581_1001849_pt1 | contig 22741 bp, 17 predicted proteins | sample Coa_R2_FD_187160 | JGI IMG/M metagenome (GOLD analysis project Ga0209581, IMG submission 187160) | Surface soil microbial communities from Centralia Pennsylvania, which are recovering from an underground coalmine fire - Coalmine... | ecosystem: Environmental > Terrestrial > Soil > Unclassified ...
GTCGGGATTGCCGACGCCAAAGACAGTTTGAGTGCGCGACCGGACAAGATGCGGACATTTCTCGCAAACGCGGACGCGTTCGCGCACCGCCTCCAGTAACAACATTTTGTTGTCGCTGTTTGGGGATGGTTGCTTCTTAGTCGGCGCACCTGTTTCCCGCGAGGGAACAGCGGCGATGGAATTCAGTCTGCCAAGGATGGCCTTCGAAGCGCGCGGCAATCGGTCGCGTGTATTGCGAATATCTTCCAGCGTTGCGATTAGCAAATCGAGAGCTGGCTGGGTCATTGCGGATGCAATGATTGTAAAAGTCGCGCTTGTTCCGCAATGGTTTTCTGGAGTGGGCGTTGTTCAATTTTCGCGCGCGACTTTTATCGCGCTAATGTTTGGCGGCCAATGAGCGCCAGGCTGAGTGACTATGATTACCATTTGCCGCGCGAGTTGATCGCGCAGCGGCCGCTCGAGCGGAGGGAGGACGCCAGGATGCTGGTGTTGCATCGCGAGGGGCAGACCATCCAGCACCGGCGATTTGCGGAGCTGAAACAGCTTTTGCGTCCGGGCGATTTGCTGGTTCTGAACGATACCCGCGTGCTTCCAGCGCGTCGCATTTCCGACAACGGGGCGATTGAATTTTTGTTTGTTGAACGGCTGGGCGCGAAGCGGTGGAAATGCCTCGTGCAACCGGGTCGCAAAATGCGGGTCGGCGCCACGACAACGATCAACAATGTTTTGGTGCGTGTGGAGGAGGTTACGCCCGAGGGCGAACGAGTGGTGGAATTTGCAAGCGAACTGGATCCTTACGCCGGCGGTTCAATGCCATTGCCACCTTACATTCACCGGCCAGGCGACGATGCCGACGCCGTGCGTTACCAAACCGTTTTCGCGCGGGTTGCCGGAGCCGTCGCCGCGCCCACGGCCGGTTTGCATTTCACTCCGGAAATTTTGAATGAAATTCCGCACACGTTTGTGACATTGCACGTGGGACCTGGCACATTTCTGCCGGTGCGGGCGGAGAATGTCACCGAGCACCGGATGCACGCCGAGCAGTTTTGCATTTCCGCCGAAGCCGCTGATAAAATCAACAAGGCGGGGCGGATCGTTGCCGTGGGAACCACCACGGTGCGCACGCTGGAATCGGCCGTGCGCGCGGATGGAAAACTCGTGGCCCAAACCGGGTGGACCGATTTGTTCATTTATCCGCCCTATCATTTCCGGGTGGTGGACGTCTTGCTGACCAATTTTCACCTGCCTCGCTCGACATTGCTGATGCTCGTAAGCGCTTTTGCCGGCCGCGAATTCGTGCTGCGGGCTTATCAAGAAGCGGTCCGGGAGCGTTACCGCTTCTACAGTTACGGGGATTGCATGTTGATTTTCTAAACGTTAAACGTCCGCATTGGAGGCATCGAACAGGTTCGGGACGCGGTTGAGGAATTGCCAGATCGCGGATTGTGCTATTTTTGCCCTCAAATGCCAGATGAACCCAGAGGCGAACTGGTGATTCAAACCATCGCGATGCCCAAGGATACCAATCCCAATGGCGATATCTTTGGCGGATGGCTGACGTCGCAAATGGATCTGGGGAGCGCGATTCTCGCGGCCAAGACCGCGCAGGCGCGTGTGGTCACGGTGGCGATGGAGGGAATGTCCTTTCTTCAACCGGTGAGGGTAGGGGATACCGTAAGGTGCTATGCGCGCGTGGAAAGAATCGGCCGCACTTCCATGACCATTCCCGTCGAGGTATGGGTCACGCGCTACATGACCGGCGAAGAGCTTCGCGTTACCCACGGCGTTTTTACGCTGGTCGCCGTGGATGAAACGGGGAAACCAATTCCGGTCAGGCGCAACAGCGTTTGAAAGCGACCAGGCACAAATCCCGAAAAAATGGCGGCGACCGAATGATGAACGCGCCTCAACGCTTCAACGCTTCGACGGTTTAACGTGCGCGAAGACATGTCCTCCTTCGCTTATCTCTTCGAACGGTTCCCATCGTTTGGTCAGACGTTTTGCTATCGAGAAGTGGCCGAACTGGACCGGCAGGGCGTTGCGGCGCCGATTTTTTCCATCCGAACTCCAAAGAACGAACCGCCGCAGGCTTGGGATCCGCGGATCGTGCGGCGCGTGTGTTATCTGCCCGAGGAATCGGGACTCCTGGAGGAGGTCCGCCGAGCTTCAAAGAAGCGCCAGCTACCGCTGGAAGTGACCGCGGCAATCGAAGAATGGGGTCGGCGCACGGATTTTCTCCGCCTGTACCAGGCGGCGTTCGTGGGGCTGCGCCTGCAGCAAATGGGCGTCAGCCATGTGCACGCCCACTTTGCGGGAATGGCTGCGCGCACGGCATTTTGGATCCGGCGCTTTTTCCCGATTACCTACAGTTTTACAGCGCACGCCAACGATATCTTTGCGCCGCGCAATTTCGAAATCAGTCTCGACAAACTGGTCAAAACCGCGCGCGCGATTGCAACGGAAACAGATTACGCGGAGAGATTTTTGCGTGATCGTTTCCCGGAATGCGCGGCGCGAATCCACCGCATCTACAACGGTGTCAAGCTGACGGAATTCGGGCGCGCGGACTTTTCCGCCGCCATACCGCTCATCGTTGCCGTTGGGCGTCTGATTCCGAAAAAAGGCTTCCCAGATCTCATTCGCGCGTGCCGATTGCTGGCTGAACGTGGCACCCGGTTTGTGTGCGAAATCTTCGGCGACGGCCCGCTGGAGCGCGAGTTGCGTCTGCAGATTGAGGAGGCCGGCCTGCAGGAGCGGGTTCGCCTTGTTGGCGCGCAGCCTCAGCAGGAAATCCGGAAGCGTCTGGCTCGGGCAAATGTTTTTGTTCTTTCGAGTGTGAGGGATCGCGATGGGGGAATGGATAACCTGCCGACGGTGATCATGGAAGCGATGGCCAGCGGTTTGCCGGTGGTTTCCACCGCGATTGGCGGGATACCAGAAATGGTGCTGGACAACCAGACCGGTTTTCTGGTGACGCCGGGCGATGTTTCGGCTCTGGCCAGCGCCATCGAAAAACTCATCAACGATCGCCCGCTGGCGCGGCGCCTGGGTCTGGCGGGTTATCAGCGCGCGGAACAGCTTTTCGATATTGAGAAGAACGCGCGCGATCTCTACGCGCTGATTACAGGCAACGGATTCGAAAAAGCCGCTACAGAAGATCGCCAACACAGTTGATCGCCCGAAGATAAACGTGGTGCGGACCGCCCCGCATCAGTTCCGCACTCAACAGGCTTACAAAATCATTCTTCGCCGCCGGCATAAGCTGTGAAAAGCCTTTGTCGCCGCGTTGGCTGCGACAGACTTCCAAGAGATCGCCGCACCTGGCATGAGTGACCAGGAAGTTCACGTCGCCGCTGTCCACCGCCACTTCCTGGACCGGATGCTCGCCCCGCTCGCGCAGTTCCACGGCGACGGGTCGGCCCGATGCTGTCGCAAAATGCAATTCGTGGGCGGATTGTGCTGTTTCCATCGCCCATTCCAATTGCGCTCCGAGCCAGCCGGCAAAAAGCAGCGCCGTAGAGCGGAAGCCTGGCGCAAAGTCGATTCGCACCCGGTTGATTTTGGCCAGCCGATGATGCGACGCGGGATGATCGAAAAATTGGGCGAGCGCGAATCGAACAGGGTCGAGGCGAGTCCAATTGAGGTCGCAAAGAACGACGCGCTGTTTGGTTTCCAGTCGCACCGCCTCGAGCAGCTGCAATTGGGTTTTAAAATCGCGCCAGCGATGGCTGTCGTAAATGAGGCGATCGACCCAGATCCACAGCTGCGGATCCAGCGGCGCGCGAAATTCTTCCTGCCACCAGAGAAAGAAAGGCAGGTCTGAATCCAAATGGGAAAGAACGATGCCGGGCATCTGCCGGGTGCACCCGCCTTTGAGCAGAAAAGAAATCTGTTCGGAGCAAACCTGTTTGTTGCCCACGCGGTTGACGTGACAATGCGCGCTGATCCAGGCGCTCACCCGATTCTCCTCCGACTGGCAGTCGGCTTCAATGACAATCCCACGGCAGGCGTGATTCTCAGTGATTTTTGCCATCAGCGCCGTATTCCTTGCCAACGAACCGGGTTCTTCGCTGTAAAGGGCAAGATTCATCAACGAAGCGCGGGTGGCCACGCCTTCACTGTCTCGCCAGAGCTTCTTCAATTCCTGATCGATTCTGCCGATCTCGACCGGAAGGCCTAACGAATCTGTTTGCGCTACATCAGGCATCTTATGCGAAGTGCGTCCTCATCAGTTGTCCAACAACGCGTTGAACCTTTCTTAAAACCCCTTCACTGGGTCGCGCTCTATCGCCGCTGGGTCGCGAACCTTTGCGCCAGCGCCATTGGCTTAGGAAGCTTGTTATGTGTTGATTGGCTGCAGCAGACTTTTCGAGGGGATAGGAGAAGCGACAGGCAATAAACCATTTGCCAGTTTGAAACAGATAAAATTGTGATCCGCAGCGGCGACTCTGCGAATCAAACAAGGCCCGAGTTAGTTGATATTCCGCGCGCAAACCGGGAATCGGCTTGCCATCCTGTCGCAGCTGAACACGCGTTTGGGAGATCAGCTTTACGCTTTTGTTTAACTTCCGAATAGCGTCCTGCTGAATGTTGACCTCGGATTTGAAGTCTTTGCCGTAAGCGCCAACCGGGTAAACGTAAACGTCGCCGCGAATTAACATATCCAGGTCATATTCAGCGCTGATATCTTTCCCCGCAGACCCGTAAATGCGCGTGCCCACTCGCTGAAACGCTGCGATGCGCGCCGGCAGGATCACCTGGGATGCCTTGTGAAGCAATGCGTCTCCAGCCAGCTCAATAAAAGGCGAGGCCGCTTCGAGGGAACTCGCCCCTACCACGCACAACAAGAGAACGATGGCAGTTTTGCCCTGTATCATAGCCTTCTCCACGCGCGGCCGTCCCGCGCCAGCAGATCGTCTGCAGCCTCGGGACCCCATGAACCAGCGGGATAGAAAAACAATTCAGGCGCGTCCTTCCTGGCGTGCCACGCTTCTTCGATCGGATCGATAAAGGCCCAGGCTTCCTCCACTTCGTCGCGGCGCGCAAAAAGCGTGGCGTCGCCGCTCATGGCGTCGAGCAGCAGACGCTCATACGCTTCTGGACTGGGTTTGCCAAAGGAGGTTCCGTAATGGAAATCCATTTTCACCGGCTCGATGCGGAAACTTGTGCCGGGCACCTTGGCGTGGATGCGCAGGGAAATTCCCTCGTCCGGCTGGATGCGAATGACGAGGACGTTCAGGTCTCGCAAATCCTTGTTGAACAGCACCGGCGGCGCTTTTTTAAAGTGGATGGAAATTTCCGTTGCCGATTTGGGAAGGCGTTTGCCCACTCGCAAGTAAACCGGCACATCGGCCCAGCGCCAATTGTCGATGAACAAACGGAGCGCCACAAAGGTCTCGGTTTGCGAATCGGGGTTGACGTTTGGTTCCTGACGATAACCGGCGACCGTTTCACCGTGAATGACGCCTTCACTGTACTGGGCGCGCACTACGTTTGCGGCAATCTCGCGGCGCGACCAGCGCCGTAACGAGCGCACCACCTTCACCTTTTCGTCGCGGATGCTGTCGGCGGCCAGATCGATGGGCGGTTCCATTGCCACCAGGCAGAGAAGCTGAAGCAAATGGTTTTGCACCATGTCGCGCAATGCGCCTGTCTGCTCGTAAAATCCCGCGCGCGTGCCGACGCCGAGCGTCTCGGCGGCCGTAATCTGTACGTGATCGATATAATGCGTGTTCCACAGCGGCGCGAAAATGGCGTTGGCAAAACGCATCACAAGGATGTTTTGCGCCGTTTCCTTGCCCAGGAAATGGTCGATGCGATACGTCTGTTCTTCGGTAAAAGAATTGCGGATGAGCCGGTTTAATTCCCGGGCTGTGGCCAGATCGGTTCCGAACGGTTTCTCGATGATGACCCGCACCCAGCTGCCCTTGCATGTCTCATTCAAGCCTGCGGCTTTCAGATGCTTCAGAATCGGTTCGAATTGATCCGGCGCTGCCGCGAAATAGAAGAGACGGTTGCCGCGCGTCCCGCGCTTCTGGTCGATTTCGTCAAGGCGCGCGGCCAGAGTCCGATAACCGGCCGGATCGTCGAAGTCGCTCTGATGATAAAAAATCGATTGCGCAAAGGCGCTCCAGATTTCGTCGCGCACACTCTGGCGCGAAAACTTGCGGACGGCTTCCTCGAGATCGCGCCGGAATTCCAAGTCGCTTTTTTTTCTGCGCGCAAAGCCGACAATGACTACAGAGGGCGGCAGATCGCCGTCGGCGGCGAGGCTGTACAGAGCGGGAATAAGTTTGCGATGGGTGAGGTCGCCCGTGGCCCCAAAGATTACGATGGCACACGGCTGTGGCGCCGCACGGGCCGACAAACCTTCGCGCAACGGATTCGCTTCCGGTTGATCGGCGGCTCGATTCATGGCGTTGGCAAACTACCACGCACTTTCCAGGCCGGCATCAGCAAAAGGCCGGTCCGTTTCTCCCTAGCGATCCGCAGCCGGCGCCTCGGTGGAAGTCGTCGCGGCGTGGCCTGTTGCCGCTGAAAAATTGATTTGCCCGGCGCATCCGGTGAGGCATGCCAAGAACACCAGGAGCCACAACGCTCTTGGGCCGCGCGCTGCATGGGGATCGTTCGTGTGGCCGGCGCTGGCGCTCTCCATCTTATTCCTGAGAAACGCTACACCACGCCCTGATCCAGCATGGCATTAGCCACTTTTACAAACCCGGCGATATTCGCTCCCACGACAAGATTGCCCGGATGGCCGTACTCCGCCGCTGTGTCCCACGCCACCTGATGGATCGTGGCCATGATGTGGCGCAGTCGGGAATCGACTTCCTCGCGCGGCCAGGGCAGACGCATCGAATTTTGACTCATCTCCAGCCCGGAGGTGGCCACGCCCCCGGCGTTGGCAGCTTTGCCGGGGCCAAACAGAATCTTTTTACTGAGGAAAAGATCCACTCCGGCCGGCACGGTGGGCATGTTTGCCGCCTCCGAAACAAGATAACAGCCGTTGTCGAGCAATCGCCTGGCGTCATCCTTTGTGATTTCATTTTGCGTAGCGCAGGGAAAAGCGCAGTCGCATTTGATGCTCCAGGGCCGTTGCCCGGCCACGTACTTCACGCCGCGGAAATGATCGGCGTAGTCCTTAATACGGCGGCGCCGCACATTTTTCAGGTTCATGATCCAAGCCAGCTTCTCCTGCGTGATACCGTTCTTGTCGTAAACGAAACCTCCAGAATCAGACATTGTCACAACCTTTGCGCCGCACTGGATTAATTTTTCTACGGTAAACTGCGCTGCGTTGCCCGAACCGGAGACGGTGCAAATTTTGCCTTCGATCGTCTCGCCGCGCGTTTTCAGCATTTCCTGGGCGAAATAAACGGCGCCGTAACCGGTGGCTTCGGGTCGCATGAGCGAGCCGCCCCAGTTGGGATCTTTTCCGGTCAGCACGCCTGTGAATTCGTTGGCCAGGCGTTTGTACTGTCCGAACAAATATCCGATCTCGCGGCCGCCCACGCCAATGTCACCTGCCGGCACGTCAGTGTTTGGACCTACGTGGCGGAACAGCTCGGTCATGAATGACTGGCAAAAGCGCATCACCTCGGTATCGGACTTGTTCTTGGGATCGAAATCTGCGCCGCCTTTGCCGCCGCCCATGGGCAAACCGGTAAGCGAATTCTTAAAAACCTGTTCGAACGCCAGGAACTTGATAATGCTCGCGCAGACGGTGGGATGAAAACGCAGCCCGCCCTTGTACGGCCCCAGAGCGCTGTTCATCTGTACGCGGAAACCCCGGTTCACCTGAATCTGACCCTTGTCGTCAATCCACGGCACCCGGAATTGAATCATGCGCTCGGGTTCCACGAGTCGCTCCAGGATTTTGCCGTCGCGATATTTCTTGTGGCGCTCAACAACCGGCCGAATCGATTCCAGCACTTCAGTGACCGCCTGAAGGAATTCGGGTTCGTAGGGGTTCCGTTTTCTAACGATTTCAAGGACTTCCTCAACCAGTGGCATAAGAACGATTTTTTTCGAAAAAGAGACATGTTTATCGAAGATTGGCTGGAAAAATCAAGAAAACGTTCGCGAACCCGGTCTCGGGCCGCTTTTCCGGAATCTCAAGCCGTCCTTCGCTCGGGAGCAACGGCGCAACTCTTCCAAAATTCGCGCACAGTTCGACGCGAGCCTTCGAGATATGCTTGCGCGGATTCGCTGTTCACCGAAAATTGTGTGAGGCGCGATGATGGCGCGTTTTCTCAAGGCCTGTTTCATGTGCGCCGCCGTGATGAGCATGGCTGGATGCGCCGCTCCCGCAACGTCTGTCCGGCGGAGTGGTCCGGGCGCAGCGGCCAACGGGCAACCCAGTTCGCGATATGAAGCAGAGGCCCTGGGGCCAATTCTTCCCCCCAATTTTCCAGTTCAGCAGCCCGGAAGTTTCCGCGGCCCGTGACTGGCCGGAGATCGGAAACTACTCTCCACGGCGCGCACTTGTAATTTGGTCTCGCCTGTTCTATTTGCTTTTCTGCAAAGCGCGCGATTAGCTCAGTGGTAGAGCACTTGCTTCACACGCAAGGGGTCGCTGGTTCGATACCAGCATCGCGCATGTGCATCGCGCGGCGTTTGCTCTGCCGGCCATTGCATCTTATCTACAAAACATGTCTGAACACAAAATTACGCTCACCTGGAGACGCGGCGACAAGCCGTTCGAGTATCAGAAATATTCGCGCGATCACACCTGGCGAACGGACAGCGGCTACGAAATCCAGGCCTCGGCGGCGCCGGCTTACCTGGGCAATCCACAACTGATTGACCCAGAGGAAGCCTTCGTGGCGTCGCTCTCAAGCTGTCATATGCTGACGTTTCTGGCCGTCGCCGCCAAAAAGAAGTTCGTGCTCGACGAATATGTGGACGACGCCGTCGGGTTCATGGAAAAAAATGCCGAGGGCAAGCTCGCCATCACGCGAGTGACGCTGCGGCAGCGGCTTAGGTTTTCCGGTGACAAACAGCCAACAGCGCAGGAAATCGAAGAAATGAACCACGCCGCGCACGATCAGTGTTTCATCGCCAACTCGGTGAAGACCGAAGTGAAAGTGGAAACGCAGGCGTGACGGCGCAGGCCGCGCGCCACGGTTTGCTCCGGATTTCATCAATTTGTCGCGGCGCTCGTGCAAGCGATGGTTAGGCTTTTTCCATGACTATCCCTGCTAACACTCAACGCATGGAGAAAATCGTCAGTCTCTGCAAGCGCCGGGGGTTCATTTTTCAGGCCAGCGAAATCTACGGGGGGCTCAACGGGGCGTGGGATTACGGCCCCTTGGGGGTCGAGCTCAAGCGCAACCTGAAAGAGTACTGGTGGCGCACCACCGTTCACCAGCGCGATGACGTGGTGGGAATGGACGGCGCAATTCTCACCCATTGCGACGTCCTGAAAGCGTCCGGACACGTGGAGGGTTTCTCCGATCCCATGGTCGATTGCCGCACCTGCAAGGCTCATTTGCGCCTGGATCAGCTGGTCGAAAAAAAAGGAGTCAAACAATGTCCAAACTGCGGTGGCAAAGATCTGACCGAAGCGCGCCGGTTCAATCTAATGTTCCAGACGCATGTCGGCGCCGCAGCCGACGAAAGTTCCGTTGCCTACCTGCGACCGGAGACTGCCCAGTCGATCTTCGTCCAGTTCAAAAACATTCTGGAGGTCTCCCGCAAGAAGTTGCCCTTTGGGATTGCGCAAATCGGCAAGGCGTTTCGCAACGAGATTAATCCCCGCAATTTCACTTTCCGCTCGCGGGAGTTTGAACAGATGGAGCTGGAATACTTTTGCCGGGCTGACGAAGGGATGAAATGGCTTCAATACTGGCTCGATGAGCGCTTGAAATTTTACGAGGCGATCGGCATACCGCGCGCGCACCTGCATGTGCGCGAAATCCCGGAGGACGAACGCGCCTTTTATTCAAAGGCAAATTACGACATCGAATACGATTTTCCCTTCGGCCGCCATGAGCTCGAAGGGGTGGCCTATCGCACCGATTACGACCTGCGCCAGCACATCAAGGCCAGCGGCAAATCGCTGGATTATTTCGACGAGGAAACAAAACAGCGATTCGTGCCGCACGTGGTGGAGCCCAGCGCCGGCGTGGATCGCACGGTGCTGGCCTTGATCTGCGAAGCGTACGCGGAAGATCAGGCGCCCGACGAGAAAGGCAAAATGGAAACGCGCGTGGTGCTGCGTTTCCACCCCCGCATCGCCCCGATCAAATGCGGCGTGTTCCCTTTGCTCAAAAACAACGAGCGCCTCGTGGCAAAGGCGAAAGAGATCGCCGCGCTTTTGCGTCCGCGCATGACTGTCTTTTACGATGAGAGCGGCGCCATCGGCCGGCGTTACCGACGCCAGGATGAAATCGGAACACCCTTTGCGGTGACCGTCGATTTCGAAACACTCGGCGAAAAGGAACCGTCGTTGCGTGATACCGTTACTTTGCGCGCCCGCGATTCCATGAAGCAGGAGCGCGTCACGATTGGAGAACTGCCCGCGATCTTGCAGCAACGAATCGCCTGAAACGCGCTGCTGCCAGTTGCGAAAGCCTGCCGAAATCTACGGCAACGGTTGCAGCTCGATCTCGCCGACATCCAATTGCAATGCGTCCCGGGCCACCTGGAGGAAATTGTCGGCGGCATCGGTGAGCGCCACGTGCAATTGGCCGCGCTGTTGCGCCGGAGCGGCCAGCGATTCTTCTCGCAAGGCCTTTTCCACCGCGCGCGCGCAGTTGTGGGCGGAATCGACCAGCGCCACCTCACGCGGAAGCGCCCGCGTAATGGCCCCGGCCAGCAACGGATAATGCGTGCACCCAAGCACGAGCGTATCGACGCCGTCCGCAAGCAGCGGGTCCAGGTAGCGTGCAAGGATTCGGTCCGTGACGTCGTCGTCAAGCAGTCCTTCCTCAATTAGCGGCACCAGCAACGGACAGGCGCGACTGGTCACACGCACACTGTTGTCCACCGCACGCAACGCCCGTTCGTATGCGCCGCTGCGAACCGTCGCGCGAGTGCCGATTACGCCGATGTGCCTGTTGCGCGTGGCGCGCAATGCCGCCTGTGCTCCCGGCTCAATGACGCCAATGACCGGCATGGAAAACTTTTCCTCCAGTAACGGCAGCGCCACTGAGGAAACCGTGTTGCACGCCACAACCAGCGCCTTGACGCTTTTGCGCGCCAGGATTTCCGCCAGTTCAACCGCGTATCGCCGCACCGTTTCGGCGCTCTTGGGCCCATACGGAACGCGCGCCGTGTCGCCAAGATAGAAAATGGTCTCGTCAGGCAAGAGTTCGCGCAGCGCTTTCACCACCGTGAGACCGCCAATGCCGGAATCGAAAACGCCAATGGGCCGCGCGTCACTCATGCAGCGGGAAGGTGAGGGGCATCGACGCGGCGCGCAACTACCGGCTTTGCCCGACCGGCGAGCGCATTAAGGGAGGGCCTCCGGTAACGAAGCTGACCGTTGTGTTTGCAAACCTGGCGCGCTTTCGGATGATTGAACGCAATGCCTGATCTTCCCAAGCGATACGACCCGAAATCGGTGGAGCCGAAATGGTACCGGCGCTGGTTGGATAACGGCGATTTTGTGGCGAACCCGGATTCGTCCAAACCTGCCTTTTCCATTGTGATGCCGCCGCCGAACATCACCGGTGTTCTCACGCTTGGTCACGTGCTCAATAACACGATTCAGGATGTGCTGGTTCGACGCGCCCGCATGCTTGGCTTCGAGGTGTTGTGGCTGCCCGGAATGGACCACGCCGGCATCGCCACTCAAGCCGCCGTGGAAAAATGGCTCCGCAAGAATGAAGGCCTTACCCGGCGGGATCTGGGCCGGGAAGCCTTTCTGCGCCGCGTCGTGGAATGGCAGGATAAACACGGCGGCATCATTATCGAACAACTCAAACGGCTCGGTTGCTCGTGCGACTGGTCGCGCCAGCGCTACACGCTGGATGAGGCTTACGCGCGCGCGGTTCAGAAAGTCTTTGTCGATCTTTATCGGAAGGGCTTCATCTACCGCGGCCGACGCATGATTAACTGGGATCCCGCCGCGCAGACGGCCGTCTCGGACGAGGAAGTCATTAACAAGCCCCAGCAGGGGCATCTCTACTTTGTCCGTTACGAGATCGTCGAAGAGCCGGGACGTTTTGTCGAGGTCGCCACCACGAGGCCGGAAACAATCATGGCCGACACAGCGGTTGCGGTGCATCCCAATGACGAACGTTATCGACATCTTTTGGGCAAACACGCGTGGCGTCCGCTGGCCCGCGAAAAACTTCCAATCATTGCCGACGATGCGATCGATCCTGAGTTTGGCACCGGCGCTTTAAAGGTGACACCGGCGCACGACAAACTGGATTTCGAGATCGGCCAGCGCCATCAACTGGCAATAGTCGATGTGCTGCATCCCGACGGCCGCATCAACTGCCCGGCCGTGCCCGAACTCGATGGGCTCGATCGGTTCGAAGCGCGGAAAAAGGCCGCCGAGTTATTGCAGGCGAGGGGACTTTTGGCAAAGGCGGAGCCGTACCAAAATGCGGTCGGCTTTAGCGATCGCAGCGATGTGCCGATCGAACCGCGCCTGAGCGAGCAATGGTTTCTGCGTTATCCAAAAACAAAGGAAGCGCTGGCAGTCGTGCGCGAACATCTCATCCGTTTCTTCCCGGCGCACTGGGAAAAAGTTTACGCGCAATGGCTGGAAAACATTCAGGACTGGTGCATCAGCCGCCAGGTTTGGTGGGGACATCGCATTCCGGCCTGGTACCGCAGGGGGCGATCGGAAATCCATGTCGGCCTCGAGCCGCCGCCGGACACGGAGAACTGGACCCAGGATGAAGATACGCTCGACACCTGGTTTTCCTCATGGCTCTGGGCCTATCAAACCATGGATGAAGCGACGCGCAGGAAATTTTATCCCACCAGCGTGCTGGTCACTGCGCCGGACATCATCTTCTTCTGGGTCGCGCGCATGATTATCGCTGGACTGGAATTTAAACCGGGCAAATCACCGCGCGACGAAGACAACATTCCGTTTCGACACGTCTATTTCACCGGCCTCATTCGCGACAAACTCGGGCGAAAGATGTCCAAATCTCTGGGAAACTCCCCGGACCCGCTCGAATTGATCGACAAGTATGGCGCCGACGGGCTGCGCCTGGGCCTGTTGCGCATCGCGCCCACGGGGCAGGATATTCGCTTTGACGAGAAACAGATTGAGGAAGGTCGCAACTTCGCCACCAAACTGTGGAACGCAGCCCGCTTCCGCCAGATGCATGGACCCAGCGACCCGGCTCCCAAAATCGGGCAAGGCCAATTATCGATCTACGCCATTGAAGTGCTGGCGCGATTAAACGAAACCATCGACGCCATCGACGCGGGTTACGAGGCGTATGAATTCAACACGATTGCCCGGCAACTTTACGACTTTGTCTGGAGCGATTATTGCGACTGGTTTGTTGAAGCGGCCAAGACCGACATTTTCGGCGATAACCAGGCGAAAAAGAACGCGGCCCTGGGAGCGATGGACTTCGTGCTCTCTGCTGTGCTGCGGTTGTTGCATCCGTTCATGCCGCATCTGAGCGAGGAACTCTGGTCATTGCTGGGCTTTGGCACAGGTTCAATTCAGTTTGCTGCGCCGCTACAGAAAGCGGCGCTTGAGGGCGTGGACATCGCTCGGGCGCGCCAGTTGGTCCGGGACATTTACGCCACGGTGCAGGCTGGTCGCAATCTTCGGGCCGAGAGCAAGCTGCCGACAGCCAAAGATGTACGCTTCATTTTACGCACTGAACATAAGCAGCTAAAGGAGCAAATCCCGGTTCTGACCCGGCTTCTGAACGCTGGCGAACTGATCCTTCAACCGCAATACCAACCCCCTCCGGCAACGCCCGTCAGTGTCACGCCCTTGGGCGAAATTTTTCTCGCGATGACTGCCGGCGATAGGACGGCTGAAAAGGAGCGACTGGAAAAGGAAATCGCCAAAATTGAATCCGACCTGCGCAAAACCCGCGAAAAGCTGCAGAACCAATCTTTTGTCGAGCGCGCGCCGGCATCCGTCGTGGAAGAACACAGCCGGCGACTGAGTGAGCTCAGCGCGCAACTGGCGAAATTGAAAGACGCTTTTGAAAGCCTGCTGGAAAAATAACCTTTTGTTGGATGAGCTTCGCCCCGCCCCGCTGAAAAAACGCCTTTAGTTCCGGGGTGTAGAAAGTTCCGTCGTATTCCTGGTTCAACTCCAGCCACACCCGGCCCCGCGGCGCCAGGTGTTTGGAGAGATCGTGCAGGAAAAATTCCCACTCGGGAACGCCCCAGAGATTTGGTTGTTTGTGATTGTTGAAGCAAACCATGAACGCCGTGATCAGATCAAATTTTCCGGGCAAATCGCGCAACGGTCTGAAAGCTTCCACGCGCTGAACCACTCGGCGAACTCCAAGCAGGCTTGTTACGTCCCGAAACATGGCCACGCGGTCCATATCCAGCCCGATCCCTTCGTGCCCCAGCAGCCGCGCGATGTAGAGAAAATACCCGGCGCCACAGCCGAGGTCCAGAATGCGCTTGGGCGGCGCCAGATCCAGCTCCAGTTCGCGCGCGCGCCGCAGATTGATGGCGATCCAGCGCTCCAAGTCGAGGTACTTGGGCCAATCCGCTCCGGGATTCTCCACGGCGTAGCGACGCCGAATCTGTTCGAATCGTGCTTTATCGATCGTTTCAATGATGCGTCTGGCATCCAGCGGCACGCCTCTGGCCCGGAGGAGCCTCAGCGTATGTCTTCTGGCGCTGGCCAGGCTTCGACCATCAACCAATTTTTTAATTTTGTGGCGCAGTCGCACGCTACGATAGACCACAGCTTCTGGCGCGGCGCAAGAATTTCAATTAAGCTGCTCCGCCATGAAGATGTGGAAGAAAGTGCTCTGGTTCGGAGTGGCGGCGCTGGGCACATGGGCGCTCGCCATTCTGGCCGTGTCGCGCGGCGAACAGATCAGCGCGCTGTGGATAATCATCGCCGGCTGCTGCGCATTATCGATCAGTTATCGTTTCTACAGCAAATGGCTGGCTGCAAAAGTGCTGGTGCTCAATGACGAACGCGCCACACCGGCAGTCTTGCAAAATGACGGCAAGGATTATGTGCCCACCAACAAATGGATGGTTTTTGGCCATCACTTCGCGGCCATTGCCGGCCCCGGACCGCTGGTGGGACCGGTGCTCGCCGCGCAGTTTGGTTTTCTTCCCGGCACGCTCTGGATTTTGATCGGCGCGACCCTTGGTGGCGGCGTGCACGACATGATTGTCTTGTTCGCTTCCGTGCGTCGCGGTGGCAAAACGCTGGGCCAAATGGTGAAGGAGGAAATTGGACGTGGCGTGGGGCTTTTGGCCATGGTCAGCGTGCTGGCGATCATGATTATTTTGCTTGCGGTGCTGGCGTTGGTTGTGGTGCAGGCGTTGGCGCAAAGTCCGTGGGGAGTTTTCACCATTGCAACAACCATTCCTCTGGCGTTGATCATGGGCATTGCGTTGCGCACAGGCAGGGTCAGTGTGACGGCGGTCACCCTCTTTGGATTGCTCGGCCTGGCGTTTGGCGTGTGGGGCGGACAATTCCTCGCGCACTTCCCCGCGATTGAAGCCTGGTTCCGACATGACCAAAAATGGCTGGCCTGGGCCATCATGGTTTACGGACTCGCCGCGTCGGTCCTGCCGGTCTGGATGCTGCTAACACCGCGTGACTATCTCAGCACGTTTCTCAAACTGGGTACCGTAGCGATGCTGGCCGTGGCCGTGGTGCTGATTCATCCCACTTTGCAGATGCCAGCTGTCACCAGATTTATTGACGGCACTGGGCTGGTGTTTGCCGGGCCGGTGTTCCCGTTTGTCTGTATCACAATCGCCTGTGGCGCCGTCTCGGGGTTTCATTCCCTCATTGCCTCCGGCACAACGCCGAAGATGATCGAACGCGAATCGCGCATACGCAGCATCGGCTATGCCGCGATGGTAACGGAAATGATGGTGGCGTTGATGGCCATGATCGCCGCATGCGTATTGCAGCCGGGAGAATATTTTGCCATTAACACCAAGGGCGCGCCGGCCGAGGTCGTGGCGAAAGTCTCTACCGCTGGCTTTCCGGTCACTGAGGCTGAAATGCGCAAGCTCGCCTTGGACCTTGGAGAATCGACGATGTTCAACCGCGCCGGTGGCGCGCCGACGTTTGCCGTCGGCATGGCGCGCATGTTTGCGCAAATCTCGGCCGGCCCGACGGCTCTGGCGCTGTGGTATCATTTCGCCATCATGTTCGAGGCGCTCTTCATCCTCACCACCATTGATGCCGGAACGCGCGTGGGCCGTTTTTTGCTTCAAGATTTTCTGGGCAATGTCTGGCGCCCCTTGGGCAACACCGGCTCGTGGAGCGCGAATTTCCTGACCAGCGTGCTGCTGGTGGCAGCGTGGGGCTGGTTTCTGTACCAAGGGGTCATCGATCCTCTTGGTGGAATCAACTCGCTCTGGCCTTTGTTCGGCCTGGCAAATCAGTTGCTCTCAGTTGTGGCGCTGTGCCTCGGCACCACGCTTCTGATTAAAATGCGAAAGACGAAATACCTCTTTGTCACGCTTGCGCCGCTTTGCTTCATGTGCGCAGTAACATTTTCGGCCGGTTACCTGAAAATTTTCTCATCCGATCCGCGCGTTGGATTTTTGAGCGGCGCGCAATCGCTGCTTGCGCAGGCTGGCTCAATGGCCGATGCAGCGAAGGCAGGCGAGCTTGCCCGGCAGGCGGCAGTATGGCGATTCGACGCCTTGGTAGCGGCAATTTTTCTAACGCTGGTGCTGCTGATTGTCCTGGGCTCGGCGCGATTGTGGTGGCAACTCATTCGCGGGAAATGTCAGGTCGTCCTGCACGAAAGCGAGTTTGTGCCGATCGATTCCGCACAGCTCGCCCGCCTTTAGCACAAATCTAGCGGCGACATTGCTTTTGAGACGGAAAAGTAGTGCTTGGAGTGCTCAGTCCGCCGTCGAGCGCATCACGTTTGGCGGATTTGTTGGGACAATTCGGCAAGTCGGCTTTGATTACCACGAAGTTATTGGTAGAGATCGGTCCGGCGATGAGCCAGCGATTTCACACGATCGCGTACGGAGCGGACAAGTTCGGGAGATAATTCGGCGTGAATAAGTTCTTCGCGGTCTGCGGATGCGGCAGCGATGACGACTCCACGCGGATCGATCACTGCGGAGCCGCCGCAAAACCAGAGGTCGCCGTCTCTACCGACGCGGTTTGAACTGATGAGATAGCTCTGGTTTTCAATCGCGCGCGCTGTGGCAAGCACTCTGAGGTGTTCGTCGCGCGGAAAGGGCCAGGCCGAAGAGACGATAAAGGCGCTAACATCGTCCTGCGTCACCAATTTGCGATACAATTCCGGAAAACGAAGGTCGTAACAAATGGTCAGGCCAAAGCGCAGGTCGCCGAAGGCCACGCTTACAAAGCTGTTCCCGGCTGCGAAACAGGTTTGCTCTTCCACGGGCGCGACTGCGTACAAGTGGGTCTTGCGATATTTTGCTGCGATTTGGCCCTGCCGATCAATGAACACCTGTGAGTTGTAGATGGCCTCCGGCTCGCGTTCGGAGACACCGGCAATAATTGCGATGGAATATTCTCGCGCAGTTTCGCGAAGAGCGGGAACAAACCCACTGGTCCAGCTGCCGGCCTGTTTTGGGATCACCGACATCGAGTAGCCGGTATCAATCATTTCCGGGAAAACAATGAGCGCCGCGCCTGCGCGGCTGGCGCGCTGGCAGAAGTCGCGCACCTTGAGAAGATTCGCTTCAGGCTCGCCTGGCGCGCAGGTCAATTGTGCGACGGCAATTTTCACGGGCGGGAAGACATGGTCTTGGGGTCGGCGCGCTCGCACGCGTGGTGTGCTGGGAGCTAGGCGGCAATCGGTCTGCGATAGCCGAAGAACTCCCGCTGCTTAATGATCTGGGCAACCTCGGGTGGAACCATTTGTTCCCAAACCGGATCGCCGGCCTGCATTTTGGCCAGCACATCCGGTGGATAAATTCGCAGATACTCGGGGTGATAATCGGTGATCTCCTGCACGTATTGGTTGTCGATCAGATAGCGAAACAGCGAACGCAGGTTGGGCGCCACCTGGATTTGTGTCGCGCTGATGATTTTGCCGCTGGCTTCATCAATCATGGGATAAACGTAGAGTTTCAGCCCGTTTTTAAACATTCGCCCAAACGCCTCCAGAATTCCGCCCTCGAGGTTTGCGTAATATTTTTCGTTGAAAATCTCGATCAGACTTGGAACGCCCATCACCAGGCCGATGCTCTTGTTTGTGTAACGAAACAGATAACCGGCCAGTCGGTAGTATTCACGGAACCTGGAGATCAAAACCGTGCGACCCAGCGCGCCGAGAATGTCCACTCGCGCGAGAAAATCGGCGTGATCGAGCTGCCCGCCGGCGAGCAGATTTTCCAGCGTCATTTCCATCAGCACGATCAAGTCCTGCCCGGCGCCGTTGCATTGCTTGAGGAAAACGCGCCGCGCGCCATCCAGCATGTCGTTCGTGGCGTACGTGACGGGGCGAAAACTACCGCGCTCGACCAGGATCGCCTTTTTGTAAAAAACTTCCGCGGGCTGCACCGTTTCGCCGTCTGCCTTAAACATCACGGCGTCAGTCAATCCCTGGCTGACCAGCTGCAAGCTCATCAGGCGATTGTCAACGCGCTCAAACAGCGGGCCGGAAAATTTGATCATGTCCACTTCGAGCCGACCGGAGTTAAGATTCTCCGACAGCGAGGCGATTAATTTTTCCGGCTGCCGGCAATAGAAGGCGGCATGGAGCAAGTTTACTCCGATCACGCCCAGGGCTTCCTGTTGTTCGACGTTGGTCTCATCGAGCAATCTCACGTGGATGATAATCTGGCTGGGTTCACCGCGCGGCTCGGATTGGAATCGCACTCCCAGCCAGCCATGGGATTCGCGGCGTTCTTTGAAGCTTCGCGCCGCGACAGTGTCGGCAAAAACGAAAAACGTCTTCTCCGCTCCGAACTTTTTATCCAGCCTTTCGATCAACAACGCATATTCATGATCCAGCATCGTCTGGAGACGAGCGCGACTGACGTACCGCTCCGCGGGACCGTAAATGGCGTCGCTGAAAGTCATGTCATACGCGGACATCGTCTTGGCGATCGTGCCCGAGGCGCCGCCGACACGAAAAAAACGGCGGGCTACTTCCTGGCCGGCGCCGATCTCAGCGAAAGTTCCGTACTTTTGGGGGTCGAGATTAATCTCCAGCGCCTTTTTATCTGTGCCGATCTCCATCTCGGGGGTCATATGATTTCTTTAACGGCGAATGCTCGTGGTCGCAAACGCACGTTCGATGTGCAGGCAGGGATCTTCAGCCGTTTGCATGAAGAGTTCGAACCAAAGCGCAAGACAGCCAGCTCACTTCAAAACGTGACTGCCCGTCCAGATCACCGCACGCTCGTGGCGCCTGGATTACCCGGAAGTTCGCAGTCGCACCGGCTCGGCGTCCTTGGCCGGAATCCAGCCACGCAAATTATTCGGTAACGCAGCATAGAGCCAGTCGCCGCGAGTGCTCAAGATTTTGATCTCGCTGCCGGGCGGAAGGGTCAGCACGCTGTTGGCGGTGTCTGCCGTGGCAAGGCGCGCCTGGACATCCTTGCCCGTGACGATCGCCAACCCTTGCCCCTTGTTGCCATGGTTCAGGGTGTAAATTGAATAAATCGAGAGGGCAAACAGAAACAGGCAACAAATGACCAGTGCGATTAGCGTTTTGGATCTGCGGCGCGCGAAAATTAAGGCAACCAAACCAAAAGCTGCTGCCCAAAAAATCACCGCCGCTGCCACGGCGTATTCATTTACGGTTGCAAAGCGCAAATACCGTTCCGGCCAGCTGCGTTGCATTTCCAGCGCGCCGGCTTCGTCGCGCGCGATCTGCAGATTTGCCGCCGCTTCCGGATGATGCGGCTCCAGCGCCAGTGCGCGTTCATAGTTCAAAATCGCGCGCCCAAAATCGCCGTTGCGAAACCAGGCGTTGCCGAGATTGTAAAAGAGATTGGCGCTCCAACGACCGGCGCGAACAATCGATTCGTATCCCGCGATCGCTTGCTTGAAATTCCCCTGCGCGTATTGCTGGTTGGCTTTGGAAAATTGCGGATCGGGCTGTGCGAACGCTGAAACAGACAAACTTGCGCAGAACGCCGCTGCCATGACTATGCTGCGGGCGCGCTTTACCAGCGCGCGGCGTCCCACGGCAAGATCGCAGTTTGCCAACCCAGGTTTTCGAGTGTTGGGCGAAATGTCGCGGCGGGCGGGCGTCGTGCCAGCGCTTCCCGAAGACGCGCGCCGTAAAAGATCACGATCCGCTGCAGCCTGCCGATTCATGGCCTTAAATTCTCGATTAACTCCAGCACTTCGCGCCGCGTTTCCGGAGAAAGGTTTCCCGGGCCGTTGTGCGCGCCGCTGTATTGCCATTCGTCGCATTGCTCGAACAAACGGCGCAGCCGGTCGCGCGAAGCGCCGTCGAGCTTGAACGTCTCCGCAGCCGTGTCCAGGTCCACCATGTTTGGATCGATGCGGCGATTGCGCGACGCCAGCGCGGTTTTGACGCGCACGGCTCTGGAGGCTTCGGCGTAATATTCCCGGGGCGAGGCGTCGGCGCGTTGCAATCGGTGCATCAACTGCGCCGCTTCGTGTTGCAGCGCGGCCACGCGTTGTGCCTCGCGATTGTCAAGCCGCGTGCGCCGGATATTCCAACCAGCAAACCCGAGCAGGGCCAGCAGCGGAACCAACTGAGCCAGCCAAAAGACGCGTCTTGCGTACACGGGCGAAAAGGATTCCACGCTGCGAGGCAACTCTGTCATTTGGTAGAGAATATCCTGCGGTTTAACGGGACTGGGCGCAGGCGAGCTTTTGCGCGTCGCAGGCGACGGAGGCGACGCTGCCGCCTGGGCCACTGCCGCGCTTGCCGGCGCCGGACCGCCTTGCACCGCAATCGCGATAGGCTCGCTGCGCAGCGTGACATATTGCTCCCTGGCAGGATCAAAATAGGAAAAGGCAAATACGGGTAGCGTTTGCTTCTTCTCATTCGGTGAAAGGACCATTTCAAACGTTTTCGTGCCGCTGATGCCCACATCGTCATCCTGCTTGAATTTGGAAGAGGGAGGATACTTGTGCCATCCCCGCTCATCCTCAATGACTGGTGCATTGACGCGATCGAAATTGCCGCGACCGGAAATCGTTGCAGTGACTGTGATCGGATCGCCCACCTGCACGCTCTTGGGTTTGGCATCCGTAGCCATCGTGAAATTTCCAATCGCGCCTGAGAAGCTCGGCGGCGCGCTCGGCGGCAACGGCTTGACCTCGAGGGCGACTGGCTGGCTCTTGATTTCAACCGGAAGGCGTTCCGCCAGTTGAGCAAACGGGTTATTGAAAAAAGGATCGGAGAAAGGATCGTCCATGTCGAATAAATCAAAGGGCGAACGCGGGCGCGGCGCATTGCGCCGACGGGGAACGATGATCTCCGCTTTGGCTTTGACCGGACCGAGCTCGAACTTTCCGGCCCGCGCCGCGGCGATGGCCGTCTTATACGTCACAACCTGGTAGGGTCGGCCATTGATCGTTTCCGAGCTTTCACCGGATTCCTGCAGCTTTTGTGTAGTAAAGCCTTGTCCGGTAATTTCCGGCGGCTCGATCAGGCGCGGCCGCACGCGTGGATCGAATCCCATTCGAATCTGGACCGGGATCATCTCACCGACGTAAGCGGTTTTTTTTGGCACGACCAATTCGGCAAAGACCAACTCGTTCGTGTTTAGCGGCCGAACCTGGGCGCCGCGACCGGACGCCGCACTCGAAGAGCGCCCGGAGGCGTCTGCAACGTTCAACACCAACGCAGGTGTCCGCAGCAGCTTGCCGCCGGCGCGCACGGTTTGCGGCGGAATGGTGAACCGTCCGGGTCGCAATGGCAGCACCGTGTAATTGTAAGTCACGGTGGAAGTGGTCATGAAGTTGCGTATTTCGAATTGGCGCGATGTTCCCGTGGCGTGAATTTCCAGACCATCCACCGCGATTTCTTCGGGCGGTTGCGTGTCACCAGGTCCCGTTACCTTGATTTGCAGCTCCACCGCGTCGCCAACTGTGGTTTCCGAATTGCTCAGGACCGCGGTCACCGTCGGCGAATCGGCCCGGGCAAAATGGACGCAGGCCGCCATCAGCAAGGTGACAGTGAAAATTCGCGTGAACATCTGTTGCAACCCCGGAGCGCTACATCTCATCTCGCGCGGAATCGCGCAATCGCGCGGCGTGAGCCTCGGCTGATTGCGGATGTCTCGACTTCGCTCGACACGATGAAATAGCGGCTACCAGTCCTTATAGACATGGCGCTGTATCCGGCGTTCATCAAGTCGCACTCGCGCCTCCTCATCCTTCATCGATTCCAACAGCGCCAGCGCCTGGCGTTCGCTCATCTGGCCTTCTTTTTCCGCTTCGGCCTCCGCCATCTCCGCCTTTTTGTCCGGCGGTTTTTGTTGATTCTCGTTGCCGGCACCTTTTATTTCGCCGGCAAATTTTTTCGCGGGCGTTTCTTCCGGCGCGGCGGAAGGTCCCGCGCCTTCGTTCTCGCCCGGTGTGGGGGATGACTGAGCGCTGGCATTTTGTCTGGCGTCTCCCGCGGGAGGTGTCGAGGCCTGTCCCGGGCTGGGCGACGATTCG
>Ga0209581_1001851_pt1 | contig 22730 bp, 29 predicted proteins | sample Coa_R2_FD_187160 | JGI IMG/M metagenome (GOLD analysis project Ga0209581, IMG submission 187160) | Surface soil microbial communities from Centralia Pennsylvania, which are recovering from an underground coalmine fire - Coalmine... | ecosystem: Environmental > Terrestrial > Soil > Unclassified ...
AACATAATCGACTGGTTCCTGTATCAGATGTGATAATTCCATTGCATCGCCAACTCGCCATATGCAATTCGTCATTTTTTCGCAGAATAATTTGGCCTGCTCCACCATTTTGGCATCCAGATCCAGACCAATGACGTATCCAGACTTCACTTGTCTGGCAATGGCGGCGGTGAAATAGCCATATCCGCACCCCAAATCGACGACGGTCATGCCTGGTTTAATACGAAGAGTGTTAATTACATTGTCGGAATTTGGCCATAATGCTTGCCACCAGTCGCGATCAGGCATCGACGTGGCTGGGAACATTCGTTCATGAAAGTTATTGTAGTTATTCATTATCATCCTTCATTTGCATCATCTTCCTCATCAGGTAGTGAACTAAGATTTCTTCATCAAAATGCAATAACCTTATCTGCCCAAATAGTCCATTCAGACAGTTCATCCATGGAGCTTCGTTTAGTTCCTCCCATCATTTCTTCATCTTTCATCCCATGTGCATTCATGCAAGAGCTACAAAGTCCTATTTCTGTATGATGTGTTATCAAATTTTTTAACATTGTCTCAATGTTATAATATCCTTGTGGAACAGATTGGCCCTGTTTAGCACACAGTACAGCATCACTAAATAAAAATACTTTTAATTCTACGTTCTTCTTTGCTAAAGAACTGGCCAGCCGAAGAGCGTTATAATTTCGTTCTAATCCATATGGTGCATCATTTAATATAAAAAGCACTTTCATCTCTGCCTCCTTTCTATACCATCTCACATTGTTAGTGATAATTGCTCTGATAAAATTCCTACTCTTTTGTTAAAATGATTTTTGCTGCATTTTCAAGAAAGCGTTGCCCTTCTTCAATGTAGCCTAATACCGTCCCTTCGTGTTGCCAGCGACCGTGGCGCATGATGGATGTAAAAGGTGCGCCTTTTCTACTGGCGGTGGTCGCAAATCCACGACGTAAACTGTGACTACTGAATTGTTGAGCATTCATTAAATGACAGGCTTCTGCTATTGATTTGATGATGAGGCTCACACTTTGCATACTCAAAGGCGATGCGCTGATGTTGTCATGGCGATCTATGGCACGAAAGATAAATCCAGATTGAATATCTGCTTTTTCACCCCAGATTTTTAATGCAGTGACAGGACAAAGGCTATCATCACCATAAGGAATCGCGCATACTTGCCCTTCCCCACCTTGATCCGTCTTGGAACGTGGAATGATAATTTCCATGCCTTCTGGCATAAAGGTAACATGCTCCCACTTGATATTAACGAGCTCACTGCGGCGAAAAGCGCCAAAAAATCCGACTTGCAATAAGGCATTATCGCGCCAAGCCACCAGAGTATCTTGAGACTTAAGATAATTAACCATGTGTGTTAGCGCTTCAATGCTCAAAGCGGGTGCTTTTTCTTTGGGCTTGCCGTGAATATGCTTAATCCCTGTTAGTGTTTTTTTGATAAGAGGATGATTAGTTGGATCCGAAAAGCCTTGCAGGACATGCCAGTTTTTGAGGGCAATTAAGCGACGTGCGAGTGTACGCACATTTAAAGTTGTCGCATGCTCATGCAGATATTTAACGATCACATCTGGTGTGGTAGGGAGCTTACCACCCCAAACAATGAAATGACGAATGTCTTGACGATAAGCACGGCGCGTATTGTCACTGGTGGCCGCCTGAATATAGATATTGTCGTGATGGATAATCTGGCTCGTTACTTCTTGCGCGACAGGTGATGAGTCGCTTTTTGATGCAGATGATGACTGTACCGTTAATCCTTTCACTGCTGCCAGTTCATCCATCGGCTTTGCTCCCAAAACTTGAAAAACTCAAATTTAGACTTCGAATACAGCATAGTATCAGGCTTTCTGATAATTCACTAGTGATAAACTCGCTTATCACTATCTATAAATTTAAATATAAAGCACTTTTAAAAGCAGTTAGTATGGTTTAGTATGGAGTACATACTAGTATGATTGAAAATAGTTGATGATATAAAACAGGAATAGCCATGACCCAAGGCATCACTTATCAAGATGTGGCCAATGCGGCCGTTGCGCTTTTAGAACAAAAGCAACATCTCACGTTAGACCGTATCCGTGAATTTTTAGGGACCGGCAGCAAAAGTACGATTGCGAGACACTTTAGAGCATGGAAATCAAAGAATGGGGAAAATAGCCAGGAAGATATTCCTCAAGAACTTATCACTCCTTTAAAAGAATTATGGAATCAGGTAAAAATCAAAGGTGATCAGCGTATTGAAAAATCAGAGCTTGAAGCTCAGCAAGAAATAAAGCAGATTCGAGATGCGCTTATCCAAATCCAGAAGGACCATGCTGCATTACAATCGGCTTATCACCAGCTAGAAGAAAAACTGCATGAACAAACAAGACAAACCGAAGAATGGCAACGGTCTTTTGAGGCTGAGAAACTCGCCCATGAAAGATTAAAGGTCAATCACGACAACATTATTCAGCAGCGCGATGAGCAAAAAAATGAAATGGCACGCCTGCATCAGCTACTTAATCATGTCCAAGCCAATCTCGAACACTATCAAACCGCCATGCAGAAATTACGTGAAGAACAGACCCTGGAATTTGAAAAGCAAAAAACGACTTATGAGCGTCAGGTCACCGAGTTAAAACACGAGATCGCTCGTCTTTCAGCTAGTGCAAATCAATCTCAGCGTGAATGTGACCAACTCACAAATCAGTTGGATCATAAAACTAAACAATATGATTTCATAACTGCTGAAAAAGATAATCTTCAACAACAATTACAAGAAAAACTGATTACAGAAACGACCCTGCATCATCGTAACGATGATTTAAAAAAACAATGCGCCCAACATCAGGTGACTATTGAAAAATTATCTGTAACGAATACAACTCATGAAAAAAATATCGCCGTTCTCTCCAATCAAGTTGAAAATCTCAAACAGTCTTTGCAAACTGCTCACGATAAAATCGAAGTGCTGCGCGATGAAAAACTTTTTTTAACGCAGGAAAAAGCAGAGCTTCAAGGACAATTAAAACAGCTTCAAGTAACAACAAATCAATAATTATAAAGAGAATACGATGGCTCAATGTGAATGTCAGCAAATGGCGACCACCCTAACCGATCGAAAAATTTTAATGATCGCATTGATACTGAATATAAGTATGTTTGTGATTGGGCTCATTGCCGGCGTTTTCGCTCAATCTACAGGTTTAATCGCCGATGCGCTTGATATGCTAGCGGATGCTTCCGCCTATGCGTTAGGGCTATTTGCCGTCGGCCGCAATCTACGCTTTAAATCCATGACTGCAAGATTAAGCGGCAGTATCTTACTGATATTAGGTATCAGTGTATTAATCGATGTAGCGAGACGCTTCGGGTTCGGGAGTTCTCCCATTAGTACCGTCATGATCATGATTGCCTCCATTTCACTTGTAGTCAATGGAAGCGTTTTGATACTTTTGAGGCGATTCCGTGGTGGAGAAGTGCACTTGCGTGCCACCTGGATTTTTACACGAGCGGATGTGATTGCTAATCTAGGTGTTATCGCATCCGGCATACTCGTTGCTATCACCAATTCCCGCTATCCAGATTTAATAATGGGGTTGGCAATTAGCCTCTATGTGATCAGGGAAGCGTTTGCAATTTTAAAGAGTACATATTAGCTACTCACGAATGCTAAAGCGAATTGGCTTATCTTTAACCCGATTGTGCTGACTAAATCTAGCCATAATTAACTTAAAAATAGGATTGAAATCATGAATGCTTTGCCAAGATGTCCAAAATGCAATTCCGAATATACCTACAAAGATGGCATGCTTTTTGTCTGCCCGGAATGTGCGAATGAATGGACGAATGATGTAGATGAAAAAATAGGTGATAATGCCTTAACGATTAAAGATGCATACGGAAATACGCTTCAAGATGGTGATGCGGTTACTGTCATAAAAGATTTAAAGATAAAAGGGTCTTCATTGGTAGTCAAAGTGGGAACTAAAGTTAAAAATATCAGGCTGGTTGAGGGAGACCATGACATTGATTGCAAAATTGAAGGTATTGGTCCAATGAAATTAAAATCTCAGTTTGTCAAAAAAGTATAGGAAGGTCAATTTGATAATCCAAAATTGCTTTTATCAATAAGAAAATTCAGATAATGAATATTATCAGAACTCATTTCAGGTCAAGAAGGAATTGAATATGGCAAGAAGAAGTGCCTCCGTGGAACGTCATCCAGCTAAACTTAGTTATGAAGAAATGAAAGCAGCTATTACCAAAATTGATCGCCGGCTTGATGAGATTAAAGCAGTCGATATTCAAACAATTCGGCAAGGTAATGAACCGATACTTCAAGTGTTATCAGGAAAACTTCAACAACTTTTAATCGACACCTTCGGCAATAGTACGCATGAATATTTTCAGTATGCCTCTTGCACTGAATTGCGTGTAGTGTCCTTGCAAATGGGAGGAACACCAATTTCACAAATCCAGGATTGGGCACAAGCTAAATTAAGTGCCGCTATTGCGATGCTTGAAACAATTAAAGCAACTTTTACAGAAGCGCTTCATGACGCCGGTATAAGTGGTACAACTGTAAAAGCCATCAAAGCGTATGAAGGACTGGAGTTACACCCCATAATTGCCCAAGCTACAAGCTCACTATTTCGTACCAGCCATTATGCAAATGCTATTGAAGACGGAGTTAAAGCGTTAAATGATTTAGTGCGCAAAAAAACGGGGCTTGAGCTCGATGGAGTACCTCTGATGCAAAAAGCATTTAGTAAAAATAATCCGATTCTTCGCTTTAATCCTTTAGTAGATGATTCCGACCGTAATGAACAACAAGGATTTATGGAATGGTTCACTGGTACGGTCACTGGCCTTCGCAATCCTCGCGCACATAAAATCATTAAAGATGATCCTGAAATGGCACTTGAATTTATTGCATTCATTAGCTTACTAGCAAAATTGGTGGATAAAACAACCAAATGAAAGCGGAGTCCTACTGGGTATATATTTTGCTTTGCGAAAATGGCTGTTACTACACAGCTACACCTCTGATTTAGAAAAAAGGTATGCTGCACATATTGAGGGGATCGCAAGCAAATACACCCGTAGCTTCAAACCAGTTAGTATTGCACAATCATGGAAAATTACCGGTGGAAAATCACTCGCAATGAAAATTGAGAACCATATTAAAAAATTATCGCGCATACAAAAAGAAAATCTGATTGTAAACCCAAATTTATTATTTCTTGAGAATGAAATAATGTTTAATTGCTAACGAGATCATTCATATTGAGTTTCATTATGTAATGAGGTACTGGATGCCATGGTGCTAAAAATTCGCCAACAACCTTAAAACCTACTTTTTCATAAACGTGCACAGCTCGTTTATTATTTTTTTCTGGATCAATGAAAACTTCGGATATACCTGAAAAATTGCTTAGCAAAAATTCTTTAATCAAGATGTCAGCGAGACCTTTTCCAAGATAATTTGGATCACAGATGAAAATGTCCAAAGTGATAGCTAAACCTTCTAATTCGCTGTATTTTGCATAATCATCTTCAATATTTTTAAAAACATTCGATGTTAAAAGATAGGCAAATGGTCTATCATTTTCATAAGCAATCCAGTGTTGTGTAATCTTGGAATCGCGTTCCAAGCCTTTTCCTTCTTTTCTGTATCGATAAAATTTTTCTAGCCCATTAAGTAAATTATTCAAGCCCTGGCCATGCACCCATTCACGAATGTAGTCTTGCTGCAACCAGTTATGAATAAGTTCTCGCTGTGATTCAATTGCTGGCTTAAATATAAAACGGAAAGGCAATTTATCTTTCATTAAAGAACCCCAAAAACCGGATAAAAATCTATTTCATGCTTAAAAACGCTGTGCGTAGCAAGCTAGCCCATCCTAACATCAATATCACACCACCAATCGGCGTGAAATGAAGTAATCCCAAAACACCAGTTATCGATGCAAAATAAATGCTAAAACTGAATAACAAAATGCCTGCAATAAAAACATAAGCTGATCTAACGAGCCATAATTTCATCCGTCGATTCGCTTGCAATGGAATAATCAGTCCAATAATGGCGATAACAATGGCGTAAAGTTGATGATTTCTAACAGCGACAGATATGCTATGACGCGCCTTGCCAGCCAGTGTCAAAGAGAGTGAATGATCAACATAGGCTGCCACCAGAACTGACAACAATCCTAAAAATGCACCTAATAATAAAATTTTATTCATTTGTTATTTTTCATTGGGAATAACAGACAATTTTTCTTTCAACTCCATTCGACGAAGTTCCTTATAACGATCCGTCTCCTGAAATGCTTTACAGTAATCAATTATATCACATATCTGTGCATCCTTTTCTTTATCGAATATTTCAGGACATTTATTTCTTAACTCGAGTAATTTTTTCATCTCATCTTGTCGCATGGCGTGGTGTTTTTCATAGTATAACGCGATAGCATCATTAACTGGCATATCGTCTAGTACTTTCACGTTTATTTCTCTCTATCAAAATGTCAATCAATCCGGCCTTCATATCTTAATACCGTTATAACTAATCATCGAAGAACTCTCTCGCAGTAACTTGATTTGAAATTAACTTAGTAGAGTGCATATTTTCTTTAATACCGCTAGATGTAATAAAAGAAATAAATATTTGTTTATCTACTCTGCTTTGCCTTTTAAATACATCAATTTTGTTCAATAAATTATTAGCATATTGCTTATCAATTTCAAATGGTATATCTGAATATTTAATTTCACATACTGTTACTACCCCATCATCTCGATCAAAAAGCAAATCTATTTGAGCACCTTTTTCTTCGCTTCCTTTTCTAGGTGAATAACGCCACGTGCCAATATTTGCGGTAACAGGTATATTAAGTCCTATTCGTATTTCTTCTATATGTTTGTAACAAATTGCTTCAAATGCATAGCCTGACCAGCTTTTCCAACTGGATGACTTTGATTGTTTTTCCCAATAGCCACGTGATTTACTTTGATGACGAATACTACCTTCAATAGGTTCAATCCAATTTAAATAAAATAAAGTATATTCGTCAGTAATACGATAATAGTGTCCACGCTTTACATGGCCATATGGTTTAAAATTCGTAATAAACCCAGCTTCTTCAAGTTCTAAAAGACGTTGATCAATGCGCCCACCAGATGAAAATTTTAATTTTTTAAGTAAATCACTACGTTCTATTCCATAACGTTGTTTTGCAATTAATCTTATTAGATCATTATAAATTTCTGATTCGTTAAATAGCGCTGGTATTAAATTATTAAACTCATTAAATAATATCCCATTTTTTGTAAAACATAATTTATCGATATTCTGTGAAGCTGATAATCCATTTTCTATCTGCTTTAAATACTGTGGGATACCACCCATCACCATATATAAAACTAAAATTTGTTTATCATTCAAATTTATTCCCAGGTATTTCAAATAGTTTTTAGTTTCATTTAATGAAAATGGATCTAATCGTAATTGTGCTGTAATTCGATTATGAAGGCCGCCAGTATTATTTACTATGTTTTTAATAATCCAGGAAGCAGCTGATCCGCATACAATCAAACGAATACGATTATTATCACTCCATTTTGTATTCCAATGATAATCTAATGCTTGTAAAAATCGTGATTTTTTGGTAACTAGCCATGGTAATTCATCAAAAAATAATATTACTTTTTTCTTATTGCTATATTGCTCTATCGCAGTTGTTAACATTTCAAGAGCATTCATCCAAGTAAGTGGCTCTTTAAGACTTACTCCGGGTGGATAAAATGTTTTTTCCACCCTGCGAGTAAACTCGTGAAGCTGCTCTTTTATTGTTCCATCTTTAACACCAGTAATTTGGAAGTAATAACAGGGTTTGCTAGCAAAATAACGTTTAATAAGATAAGTTTTTCCTACCCGTCTCCTGCCATAAATAGCTAAAAACTCGGCATGTTTCGAATTAAATATCTTTTGCAATACTTTTTGTTCTTCAATTCTTCCGATAATTTTATCTTTCAAAAATACATTCCTTCACACTATTGTTTATATGGCCACTTATATTCTAATTATAACCGGCCATATAAGTCAACTTCCTCTGTCATATATGGCCACCTATGCCTTTATTATAATCGGCCATATAAACAGGATCTCTATTCAACCCTGAGATGTTCCATTAGCCAGTCAGCCTCCTCTACGGAGTCAAAATGTATAACAACCTTTCCTTTCCCCTCGGGGCTAAAATGGACATTTACTTTTGACGATAATTGTCTAGAAAAGATCGTCTTCCAGGTCTGCGCTTTCTTCTCAAATTCAGGGTTAATCAATATCACAGGTTTTTCTTGTGGCGTATTCATATTTCGAACAAGCTTTTCAGTTTCCCTAACAGATAATGATTTACTAATAATTAATTTAGCCGCCTCAATTTGCTGATCATAACTCAAACTTAAAAGAGCCCTAGCATGCCCCATTTCTAGCAAACCTGAGTTAATCATTGATTTCACTTCTTGAGTTAAATCAAGCAAACGAAGAAGATTACTCACTGCTGTTCGGGATCGACCGATACTTTCAGCAATTTGATTATGTGTCATTGCACATTCTTCTATTAAGCTTCGCAAAGCTTCTGCTTCTTCTAAAGGATTCAAATTTTCACGTTGAATATTCTCAATTAACGCCACAGCCATGCTGTCAGATTTATTATAGTCACGAATAATAGCTGGTATTTTTTCTAAACCAGCGCGCTTTGCGGCACGCCATCGCCTCTCACCCACGATAATTTCATAAAAATTATTATCTGTTTGTCTTACAACGATTGGTTGAATAACACCTTTTGATTTTATTGATTGAGTTAATTCCTCAAGGGAAGACTCATTAAAAATTTTTCGAGGTTGATCATCTCTTGGCTTGATACGATCAATTAACAAATAATCCTTATTGATTTGTTCCCTTTCGTTAATATCTTCTTCTGCTTCACGATTATTTCTTACACCTTCATTGAAAATTGGGTTTAATGACCCTTTAAATTCTTTAATTTTAGTCGTCATGATTTAGCCTTCATACAACATTTTCAGATAATTTTGTTAAATACTCTTCAAACGACATCATAGTATTCAAAATTTCAGGGTATTTAATTTTAGTAAATTCAGCAAAACGATCTGCTATTAAAACATTGCCTAATCCTTCTTTATGAAAGATGTCTAAATAGCTGCCTGACCCTAAATGTTGTTCAAATGAATTTAGCATTTCGTCCTTAATATGCTTCGCAACAGTTGGCATCAATCTGCAAATTTCCTTTGAAAGATAATAATCATATGCTTTTTTAAGCTGTTCCAATTTTTCTTTATTCTTTCGTTGAATATCTAATGCCGCCTCACGTTCCCGTCTATGTTGTTCAACTATTTTTTTACTAGAAATGCCAATTTGAAAATCTTCAGCCAATGCGGTTTTTAAATACCCAGCCATGCTTTTAATCAATCCATTTTTAAAGCTATCTGAACTTAAAATAGCATCAACCTTCTCTTCAACATACTTTCGACCATATTTTTTTAAATATTTGTCAACATCTCGTTGCTTCAGGCCAAAATAATTTTTCAGCTTGTCTATCAGCATATCTTCACTATTAGATTGGGCCGGTGATGGAGCAATTGCTAAAAAAGCAACTTGTTTATTTTTTATAATAAACCTTATGGCAATAATGGAACGTCCCTTTTTTTCATACTCTGCTTCAACATTAAAATCTGCATGTTGATTAACTTCTTTTATAGCAGCTGCAATAACTCGTCGCTTCAATGCAAAAAAGTCAAGATATTGCGATTCTCCTACGCCCATTAACTTCCTAAATGTAGGAACATCAAATGATTTGGTATAGCCAATATTTCTATAACGTTCACAATTCTCATAAAGAGCTAGACCATAACTTGATTGGAACTTAGCTTGTATGGCAAGACTGAATTTTGCATATTGGGCAGGTCGATCTAAAAAAGGGATTAAGCTCGGAGTAAATTCATATTCGCAAATACCCTCCCCCTCTATCACACGGGCTAAGGATAAAGGTGAGGTATTAGTCCATACCTTATTACCATTTTCATTTATGACATCCCATTCAATATCCATTCTCCGCAATTCTTTAAACTTTTGCTTAATAGTCTTATAGTCATTGCTTCGATAGCCCATTAGTCTACACAACACTTTCATCGTAATACGATGGGTCATTTCTGGATGCAAATTACCAGCGGCATTCGCCAATAAAACGTTATACATTTTCCTTTGTAAGAGGCTAAAGGTATTGGCACATTGAATCGCTTCAACTGGTTTTTTAACTTTCGCAGTTATATCCATAAAAAATTATCCACAAATCTATATCCTGAAAACGTCATGTTTGCACATTGTTGCCCCTGAAAACGTCATGTTTGTATCCTGTATCCGTCATGAATCAATACTTCCTTATCCTGTAAACGCCATGTTTCATCCTGATAGTGTCATGATTGATCGTCTACAAACCCGATAAAAACGCTGTTTCCTCCGAACTAAACAACATTAAACAAATAAATAAAAAATAAACTACAACAAACATAACAAAATACTAACTCAATCTTAACAATCCATCAAGCACATGATATGATTCATCACATCATGTAACAAGAGGTGTGTATTTTATGAAATCAAAACCAGTTCTAGGATTTGCGAATCAAAAAGGGGGCGTTGGTAAAACCACCTGGTCTAAAATTTTCAGTGAGTATTTAGCAATTGTCCAAGGTAAAGATACGCTGGGAATCGATATTGATTCTCAAACAAGTTTTACTGCTAGATTCTTTGGAATTAATAAAAATCCTATTACGGATTATAAGGAACCACCTTTACATCCTTATTTTGATCCAAATAATGCTGATGGCTGGGATGGCAAAAGCTCTATTGCAGATATTTTCTTCGGTAAAATTCCAAAGCCATATCCTACAAAAATCGAACGTTTAGACCTGATTCCATCAGATGAAGGTAACTTATTTAAAGCTGAAAACGTTAAAAGACAAGAAATGGCGGATAAGGTTTATGGCCAATTATATAACTTTATTAATCTACAGGATGTTCAAAAATCATACGATATCTTTGTAATTGATACACCTCCGGCCAAAGGACCTCTTACAATTTCAGCTTTTAAGGCGATGACTCATTTAGTTATTCCTCTCGAAATAGAATTGCAAGCGATTGAAGGATTAACAGGGTTATTACAATTGTGGAAGCAAGAAGCTATGTCACGACCAACAGATTTTCCACTTCATCTCGTAGGTATTTTGCCAAACAAAGTTCATAGTCGTCGCGCGACAGACAAAGATTTATTACAAGAATTAAGAAGTGACCCTGGATATGGTAATTACATTATGCCTGTACAAATGGTAGATCGTACAGAAATACCTTTATGTGATCTGGAACAAAAAACTATTTTTCAATATCCAGATAGTAATCCGGCAAAACAAGAGGCTATGGAAGTTTGTAATTATATTTATGGGAGAATATTTCAATGAAGAAAAAATTCGCGTTACCCGCAGGCATTAGTTCGGAAATTAATAATACTGTTGATCTTGTCAAAAATAATATTGGTACACTTAACTATAAAATTGTTCCTATCAGCGCAATTGAATTTGACCCAGATAACCCTCGCGAATTATCCATCTCTCGTGATGATTTGCCACATGGTCCTCATGAATCAGATCCATTGTATATCAAAAAATTAGAAGAATTTGAGTCATTAAAACAAACGGCAGAAACAATCAAAAAATATGGCGTTAGAAACGCAATAGAAATTTATAAACATAATAATAATTACCGTCTCATACATGGCGAACGAAGATGTTTAAGCTCTATCTTAGCTGGTAAAAAAGATATTCCTGCAAAGATTCTTGACGAAAAACCATCAGATTTTGACATTCGACTATTACAACTTATTGAAAACGTACAAAGGGAAGACCTGACACTATATGAAACATTAAATAATATACGTCAGGTTATTAAGGAATATAAAAAAAATATAGATTCCACAATTGAGGTGGATACAGTTTTTTTAGAAAACTTGATTAATCGATCTAAAACACACTGTATTAATTATCTTGCTGTATTAAATGCCGAAGAGTTACATGAGTTCATTAAACAAGGAAAAATCCGTAGCTTAGAAAAAGCTGCTCTTATTGCTAAAGCAAAAACACAAACTCAAAAAAATATCTTATTGGAAGCCTGTTTAGACGGGGCTTCATTAAAGCAATTAAAACAGGAATCCTTCCAACAAAAAAAAATTGATCATATTCCTCAAACTATAATTCAACAGAAAAAAAAGCCAGGCAAACAAGCATCAAAAATTAATCTTGGTTCCACAACAAATAAAACTATCATTGCTAAATTAATTGAATTAGTTTCAAATGATCCGCTTTATTCCAAATTTAAAGAACAATTTAATCAAATGAAACTCGATGATTATGGTTCTTGTTCCAGTGCTTTTTCATCCTTAATCAAAATAATGGAAAAAGTAGAAATTAATTAACTTATTGCTGTTGGAGCCAAGCCTCTGTGAAAAAGAAAAGACTTAGTGTTATTTTGCCGGAAAATGCTGTTAAAGAAATACATGTAAGAATGCTTGAAGAAGGGTATAGCTTGAGGGAGAAAAGCAAATGGATTTCTGAAGCAATAGAAGATTTTTTACAATTGAAAGAATATCAAACTCTAGTTGAAATGGCGGAATTAGTTGATGATCTGGTGAAACAAGAAATTATATATATTACCTCTGAAATTGAAGAAAAAATGGAAGAGGCTATCATCAAGGTCAGGAAAGAATATCCAACTTTAGAAGGTGTTAAGAGCCTAATAGTACGTGCTAGTATTGTAAGGCGATTAGTGCTGCACCCGAAAAAGAAAAAATAAAGTCACTGTATTTATACGTAACTCTTTGAAAAAATTTAATATTAATTCATGAATTTAATAAATCTAAATTAGATTAAAATCAAAAACATGACATTTACAGGATATATAAAACAGTGACTTTATTTTATATTAAGTAATTGATTACATTGATTTTTAATTCATTAATTAATCAAAATAGCTTTTAAGTAAAAACTCTATCTTATGGCTTTGCTTTATCCTGTAAACGTCATGTTTCGATAAAAGTGATCCTGTAAATGTCATGGAATGTTCCATGAGGAACAATATTTTTGCTGAGGAGTTATAAATAAAAATGCGATTACATCATGTAGCTATAGCTGTTTTGATTACCGCTATTTGGGGAATGAATTTTGTTGTCATTCACCTTGGCCTCAAGGAGGTTTCACCTCAGATACTTTGCTGTATAAGATTTTTTCTTGCTAGTTTTCCCATGATTCTATTTGTTAAGCGTCCATCAGTGCCATTCAAAGAAATTGCTATCTATAGTTTTGTGATGTTCATTTTGCAATTTACTTTCCTTTTTACAGGCATGAAAGTAGGGATGACTGCGGGAGTGGCATCTTTATTAATGCAAACGCAAATATTTTTTACGGTATTTTTAGCATTTTCAGTTCTAGGAGAAAAACTGAATAGGTGGCAAATAATTGGGGCTCTAATATCTTTTTCAGGCATTATCCTTGTAGGGAAAAATTTAGGGAATAGCGTATCATTGCTTGGATTTATTTTAACTATCGCCGCTGCTGGTTCGTGGGGTATGGGGAATTTAATTTCTAAAAGGATTGGGAAAGTGAATATGTTTTCACTTGTTATTTGGGGGAGTTTTATTGCCTGGCCACCACTTCTATTAGTCTCCATTGTTTTCGATGGGCCGGACAAATTCATTTACAGTTTGGAACATCTTTCATGGCTGTCAGTGTTTTCTATCGCTTATATTGTATACCCAACGACTTTATTTGGATTCGCAGCATGGAGTTGGTTACTTTCTAAATATCCTGCATCTATGGTCGCTCCATTTACACTGCTCGTGCCAATATTTGGTGTTTTAAGCTCAGCAATATTTTTGGACGAACCATTACAACCCTGGAAACTTATTGCTGCTGCACTCGTGATTAGTGGGCTTTGTATAAATTTATTAATTCCCAGATTAGTTGTGAGACTGTCAGTTGCAAATGAAGCTGTTACCTAATTGATACATTTTACTATTTGATGTTACACCTAAGAATTAAGTAAAAAATTAATCTAATGCGGATTATCTTGAGAAACTCAACGAAATTATCTATTATTGGATAAATAATAATAACTATATCTGATCCAAGTACAAACCGTATTTGGTGGTAGTTTTTTGCAAAAGGAATTGCATTCTTTATCAACTAAGATAATACGGTAATATGACATCTACTGAAAAACATAAACTGACAACGCCAAGCGAAAGACTAAAATATATTCGCGCTCTTCTTAGAGTGACCCGTGCCTATCTCCAAACAAAATATGGTTTACCAGAAATTACCCTTAAATCATGGGAAAATGGCACAACTAAACTCACACGTACGGGAGCGAAACGTTGCGTAGAAATTTATTTGAATGAAGGGATAATCGTAAGTGAAGATTGGATCATGGAAGGTGCTGGGCTTGATCCAACAGCATCTTTAAAAGTTAGCCAATATTTCGCTACTCCTACCGATAAAGAGCTACCTACCGAAGATGATGAAGTATGTATGTTTCGAGATGCAAATATTTTTAAAGAAAGTCATCCAGGAATCGTAATAATGATAGTTTCCAACGATGATATGAGACCGTTCTATAAACCAGGTGATTATATTGGTGGCAAGATGCGTTTTGGAAATGATATTCATACAGCAATTAACAAAGATTGTATCGTTCATTTAAAAAATGGCGAACGATTTTTTCGCAGGCTCATCAAAAACCATGCTAATGGCTATAATTTAACTTGTTTAAATCCTAATGAAACAACAGCAGAGCCAGTTCTCTATGATGTTGAGATAGAGGGAGTTGCACCAATTATTTGGCATCGGTGGAAAGATGATTAGCCTGTTTTAGTATTTCTGTTGGTAAAAATTTATTAGTCTCTTTTTCTATCAAATTAATTAAATCTCTTTTTATAAGCCATATTTTATCGTGATATCGCTTGATAAAATCAAAAGCATCAAATTTTGAAAATCCGGTTCCTAACGTAATCATGTAATTAAACTTTGCAAATCGCTCCATTAGCACAATGCCGCTTTTAATGTCCATTAAAGCTCTTTGACGCATAATTTCTTTACCATAGTTATCTAAAAAATCGATTTCATTAAAAGGGATAAGATTCCTTTTTGTGTGTAGGGTCACACGTCGAATGGGATCATGTTCGGCATATTGATTGAGAACAAAATGTTTTTGCCATTCTTGTCGTGACATTAAAGAGATGCTTCTTTTTGTGGTAACGTTTTGAACACCAATAGCAAAGTAATCGATCTGAGGTATATCAAGTGAATAAACATAATCAAAGAATGTCTTCTTAGTTGTTTCAGTAAGAATGGGTAAGTAGCTATTATGTTTCATGCTTAACCCTCCTCTTATCAAAGAAAAAAGTAGCGATAAGAGTAATAAACGCAGCAAATACTAAGTAATAGATAGGGGCCATTTTACACCCAATTTTGTCAACTAACAAAAAACTTATAACTGGGGTAATACCACCAAACACTCCGAAGCAAACATTAAACGTGAATGAAAAAATTGTGCATCGAGTTTCTGGTTTTAAAATTTCCACTAATAATCCAGGAGTCGTTGCTGCATTTAATGTGGTCAGTAAGGCGAATAGATAAATAGAGGCTATTGAAAGCGTTGGATAATATACGATGCTATAAAATAACGGTGCACTTAATAGTAAAAATAAAATGCAAGATAGCCTGGCAATTTTGATTCCACCTATTTTATCTGCTAAAAAACCAATGATAGGGATAACGAATAATCTCATTAATAATGACAAAGAATTGTCACCGAGAATTTTGCTCGAATTATAGTTCAGTATTCCTGAAAGAAAATTCGGTAGAAACATAAAAATATAATAAAATGCTGTGGCAGGAAGAAATGTCAAACCAAAAGATAGTAAATAATCCTTCCATTGGTTTTTGTAGGAATCAAAAATAGGATTATCTATTGAAGTATTTTGCTTCATACGATGAAAGACAGACGTTTCTTGCATATTTCTTCTCATCCAAAAAGCAGTAATGCCAATAATAAGTGAAATAGCAAATGCTAATCGCCAGCCCCATGTAGACAAATCTTCCGGTGTAAATATTGCATACCAAAGGGCTGCAATTATTGAAGCAAATAAAATTCCTAAACTTCCTGTGCATGATCCAATGCTGCCAATAAAATATAAATGTTTTTTCTTGGTAGTTTCACATAAGTAGACAATGTTATTTGCATATTCGCCACCAATACAAATTCCTTGCCATATTCTTAGAAATATAAGCAGCAGCGGGGCAAGAATACCTATTTGCTGATAGGTCGGTAAAACACAAAAAAGAAGTGTGGGACATGTAATTAATAACGGCGTCAATTTTAGACTAATTGTCCGACCGTACTTATCACTAATATATCCAAAGATCAAAGCTCCTATTGGTCTTGCAAAAAATCCGATAGCAAAAATAGAAAAGGTTTTAAGCAATCCTATGGCTGGTGCTTCGCTTGGGAAATAAAGCTGTGCCAAGAGTGGTGCGAAAAACCCATAAAGAGAAAAATCGTACCACTCAAGAACGCTTCCTAAACCACTCGCAATTTTATCTTTGAGACGCATTTTTTATTACATCATTTATCATTTAAACCTTTTTGATCACGCTCTGCGAAAACTTCCTTTGCGGTTGCAATGCCATTCAAAGCGGCAGGGAACCCAGCGTAACCAGAAACATGTGTCAAAATATCGACAATTTCTTGACGAGAAATGCCAATGTTCAATCCACAATTAATATGGTATGCCAATTGTGGTTTTGCATTTCCTAATGTTGCTAATATTGTAATCGTGAGCATCTGTTTTGTTTTCAATTCGAGACCTGGCCTACTATAGAGGTCACCAAAAATAAATTCCAACACGTAGTTAGCAAGGTCTGGTGCTGTTTTTCCGAGTCCTTTAATAACACCCTGATCAGCATCTTTCATTAGCTCGTTTATTTTTTTTGCTCCCCTTTCGAAGCGTTCTGAATTCATTATCATATCTCCAACTAGATTTATCCAAAAAAAGATATTATATATTGACTTTATCCATTAACGTAATAATATCTATCTGTAATACCCAAATATCCTCAAGGGTAGATAACAGGCTAACAATATAGCATCCATGGAGATTGAAGATATAAGCAATTATTCCTAAATTATTGCAAAAATAATGAGCAGAATTAATCATTGCATGGATAAGTAACAATTAATTTTATGCTAAAAATGTATGTGAGGAATTTTTAATGCTGTATGCATTCGAAGAAAGAGAACCAAAGCTGTTAGGCAATAATCATTATATTGCTGATAGTGCAACTGTCATAGGGTCAGTGATTATTGAAAATAATGTTTGTATTTTGCCAGGTGTAGTAATTCGGGGTGATAACGATTTAATCCATATCGGAGAAGGATCAAACATACAAGATGGCGCCATTTTACATACGGATCCAGGTATTCCAATGCATATTGGTAAAGGTGTAACTGTAGCTCATCAGGCAATGCTTCACGGATGCACGATCGGTGATAATTCTGTAATTGCAATTGGTGCAGTAATTATGAATAAGGCAATTATAGGCAAGAACTGTATTATCGGAGCAAAAGCTTTAATCCTTGAAAATGAAAAAATTCCAGATGGATCACTTGTCGTTGGTTCGCCTGGAAAAATAAAAAAGGAATTGTCGGATCAAGAAATTGAAAAATTGAAATGGTATTCCCAGCACTATATCGAAAAAATTTCTCGATTTAAAAATGGCCTCAGAGCTATTTATACAGAATAGAGGAGATAGCAATGGAAAATTCTACAGCTCAAGAAATTTCAGAATTATATCCTGTTCGTCTAACTGGCAGCCTTACATATGAAGATTTAAAAGATGTAATTGATGGTAAATGCGCGGCAATTCGCATAAAGGAATTTTGTTCAAAGAAAATCTGCCAGATAGTCGCTAATAGATTTTTACAACATTCTAATCGAGGCAGTTTTAATAAAGCATCTGATATCGGTAGAATTGGTATCGCACATTATGAAATTGACAGCCCAGAAAAATTTGATCTTTATCATCAGAAAGCAATTGAACATACCTGGCAATTAAGAAACGCATTTGATCCTTATTTATCACCGGTTGATAAAATAAGGCTATTGCTAGAAGAAGTGTGGCCGTCAGGTGCTCAGCTTGAGATGTTATATGGAAGAAAATGCTTTGTTGGTATTTGTAGAATCATGGAACCAACAATCGAGCTACTCGCTCATAATGACAGATTAGATAGAGATTCTCCTGATTCATTACAGGCACGAAGTTTAATTAGCCAATTATCTGCTTGTGTTTATATTCAAGTTCCAGATGAGGGAGGTGGATTAAGATTGTGGATGAAAGAACCTGAAAATGAAGAAGAATACATAAAATTAAAATCTGGTAACTATGGAATTGAAATGAGTAAGCTGGGCCAACCAGTTCATGTTATAGAGCCAGAAAACGGTGATTTGTTAATTTTTAATATTAGAAAATATCATGGCGTCGCTCCTGGAAAAGGAAAATCAAGAATAAATGTTGGCGCTTTTATTGGTTATAGGAGTATCAATCAACCTTTAACTTATTGGAGCTAATTTAATGACATTTATTTTTTGAATTTCAGGTTGGTGCTTATGATTACAAATGGTATGACAAAAATTGAAGTAATGACTGAGTCGAGAATACCACTAATAAAAAAATTATTTAAGTCGGATATAGAAAATTTTTTAGAAATTTCCCACTTTTCTCTTATTGTTATTACACCGGATAAAAAAGCATATATAGCGTCAGCTAGTCGGGAATTTAGTGATAGCTATAGTGAAAATGGATTTCATAAATTTGATAATACTATGTGTCCTATGATGTATGAGAATCTTGATTTTTATACTTGGGCTGAAGGATATATAAAACTACATCAAAAAGAAATCAGCGCTGTAAAAAAGGAATTTGGATTAAATAATGGTACTGTATTTGTTAGAAGGATTGGTGAATATATCTTACTTTATTGCGTTGCAACAAAAAAAGAAGACCCAATCATGAAAACAATTTTTGTGAATCATGCAAACTCAATATTACAACTTGGCGATTATTGTTATAATGAATTAACAAATGATTTTGGAGAGCATTCAGATGGATTGGTTCTTCCTAAAATCGAAGTATTTAAGCCATTTTTAAATAGAGAAATTCCTTGTTTAACTAGTTATGAAGCATCGAGAAAAAAAGAAATAATAAAAGTAATTGAAGGGAATAAAAATAAGAATATTAATATTAATAAAAATATAAAATTAATTGTGAATAATACAATTTAAAGTTAACCGGTCTGCTGTTTGAATCGTATCATCCTATTGAATGTCGATATAGCTGCGTCAATAATATTCTTTTGCTCTTGTCTATCACGAGTTTTGCTGATGACATCAAAATAGATACCAAAGGTAATTTCTGAGATATGCTTAAAATCAAAAGGCAATGATTGTCTTTCATAGCATTGAATAATTTTAGATAAAATATCAGAAAGAATTAGTACATCGTCATCATTAAGTTGTTTTTGTAGAGTTTTCTTGTAGCTGGTAGCAGGTATGTTACTTTTTTTTGCTAGAATGGATAAAAATTCATCCTGACTTATTTTTTCCGGCACGTTAGTGACAAGGTCGTTATCAGTATAGTCAATTAATCCCTTGCCAGTGAGCAGCCAAATTAAATTAGTTTTAAAAAGGGTTGCAAATTGAATTGCTAACTCCACATGTAATGATCTTGCGCCAATCTCATATTGGGTATAAGTGGATTTTGCAAATTTATGCTCCTGAATAAAATCAGGAATGGTTTTGTAGCCAGCATTTTGTCTAGCTAGTCGTAACCTCTCACCAATTTCTTTCATTAGTTTTTTATTATCTGCCATTAGCCAACTTCTATATAAGAGATTCAATTTGAGACCAGTGTTGGTCATTAATACTACAAATCTATATTTGTATTAAATCACATAGCTAACATAAAGACAAAATTAATAATAATTAGCTTGACTGGTCTCATATTGAGATCATAAAATCTCAAAATGAGACTTTCCACTAGTTCTCTAAATCACCAGAAATCTACATGGTTTAGGCGTAGAAGGTAAATAAGGTGCTAAAGCTATGTTGAATAACACATGCAATGAGTATTTTGGAAGAGAAGTGATGGTATGAGTAGGTCACCTAATAGAATTAATAAACTTGTGGCTGAGTGCCTTGCAATTGAAGCTGAAAGTGCAAAAGAAGCCGGAATGCTAGCATTTATGGCTAGAGCCATGGTGATGGCTACACTTCCCCATAGAAAACCGATTGGTAATACATTTCAGCGTAAGAATGGTGATTATATCTTAACCATGATGGCAAACCCCGAATTTGGATTGCCATACGGATCATTACCACGTTTGTTACTTGCATGGATGACACGGGAAGCGAAGCGGACTGGATCGCCAATACTTCATCTGGGTAAAACATTTTCTGAATTTCTACGAACGTTGAAATTATCACGCAGTGGCGGAAAAAGAGGGGATGCCACGCGTTTGCGCGAGCAAATGCTGCGATTATTTACCACACATATTTCATGTGTGTATCAAAACAAGAAAGAGGGGGTATGTAAAAGTGATCAATTTTTAGTGACACGCTCCTTTGAATTATGGTGGAACCCATTAAATGAAAACCAAAGGAACATTTCACAAACATCAACCATTACTCTAGCAAAAGATTTTTTTGATGAATTGATAGATCGACCTGTCCCTGTTGATTTTAGAGTCTTGCAAGCCCTTCGTCGTTCACCACTGCAAATAGATATCTATGTGTGGTTGACCTATCGTTTTTCTTATTTAAAACGGCCAACGTTAATCCCATGGAATCTTCTTATTAATCAATTTGGTTCGGACTATGCAGTTGATGCGCAAGGGCTAAGGGGTTTTAAAAAGCAGTTTTTAAAAGCCTTACACATTGTGACGATGATATATACAGATGCGAAAGTAGAGGTTCAGGATGATGGCGTTATTCTAAAACCTAGTAAATCACATATTAAATCCAATAAAAAAGGGGGAGATTTGGTATGTTAGTTATCCACATTTTTCATGTATTCGCAAAGTTATCCACGCTGAAACGCTCCCGCTTAGAGGCCATTTCTGCGCTGAAACACTCCCGCTTTTGCGCTGAAACGCTCCCGCGCTCTATATATACCTATAGTTACCTGTATAAAAGAACCTGTAGTTGGCAACCACAAGTTGTGAATAACTTATTTTTGAAAAGATTTTTATCAAGTCTTACGATAGCGGTTATAACAATTCTTGCTACAGCTTGTTCTAGCATGAGTCCTGCTGAAAAAGCACAAGAGGCTGCTTTGCATTTATCCCAACCACCTTGTAAGCAGTTTGAGCAAGTTGAAGGTAACGAAGTGCACCCAGCCGCATATTTTACCTGTAGTGGCTGGAAAAATCCCTGCCACAAATCATCAAAAGTCTGTTTAAAGAAAATTGCTAAGTCACATGCAATAAAAGACAAATCCGATTCAATCAGCCATTTATCTTCAGGAGGAAAATAACATGCAATCTACATTGCAAGTATTCAATAAAAAAATTTGTTTATCACTCTCATCACCAAAATGTCAATTTTTAATCCGATTAATGCTAATGACGTTTCTCATGGTTTTATGGAGACAAGCTTTTGCTGATGATGATCCATTTAAAGGGACTGAGGGAGGATTAGTAGCATCAATGAGTTCAGGTGGAACCATTAGAAAATTTATTTGGTTAGTAGAAGGTATCGCAGGAACAACAATTTTAATTGCTTCAAGAAATTTAATAAAAGCGTTTATGGGTGTAGCTGCTATTGAAACTTTATTGAGACTGGTTTTTAAACTAGCAGGTATTTAAACATGGATAAGTATTATATTCCGCAATATCTTGATCAGCCATTTAAAGTGATTTTTTGGACTTTAGATGAAGTAGCGGCTTTTTTAATATTCTTCGTTTGCTTATTCACAATCTTTGATTCTCCAATAATGGGAATTTTTTCAGGAATATTTTCTGTTTTACTTCTAAAAAAATTAAAAGGGGAAGAGGGGCATTATTTCCTAGCGCATTTAGCATATTGGCACTTGCCGCCTTTTGTTATGTACAAGGCAACTCCTCATTCTTACATTAGGGAAATATTGGGATGAAATATTTACTACAAAAATCGCGGCTACAACATTTAATTCAATATCGAAATGGATATTTAGTGTTAGCTAGTGGTTCATTGGTTTTAAATATCTTATTAGTCGTATTTTTATTTTTCATGATTGGTCGTGAACGTATTGTAGTAGTACCACCCGAAATTAATAAAACTTTTTGGCTAACATCTAATCGCGTATCACCGGATTATTTATCTGAAATGGTACTTTATTTAAATTCACTTAGTTTTAATCTCACACCAGCGAATGCAAACATGCAACATAGAGTTTTATTGCGTTATGTTGATCCATCTTACTATGAAACAGTAAAAATAAAATTTATAGAGATTGAGGATAGAGTTAAGAAAGAGCACATTACGATGGCTTTTTATCCAAGTGAACC